>OCZS010000078.1_pt1 | contig 29365 bp, 27 predicted proteins | sample 1539071 | NCBI WGS metagenome assembly OCZS01 (sample SAMEA3113584, study PRJEB22503) | soil metagenome
GGCCAGACGATCGTCAACGTGCCCGACAACAAGACCATGAAGCTCTACGTGGACGACGAGCCGATGCTGCTCTCAGTCGCGGACCTGGAGTCCTATGACCGCAGCCTGGACTTCCGCGACGGCGTCCTTCGCCGGGACATCGTGTGGCGGACGCCGGGTGGCAAACGGGTCAAGGTCACCTCGACCCGGATGGTCTCCTTCACTCAGCGACACCTCGCGATTCTCAGCATCGAGGTGACGATGCTGGATCACGAGGCGCCCGTCGTGATCTCGTCCCAGACGCTGAACCGGCAGGACGGCAAGGATGAGTATCACGTGCGCGCCGCCGCGATGGGAGGCGGGGCCGACCCCCGCAAAGCTGAATCTTTCGAGTCGCGCGTGCTGCAGCCGCAGAGTCACTGGTCAAAGGACAACCGGATCTTGCTCGGCTACCGGTGCTCGAACTCCAAGATGACCCTAGGCGTCGGGGTCGACCACACCATCGCCACTGAGAACAGCTACAACACTTTGATCTTCGACGACGAGGACACCGGCAAGATGGTGTTCCGGGTGCAGGCCCGACCTGGTCTGCCGATCAAGATCAACAAGATCGTCAGCTACCACACCTCACGAGGGGTGCCCTCGCGGGAGCTGATCGACCGGTGCCGCCGAACACTCGACCGGGTAGGTGAGCAGGGGGTGGAGGTGCAGTACGCCGCCCAGCGGGAGTGGCTGGACGGCTTCTGGGAGCGCTCAGACGTCGAGGTCCCCGGGCAACCAGCTCTGCAACAGGCCATTCGCTGGAACCTGTACCAGGTCGCCCAGGCTACGGCGCGCGCCGAACAGTCGGGTGTCCCGGCCAAGGGTGTCACGGGATCGGGTTACAGCGGCCACTACTTCTGGGACACCGAAATCTATGTGCTCCCGTTCCTCACCTACACCAATCCGAGCATGGCACGCAGCGCGCTGCGGTTCCGCTACAACATGCTGGAAGCCGCTAAGCGACGGGCCCGCGAACTGGCCCAAAGTGGTGCCCTGTTCCCTTGGCGCACCATCAGCGGTGACGAAGCCTCCGCGTATTACGCCGCCGGGACCGCGCAGTATCACATCGATGCCGACATCTCGTACGCGCTGTGCAAGTACGTTGCGGCGAGTGGCGACGAAGCGTTCATGAATCGTGAGGGCATCGACATTCTGGTCGAGACGGCGCGGATGTGGGCCGACCTCGGCTTCTGGCGAGACAAGGGCAGCGGCTGGCGAAGTTTCCACATCCACGGTGTCACCGGGCCTGACGAGTACACCACCGTGGTCAACGACAACCTGTTCACCAACGTGATGGCACGGTTCAACCTCGGCATGGCGGCCGAGGTACTGCAGCGCATGGAGTTGCACGACGGCGAGGACTACCGCCGCCTGGTCCAGCGGCTCAACATCTCCCACGAGGAGGTCGAGGAGTGGGCCCGGGCGGCCAAGGCGATGTCCATTCCGTACGACGCGGCCACGGGAATCAACCCGCAGGACTCCCACTTCCTCGATCGGGAGATGTGGGACCTGAAGAACACGCCGCCGGAGAAGTTCCCCTTACTGCTGCACTATCACCCCCTGGTGATCTACCGCTTCCAGGTGCTCAAGCAGGCCGATGTGGTGCTCGCACTGTTCCTGCAAGGTGATCACTTCAGCCGGGAACAAAAGCGGGCGGACTTCGATTACTACGACCCCATCACCACCGGGGACTCCACACTCTCGGGCGTGGTGCAGTCCATCATCGCGGCGGAGGTGGGCTATCACGACCTCGCCTTGCGCTACTTCCACAACGCCTTGTTCGTCGACTTGGCCGATCTGCACGACAACACCACCGACGGGGTGCACGTGGCCTCGACGGGCGGGGTCTGGAACATCCTGGTCTACGGGTTCGGCGGAATGCGCGACCACAACGGAGTGATCACCTTCGATCCGCGCCTACCGTCGTCGTGGACCGGATTGACCTTCCAGATCACTCTGCGAGGCACGCGGGTCCGGGTCAACCTGACCCGGGATGAGATCTGCTTCGAGGTCGTCGAGGGTGACACGGCGGACATGTACGTCCGTGGTAAGCGAGTCGTGGTTAGGGCCGGGACGCCATCTCGGGTTGCTCTTGATGATCATGGGCCGCGCATCGACCATGTGCCCAGCCTGCAGACTGGTGATCGTCGCCCGGACGGCACCTTGATCACTGCCTCGGTACCTCAGGCGACGCCAGTCCGCGGCTGATCGGGATTATGGATGGCGGTCCGAAGGTGTTGTCCTATCTGACGGCTCCCCGTGAGTCTCGACAGGCTCCTCGTGCGTCTCGACACCCTCCAGCGCTTCCGGGTGCTCGAGTGTGGTCCCATGTCCGTAGACGGAGCGGTTGATGAGCCAGGTCACCACCCATAACACGATGCCGATGCCGAGCAGGACTCCGGCGATCGCGTACTGGCTCGGATCCCGCCCGGTCCACGGACCTACGAGGTAAGCGCAGGAGAGCGCACCCAGGACGGGGAGCGCGGTCGGGGCGACGAAGTGTTTGTGCGCCTGTGGATCGCGGCGCAGTACCAGGCAGCAGATATTGACCACGGTGAACACAGCGAGCAGCAGCAAGGCGGTTGTGCCTCCCAGCTGGCTCACTCTGCCGACGACGGTGATCAGGCCGAAGGCTAGAGCGCTGGTGAAGATGATGGCCACCCACGGCGTGCGGCGACCCGGGAGCACCCAGCCCAACCCCGGGGGCAGGACCTTCTGTCTCGCCATGCCGTAGAGCAATCGGCTGGCCATCAGCATGTTGATCAAGGCCGAGTTCGCCACCGCGAACATGCTGATCAATGGGAAGATCTGGTCCACTGGCAGATCGGGCGCGCCGGCGGTGACGACCTTCAGCAGGGGAGCGTCGCCCGTGCCCAGTTCTCCGGCGGGCACCAGTGCAATCGCCGAGATCGACACGAGGATGTAGATCATTCCGGTGATTCCAAGGCCGGTCAGCATGATCTTGGGGAAGATGCGCTCGGGTTCCTTGACCTCCTCGGCCATGTTGACGGAATCCTCGAAACCGACCATGGCGAAGAAAGCGAGTGTCGTTCCCGCGGTGACGGCAACGAAGATCGATCGATCCTCGGGAGTAGCGAAGATCACCACCCTGGACAGATCAGCCCTACTGAGACCCAGCACTTCGACCACCACCGCAACCAGCTCACCCTCTAGCGGCTCTGAATGTGCATGGTCACGTGTCGTGATGTTCCCGGCGCGTTCACCCAACGTTCACGTAAGGGCCATTTCATGGGGCCGCTGGCACCAGACGCCAGCCGTCTCAAAGCGGAGGCGTGTGGATGGCTGGGAAGGAATTGAAAGTGTTGACTCGTACATTCAAGCTGACGGCCGCGGCGGTCGCCAGCACAGCCTCACTGCTGGCCCTCAGCGCCTGCGGGGGTCAGAACACACCTTCCAGCGCGACAAGCGGCGCTGCAGGGGAGGAGATCAGCGGCACAGTGACCATCGACGGATCGTCCACAGTCGCCCCACTGAGTGAAGCCGCGGCTGATCTGTTCCGCGACGTCCAGCCCAATGTGAATGTGACGGTCGCGACAGCTGGCACCGGCGGCGGTTTCAAGAAGTTCTGTGCTGGCGAGACCGACATCTCTGATGCCTCACGGCCGATAAAGGACGAAGAGGCCGCTGCCTGCAAGGAGAAGGGCATCGAGTACACCGAGGTCGTCATCGCGAACGACGGTCTGTCGGTTGTGGTGAACCCGGAAAACGACTGGGCGACGTGTCTGACCGTCGACCAGCTCAACAAGATGTGGTCCCCCGAGTCGGAGGGCAAGGTGAAAGCCTGGAATCAGGTTGATTCGAAGTTCCCAGACGTCCCGCTCGGCCTGTTCGGTGCCGGCACTGACTCCGGCACTTTCGACTACTTCACCGAAGCGATCAACGGTGAGGAGGGCGCCAGCCGGACCGACTACAGCCCTTCGGAGGACGACAATGTCACCATCCAGGGCGTCAAGGGGGATAAAGGCGCTACGGGCTATTTCGGGTTGAGCTACGTGGAAGAGAACAAGGACGCGGTCAAGGCGGTTGAGATCGACGGCGGCGACGGTTGTGTCGCGCCGACTAAGGAGACCGTCCAGGATGGGACGTACAAGCCTCTTGGCCGGGAACTCTTCATCTACGTGAAGAACTCCTCATACAAGGACAATCCCGCGGTGCGCTCGTACGTCGACTTCTACGTTGAGAACGAGGAAAAAGTGTCGGAGGCTGCGCTGTTCGTTCCCCTGACTCCAGAGCAGAAGACGAAGGCCGAGGAGGAGCTCGGCACCCTGGTCGCCTAGCTGCTGACTATGGATAACATTTCCAGCGCGGAGCGGGTGTCAGGGGCAGCCCTGGCACCCGCTGGCGCGGGAGCTGTCACTGGCCCACCACAGCCCCGCGTATCCCTGGCCAGCTCGGCCAAGCGCCCCGGTGAGGCCGTGATCCGAGTGATTCTGGCCGTTGCGGCGGGCATCACAGTGGTGATTACCGTCGGCATCGTCGTTGCCTTGATCATTCCTTCGATAGGGTTCTTCCGCGAGGTCAGTGTGGTCGAATTCCTCTTCGGAACGCGCTGGGCGCCGAGGTTCGCGGACGCCTCATTCGGCGTCATTCCACTCATCACTGCAACGCTGTGGACAACCGTCATAGCTTTGATAACCGCTGTACCTCTGGGGCTCGGAGCGGCCGTTTTCTTATCTGAATACGCCCCAGCGCGCCTTCGAGCGATTCTCAAGCCGGTACTGGAGATACTCGCCGGAGTGCCGACAGTGGTCTATGGGCTCTTCGCCCTGCAGTTCGTACAAGGCACTTTGTTCCGCGACATCCTGCACTTACCAACCGGCTCCTTCAGTGTCCTGGCAGCTGGCCTTGTGATGGGCATCATGATCATCCCCACTGTCGCATCGTTGAGCGAGGATGCGATGTCGGCTGTGCCTGATGCCATGCGTCAGGGTTCGGCTGCGCTCGGGGCGAACCGAATGCAGACGAGCGTGAGGGTGGTCTTTCCCGCGGCGCTGTCCGGTATCGTCGCCGCGATCGTGCTGGGTATCTCGCGCGCGATCGGTGAGACGATGATCGTCGCCATTGCAGCCGGTGGCCAGGCACGGATCGTGACCGGGCCCCTGGAGCAGGGTCAAACAATGACCGGATTCATCGCAAACGCTGCCTTGGGCGACTCTCGGGTCGGCTCCCTCGAGTTCGACACTCTGTTCGCTGTCGGACTTCTGCTGTTCGCCATCACGCTGTTGATGAACTTCATCAGTATCCGCTTCGTCCGAAGGTTCCGGGAGGCCTACTGATGGGAATAGCTGCCGAGATGAGTACGCCTGCCCGGCCGCTTGCATCGAGGGGCAAGGTCAAGGGTAGTGAACACAGCGCGAAGTCGCTGATCTTCTTGGCCGTTCTTTGGCTGACCCTGTTCATCGCCATGCTGGCTCTATTGGTCCTGATCATTACGACGCTTCTCCATGGTCTTCCCCGTCTTGATTCCCGGCTCTTTACCGAGTACCCAGCGTCCTCGCCCGCCAGAGCTGGTGCACGGCCCGCCATTCTTGGTTCGATATGGGTGATTGCCACCACGGCCGTACTTACGATCCCGCTGGGTGTTGCAGCCGCCGTTCATCTTGAGGAGTTCGCGGATCGCAAGAACCGGTTGAACCATCTCATCGAGCTCAACGTCCAGAATCTTGCTGCGATTCCGTCGATCGTGTACGGCATGCTTGCTTTGGCATTTCTTGGTCTAATTGGTGTCCAGAACAAGAACCTGGTGATCGCCGGCGCAACCGCCTTGGGTCTGCTGATTCTGCCAGTCATTATCATCGCCACTCGCGAGGCCCTGCGATCAGTGCCGTCAGATATCCGCGAGGCCTCATTGGCGGTCGGCGCGACTCCGCTTCAAACTGTCTGGCGCCAAACTCTCCCGTCAGCGGTTCCGGGGATTGCGACCGGCGCCATCCTCGCCTTGTCCCGAGCACTTGGCGAGGCGGCGCCACTGCTCTTGCTCGGGGCATTGGTCTTTGTCAGTTACGACCCCAACGGTCTGCTTAGTGGCTATACCACGATGCCGATCCAAATCTTCAACTGGACTGGTCGGCCCCAGGAGCAGTTCCACGTATTGGCTGCAGCTGCCAGCATCCTTCTGCTTGCACTTCTGTTGGCCATGAACGGCCTTGCCATCTATATCCGTAACCACTTCCAGCATCGTTGGTGACTTGACAGGACAGGGAAAGATGACGATCCGAATTAACGCTAGCCCACCTGGAGAACACGAGCCCAGGGCGGACGTCCATTTCGAGCCTCACTACTATCGAGATGACGAATTGCCGCCGAAACCCCACGCGGTCATGGCGTGCGATGACGTCAACATATATTACGAAAAGTTCCGCGCGGTTCAGGATGTGAATCTGGAATTCGGTTACAAGGAGATCACTGCCCTTATCGGGCCATCCGGCTGTGGCAAGTCAACGCTCATCCGGTCCCTCAACCGAATGAACGATCTCATACCTGGAGCCCGGGTGGATGGGCGCGTCACCTTTCACGGCCAGAACATATACGACAAGGGTGTTGACGCGATCGAAGTCCGGCGCAGGATCGGAATGGTATTCCAGAAACCCAACCCGTTCCCGAAGTCAATCTACGACAATATCGCCTATGGCCCACGAGTCGTCGGGATGAAGCCTCGATCCATGGACGACCTTGTCGAAGAGGCTCTGACCCAAGCCGCTTTGTGGGCGGAAGTCAAGAATAAGCTCAAGCACTCAGCCTTCGGACTGTCAGGGGGGCAGCAGCAGAGGTTGTGCATTGCCCGTACGATCGCGGTGAAACCCGAGGTAATCCTCATGGATGAGCCGTGCTCCGCCTTAGACCCGATAGCGACAGCTCGTATCGAAGACCTGATGGAAGAGCTCTGTAAGCAATACACGATCGTTATCGTGACCCATAATATGCAGCAAGCAGCTCGGGTCGCCGATCGTACCGCTTTCTTCACGGCTATCGCCAGTGAAGAAACCGGAGCAAGGACGGGAATGCTTGTCGAGTTTGACAAGACAACCAAGATCTTCGAGAACCCAGCCGACAAGCGAACGGAGGACTACATCTCCGGCAGGTTCGGCTAAGCGGTCGCGTGTTGCCTAGAAGTGGGAAACCGCACATCACCGTCCGCAACATTTACCGGTCCTGCTGCTGTTCGCCAGCATCTCCGCGTTTTATGCGTCGACTCGCCTAGTGGTCTTACCAACGGGCCACCCGACATATTGGATCACCATGGGATCGAAATCCGTAGATTTGGCGACGGCGTCAGAGCGTTACTGGCCCTTTCCGGAACCTCACCCGCGGCAGTCCTCGTACCAACCGACGTAGTCGGTGTCAGCCTCCTCATGTTCGTGGAAGCGGTCGCCCAGGAGTCGAGAATCCCGGTTATCGTCGGCTTCACCCAGGACCTGTCATCAGGCCGGTCGGCCTTCGCGGCGCTTGACGCTGGCGCGTGCGCGTTGCTCGCTCTGCCGTTCGACTGGGAGGCGCTGGTATCGACGATGCGGGCCATCAGCCGGCAGAGTAGAGGTCGACATGTCCCACTCCAGTACGGTGTCATTCGACTCTTCCGTGAGGAGCATGAGGTTTATGTCGGCGAGGTAGCGGTTGGCCTAAGCCTCAAAGAGTTCCGAACGATCGAATACCTGCTGTCCGAGGCTCCACGCGTAGTTACGGCCAAGGACATCGCCGCCCTTTTGCACTTGGACGAATCGAGCCACAATGCGACGCGCGTGCGGAAGCACATGCAGCGGCTCAGATATAAGCTTGACGCCGCTCAGCCAGGATCGCCCACCCTTCTTGTCACCCTCAAGGGTGTCGGATATCGGCTCACCACAGATACATCACATGCCTAAACTACGGTGCGCGAGGCACAGAATGTCCTACTTGAGCCGATCAAGTCCGAATGTGTACAAAACTGGCTGAGAGCCCATAGACCGGGATCGTGAGACTTAGGTGCCTCGAGAAGAATTCGATTTGGAGCTACAGGCCATCCGTAGAGCATTGGTTGATATGACAATGATGTCCGCGGAAGCCATAGAGAAGGCGACCACGGCGCTGTTGGAGCGAGACTTACGAGCTGTTACCACGGTGGGGGAAATTGATGCGAGATTGGAACGGACTAGTCGCGAGGTTGACCGCCGTACCTTTCAATCGCTCGCGCTGCAGGCTCCCGTCGCTCGTGATCTCCGGGAACTTGTTTCGGCAATGAAGATTGGTGCTGACATCCGGCGCATGGGTTCCCTCGCCCACCACATCGCCAAAGTCGCCGAGCGTCGCTACCCTGGCGGATCGATACCTGAGGACCTGGTCCCGATTTTTTCCAAGATGGGGGCGGTCGCTGCACGTATCGCGAGTGGGGCGGGCGCGACCTTGGACGCGCGCGATGCGTTCGATGCGAGCCGTCTTGCTATCGACGATGACGCAATGGACGGCCTACGACGCGTCCTCTTTCGCCGGCTTCGCTCTGATTGGCCTCATGGCGTCGAGTCCGCTATCGACGTCGCCCTGGTCGGACGCTATTACGAGAGGTTCGCCGACCACGCGGTTGCGATCGCACAAATGGTCGTATATCTGGCAGGGAGATCAGTCGAAGCCGGGCTGGACCGGAGAGTGCCTTGAATCTGGCCGCCAGCCTGGCCGCCTCTCGGGCCCGATCACCTGTCGGCTACCGGCGCACAGCAAGAGTGAGCATCGACAGAGAGCGTAAGGACCCTCAGGTCACGTCTAGACCGGCTCGTTGCCCACGCTCGCCGTACCAGGCAATACTCTGCCAGCCACCGATGTGCGTCGAAGGGATTCCGAAATTGTCGACGAGTGGAGGGGTGGTCGTGAACTGGCAGACAGTGAGGCTTGCGGCTCGGCTGGCGGATGGCGCGCGTCGGAGGAATCAGTCGCCTGGATCGCGTAATCCGGCTCATCACAGATGAGGGTGTAGCCAAGCTCGGCGCGTCGGTCGCCGGGTAGGGGTCGAGGTCTTCCGATTATGGGAGTTCTCACACAGTACGTCGCTATCGCTGCATCGGCTGCGGGCACGTGTGGCGCCAGGACACCGCCAAGATGGCCGAGCCCGCGCTCGAAGCTGTCCCGCCGTGGCCTGCGGTGGGCGTTGGAGGCCATCGTGGTCGGGCACCTGACCGTCGCCCGGATCGCCGAGTGCCCTCGCGGTGTCGTGGAACACCGCCAACGCCGCGGTGTTGGCCGAGGGCAGACGAGTCCTGATCGCCGACCCGCACCGTTTCGACGGCGTCACAACCATTGGCATCGATGAGCACGTCTGGCGCCACACCCGACGTGGTGACAAGTACGTCACCGTGATCATCGACCTGACCGGCGTCCGCGCGGGGACTGGGCCGGCGCGCCTGTTGGCCATGGTCGAGGGCCGTTCGAAGCAGGCGTTCCAACACTGGCTCGCTGACCGTTCCGAGGCGTGGCGAGCCGGCTTGGAGATCCTGGCGATGGAGGGTTCACCGGCTTCAAGACCGCCACCACGTTGGCGACATTCGCCGGTCACGGCATAGATGCCCGTCCCCAAGATGTCACCAACGATGAAGAGCAGCAGGAGCTTGGCGCCCATCACCCGTCTCAGCTCAGGTTGCGATGTCGCGCGCTCAGGGACTTCGGTGGGGGATGACTGCGCCATGGCCGTCGCTCCTTCGGTGGCAGATCTCTAGCGTGCCTTGCAGTGTTGCTCGCTGGCAATGCGATGGCCGGTTCAGCACGCGATCACCGCCACCGGGCTCCTTGGTCTGCTTGCTCTAAGTTTGCATTTGCTTGCAATTGCAAGCACACTGGAGGGGTGAAGGTCGTGAAGCCCCCCAACTTGGGCGGTCAACTGGGCTCGCTTGGTGAGTTCATCGCTGGTCAGCGGCGTGCCGCTGAGCTGACATTGCGGCAACTGGCCGAACAGGCCGGGGTCTCCAATCCCTACCTGAGCCAGATCGAACGTGGCCTGCGGAGGCCGTCGGCCGAGGTGCTCCAGCAACTGGCTCGCGCACTTCGTGTGTCTGCGGAGACCTTGTACGTCCGGGCCGGCATCCTCGATGCCGAAGATCATCCCAACGCCGGGGTTGAGATGGCTGTACTGGCCGACACCGCGATCACCGAACGTCAGAAGCGCGTGTTGATCGACATCTACGCCTCCTTCGTCAAGGAGAACGCAGCCGCGGCAGAGCCGCCGTCAAATCGGAAGAAGCAAACAACCAAGAAGGCTGGCACCGCTTCGCGGGGCCCAGCCTGAATCACATCGAAGAACCAGGAGAACTCCCATGGTCACCACCCGTAAGCAGACGCTCACTGAAGCGCGCATAGCGGCCCTCCGATCCGAATACGCCCCGCTCTACGCCGTGGCGGGATTGACCGATGCCTTGACGGAAGTGTTCAAAGGCGCGCTCGCCGACACCCAGGAACGGGCCGGTGAGTCGCTTTCCATGCTGCAGCGCCGGAGCGCCGGTGCCGGCAAGCACGCTCGAGAGAACGCGGAGGACCTGCGGACTTTCGTGATCACCCTTCCCGACCAGGTCAAGAACCTGCCAGATGCCACTCGTGCAAGGATCGTCGACCTGCAGCGCGAAGCGAATGAGCTGATGGCCCAGGCCAGCAGCACCTACGGGCAGCTGGCCGGAAGGGGCAAGCGCGCGGTCGACAACACCATGGCCGATGTAGCGGACCGGGTCGACCCAGCCTTGGAGCGGGTGCAGGAGACGGTGACCCAGGCCCGCAAGGCCACCACGGGTCGTACCGCGACGGAGACCATGGTCCCGCGCAGCGTCGCCAAGGCTGCTGCCACTCGCAAGGCTGCTGCCAAGAAGGCCCCGGCCAGCAAGGCGCCGGCCAAGAAGGCCCCGGCCAGCAAGGCGCCGGCCAAGAAGGCCCCGGCCAGGAAGGTCCCGGCCAAGAAATAGCGCGTGGCCTCAGGGCGCATGCCTCCTCAGGCGGTCTTGGCCCGCGCCCGAGCCCGGGCCCGCTCGGCGGCGGATAGGCGGACCTTCCGGATCCGCACCGCGTCAGGGGTGACCTCGATGCACTCGTCGCCGCGGCAGTACTCCAAGGCTTGCTCCAGGCTCAGCAACCTCGGCGGAATCAGCCGTTCAAGTTCCTCACCGGTGGACGACCGCACGTTGGTGAGCTTCTTTTCCTTGGTCGGATTGACGTCCATGTCCTCGCTGCGAGCATTCTCGCCAACGACCATGCCCTCGTAGACCGGAGTCCCGGGACCGACGAACATGGTTCCGCGCTCCTGCAGGTTGTACAGCGCGTACGCGGTGACCAGTCCCGTGCGGTCGGCGACCAGCGAACCGGTGGCTCGAGTTCGCAGATCACCGGCCCATGGCTCGTATCCGTCGAAGACGTGATGCATCAAGCCGGTGCCCCGCGTTTCGGTCAAAAACTCGGTCCGGAAACCGATCAGTCCTCGTGCCGGCACCAGGTACTCCATCCGAACCCAGCCGGTGCCGTGGTTGACCATCTGCTCCATGCGGCCGTGCCGTAGACCCATGAGCTGAGTGACCACGCCCACAAAGTCTTCGGGGATGTCCACCGTCAGGCGCTCGACGGGCTCGTGGACGTGGCCGTTGATCTCCCGGGTGACGACCTGCGGCTTCCCGACGGTCAACTCAAAGGCCTCCCGGCGCATCATCTCCACCAGCACGGCCAACTGGAGCTCACCGCGACCTTGGACCTCCCAGGTATCCGGCCGCTCGGTGGGAAGAACGCGGATCGAGACGTTGCCCACCAGTTCCGCATCGAGGCGGCCCTTGACCAGGCGGGCAGTCAGGTTCTTGCCTGACCGGCCGGCCATCGGTGAGGTGTTGATGCCGAGGGTCATCGAGATGGACGGCTCGTCGACGGTGATCAATGGCAGTGGCTTTGGGTTGTCGGGGTCCGACAGCGTCTCGCCGATGGTGATGTCCGGAATGCCGGCGATGGCCACGATGTCACCCGGGCCAGCCGATTCGGCCGACTCCCGGTCGAGGGCCTTGGTGATCAAGAGCTCGGACAGTTTGACGCTGCGTACAGTGCCGTCTGCGCGGCACCACGCTACCGTCTGGTTACGGCGCAGAGTGCCAGCGATGATCCGGCACAGCGCAAGCCGGCCGAGATAGGGCGACGCGTCGAGGTTGGTGACGTGGGCTTGCAGCGTTGCGCCCTCGGTATAGGTCGGAGCCGGAATGTGGTCGAGGATGGTCGCGAACAGCGGTCCGAGGTCTGGGCTGTCCGGCCATGTGCCGCCGGCGGGCTCGGTCAGCGAGGCGCGTCCAGCCTTGGCCGAGGCGTAGACCACCGGGAAGTCCAGAACGTGAGTCTGGTCCTCATCGAGTAGGTCTAGAAAGAGTTCGTACGTTTCCTCGACGACCTCACTGATCCGCGCGTCCGAGCGGTCGACCTTGTTGACCACGACGATGATCGGGAGTCGCTTGGCGAGGGCCTTGCGCAGCACGAACCGGGTCTGCGGGAGGGGCCCCTCCGAGGCGTCGACAAGCAGCAGCACGCCGTCGACCATCTCCAAACCGCGTTCCACTTCACCGCCGAAGTCGGCATGACCGGGGGTGTCGATGATGTTGATGGTCACATCGGTGCCGTCCGCGGCATGATGCTGTACGGCGGTGTTCTTGGCGAGGATGGTGATGCCCTTTTCGCGCTCGAGGGCGAGGGAGTCAAGCACCCGCTTCTCGACCTCTTGTCCGACCCGGAAGGCACCCGACTGCCACAGCATCGCGTCGACCAGGGTCGTCTTCCCATGATCGACGTGAGCGACGATCGCGACGTTACGCAGGTCGGTGCGGGTGGGCATGGCAGAGGGGCTTTCATCTGGTACGCGGGCAAACTCGGTGAGTCTAACTGCGACGTCCAAGATGCGTGACCCCGGCGGAGCTGCGCTGCACCCGTACGCTTGAAGTACCTGATCGGCGAGAGGAGCCCCGAGTGGTGAGCGGCACGGACTGGTTCCGAGATTCTTTCCGTACGGAGTTCGACAAGCAGAGCGCGGCGATCGGCCGCTTCAACCTGGCGATCTTCGGTAAGACCGGCGTTGGAAAGTCCACCTTGATCAACGCGATCTTCGGGGAGGAGGTGGCTCGTACCGGCATCGGTGAACCGGTCACCCACGGCAGCCATCTCTACCTGGACAAGGTGGGTCATCTCGGCATCATCGATACCGCCGGCCTGGAGATCGGCAAGGACAACAAGGAGATCCTGGCTGAGCTCAATCGGGCCATGATCGACATGCGCCGCCAGCCGCTCAGTGAACAAATCCACGTCGCGTGGTTCTGCATCCGTGGCATGGACCGTCGCTTCGAGGACTCCGAAGCCGAATTCATCCGGCGGCTAGATGAGCTGGGCCTGCCAGTCATCGTCGTTCTGACTCAGGTGCCGATGCGCGACAATCACTACCATCCGGATGCCATCGCGCTGGCCGAACAGATCATGGCTCGTCGGCTGCCGATCGCTGGCGCCCGACCCTTCATGACGTACGCGATGGCGGACGAGTTTTCGGGTCAGCCGGCCTACGGACTGAAGGACCTCCTTGATGCCACCTTTCGCGTTGCGCCCGAAGGAGTCCACGGAGCCCTCATCGCGGCGCAAGAGATCGATCATGTTCGGAAAGAGCAAGAAGCGAGGAAGTACATAGCGACCGCGGCCACCAGTGCGGCGGCCGCGGCAGCAAGCCCGATCCCGTTTTCCGACGCCACACTTCTGGTCCCCATCCAGCTCGGCATGATGGCCCGCATCGCCCAGATTTACAAGATCAAGTTCGAACGGGCGGCCCTGTTGGCCATCGCCTCGACCGCGGTGGCCACCCAGGTGGGACGTTCGGCCTTTACGAGTCTGCTCAAGATGGTTCCGGGCGCGGGCACTTTAGTGGGCGGCGCCATTGGCGCGGGCGTCGCGTCCACCTTCACCTACGCGATGGGCCAGGCCTGGCTGACCGTCTGCCAGCGGATGATTCGAGGTGGCTTGGGACCGTTGGGCGGCGCCATCGACAACGACAGCGTTCGTGAAGTTTTCCTGGACGAGTTTCGCAAGCGAGTGAAGTTCGGTGGCAAGGAGCTGCGGCATGACGCCAAGGTCGGCACCACCCGCCCGAGCTAGCTGACCAGCAGTTGATCGCTCCGGTAGTGCGTCGGTGGACGCTGGCTGACAAGCAGGCGCCGCTCTAATAGCCTCGGGCCAATGTCCGTGCCAGACGTTGGGGCCTTGCTCGAGGGAGAGCCGCCGCATGATCAGGTGGTCTTCGAGACGCGACTGCGCCGCTACTGGGCAGATCTGCTGAGTGGTTTGACCGGCGCCTACCCCGCCCATGCCGTCGAGATGGCCCAGCATCTCGTGGAGATAGCCGCCAACAACTTCCGCCAGCGCTCCGCCGACCTACGACTGCTCGATTTGCGCCGGCATGCCGATCCGCAATGGTTTCAGCACCAGCAGATGCTCGGCTACGCGACCTACGCCGACCTGTTCGCCGGAGACCTGATGGGTGTCGCCGAGAAGGTCGACTATCTAGCCGAGTTAGGCGTCACGTACCTGCACCTGTTGCCGCTTTTGAAACCGCGCCCCGGGGATAGCGACGGCGGCTACGCGGTGATGGACTACCGCGCAGTTCGCGAGGATCTGGGTACGATCTCCGACCTGCGCGAGCTGGCGAGCGTCCTACGCTCTCGCGGCATCTCCCTCACGCTTGACCTGGTTCTCAACCATGTCGCGGCTGAGCACGAATGGGCGCGCAGCGCTCGTACCGGGGATCCCTACTACCGCCGCTATTTCCACCTTTTCGCCGACCGGGAGCTGCCCGACGCCTACGAGAAGACCCTTCCGGAGGTCTTTCCTGACTTCGCGCCGGGGAATTTCACCTATGACGAGGAGTCACAGTCCTGGGTCTGGACGACGTTCAACACCTGGCAGTGGGATCTCAACTGGCACAACCCCGATGTGTTCTACGAGTTCGCGGACCTCATCTTGTGGCTCGCGAACCTTGGTGTCGAGTGCCTGCGGCTGGATGCCATTGCCTTCATCTACAAGCGCATGGGAACGAACTGCCAGAACCAGCCGGAGGTGCATGCGATCACTCAAGCGCTGCGCACAGTTGCCCGGATCGGAGCCCCCGCGCTGGTCTTCAAGGCGGAAGCGATCGTGGGACCGACCGATCTCGCTCCCTACCTGGGCGTCGGTAAGCACGCCGGCAAAGTCAGCGACCTGGCCTATCAGAACTCCCTGATGGTGCAGGTCTGGTCGGCGCTGGCGGCCAAGGACACGCGGCTGCTGTGCGCGGCCATGAATCGCTTTCCCAGCAAGCCCCCGACGACGGTCTGGGGGACCTACCTGCGCTGCCACGACGACATCGGCTGGGCGATCGACGACAGTGATGCTGCCTCCGTAGGGCTGAACGGTTTCGAGCACCGGCGGTTCCTCGCCGACTATTACGCCGGCAACTACCCGATGAGCGACGCGCGGGGGTTGGTTTTCCAGGAGAATCTGGCCACCGGCGATCGACGGATCAGCGGCATGGCGGCGTCACTGCTCGGGGTCGAGGCGGCGCTGGACAACAACGACGACGCCCACCTCGATCTCGCGATCCGGCGGCACGTCCTCGCTCACCAGATCATTCTCGGGTTCGGTGGGCTGCCCCTGATCTACATGGGCGACGAGCTTGCGCTGACCAACGATTACGACTATGTCGACGATTCCAGCCACGCCGACGACAACCGGTGGGTGCACCGACCGCGGATGCCGTGGGAACGGGCTGCGCGCCGGCACGTCGAAGGCACCCTTGAACATCGGGTGTGGCACGCCATCCACCACTCGGTGATGGTTCGAGCCTCGTTGCCGAGCCTGCATGCATCGGTGGAGACGGAGATCTTCGACCCGGTGAACCCGGCCGTCCTGGTCTTCATCCGGCGGCACCAGCTGCAAACGATGGTGGGCGTCTACAACATGACCGCGGAAGTCCAGATCCTCCCGCGCTGGGTGATCCCGCTCGGCAACTGGGCCTGGGACGCCCTCACCGAGGACACCCCCCTGACCGATGCGGACCTGCGTGTCGAGGGCTACCAGGCCCGATGGTTCGTCCAGCAGGCCTGACGACCGGTCGGGATCTAGGGTGGCGGGGTGGACGGGGTACGGGAGGCACAAGACCAGGCGAGCGCGGCGGTACGGGAGGCGCTCGGCGGGCTCGACCTGCCCTGGTCAGAACGTGAGCCGGGGCTGTTCTCGGTGAGCCTGCCGGGCACCCGCAAATTGATCACGGAGTGCGCGATCGAGGTCGGCAGCCATGCCTTGCAGGTGCGCGCGTTCGTCGCCCGCCAGCCGGACGAGAATCATCAGGCGGTATACGAATGGCTGCTGCAGCGCAACCTCAAGCTGTACGGGATCGCCTTCTGCCTGGACGCGCTGGGCGACATCTATCTGCTGGGCAAGATCAGCAACTCTTCAGTCACCGCACCCCAGGTCGACCGCCTGATGGGTGCGGTTGCCGCGACCGCAGACGGCAGCTTCAACACAATCTTGGAGCTGGGCTTCGCCGAGAGCATCCGGCGGGAGTGGGCGTGGCGCCGTTCGCGCGGCGAATCCACGGCAAATCTCGCCGCGTTCGCCCACCTCGACCCCGAGTCTGACCGCCACTAGGCTCCGGTGTCATGACGGCTACCTTGGTCCTGCTGCGGCATGGCGAGAGCGAATGGAACGCGAAGAACCTCTTCACGGGCTGGGTCGATGTCGATCTCAACCTCAAGGGTGAGGGGGAAGCCGAGCGCGGCGGCGAGCTGCTGGTCGAGAATGACCTCCTCCCCGATGTGGTGCACACGTCTGTGTTGCGTCGGGCGATCCGTACGGCGGAAATCTCGTTGCACGCCGCGGATCGGCACTGGATCGACACCAAGCGTTCCTGGCGGCTGAACGAGCGGCATTACGGCGCACTTCAGGGCAAGGACAAGGCAGCCACCTTGGCGGAGTTCGGCGAAGAGCAGTTCATGACCTGGCGACGCTCGTACGACGTGCCGCCGCCGCCCATCGACAACGATGACCCGAACGCCAACTTCCGCGATCCCCGCTACGCCGGCCTGCCTACTGAGGCTCGGCCACAGACCGAGTGCCTCAAGGATGTGCTGCTGCGGGCGCTGCCGTACTGGTACGACCAGATCGTGCCGGACCTGTGGGCCGGCAAGATCACTCTGATCGCGGCCCACGGCAATTCGCTGCGGGCGATCGTCAAGCACCTTGATGCGATCAGCGACTCCGACATCGTCGGCTTGAACATCCCCACCGGCATCCCTCTGCTGTACGAGCTGGATGACGATCTCAAACCCACCACGCCAGGCGGTCGCTACCTCGATCCGGAGGCGGCCGCCGCTTCCATCGAGGCCGTCAAGAACCAGGGTCGGAAGTAGCGCTTCTCGACGTCGCGTCCCGCGTCTGGCTTTTGAGCGGACGGCCTGCCTACCCCAACCGTCCAGCGGCGAGCGCCGAGGCCAGCGAGGGAGCCAACGGCAGCCGGGGAACGAGGGTTGCCTGAACCGCGTGGTAGAGGTCGGGTTTGCCCGGCCAGACCGTGCCTATGGGCTGGTTGTTCGGATCGAGTTGGTGATGCCAGGAGCCGCCTTGCCGATCGATCAGGTACGTCTCGATGTACTCCCACCAGGTTCGACAGAGTTCCCCGTAGCGACCTTCACCGGTGTGTCCATACAGCGCCGTCCCGGCGGAGATCGCCTCCGCCGCGACCCAATGCATCCGGTCCCGGACGACCGGGCGCCCGTCCCAGTCGGTCGTGTAGATGAAGCCGGGCTGGCCGTCGGCCGCCCAGCCGTCGTCGACGCCACGGTCGAATAGGGCGATCGCGGCCTCGATCAGCCACCCGGGTGCGGTCCGTACGGACGCGTGGAGATGCAGCAACAACCGGGACCACTCGTAGGCATGGCCGACGGTCGCACCATAGGGCTCGAAGGGGTCATTTGGATGTGCGCGGTTGTGCTCCAATTTCGGACGCCACTGGGCGTCGAAGTGCTCGGGGATTCGCCAGCCCTGCTCGCGCCCGTTCGCTACTACGCGTTCGGCGATCGCCAGTGCGCGATGGTGCAGGTCGGGGTCGGCGGTGACATCCCCCGCGGCCAGCAGCGCTTCCACCGCGTGCATGTTCCCGTTGACCCCGCGATAGGGGTCCAGAGTAGTGAAGGACCGGTTCCACCTGTCGACGAACATCGACGATGCAGGATCCCAGAACCGGTCGAGCCACACGTCGAGTGCTTCGCTCAGCAGCCGGTCGGCGCCCGGCCGCCGGGCCACCCTCGCCGACGAGGCGGCCAGCACCACAAAGGCGTGGGCATAGCAGCCCTTCTCGTCCGGCGAATCGCCGTCCATCACGCTGGAGTACCATCCGCCAGACTTGCTGTCCCTCAACAGGCCGGTCAATCCGTCTAGGGCGTGATCGGCCAGCTCGCCGGCACCTGCTACGCCGAGGAGGTGCGCGAGGCAGTAGACGTGGGCCATGCGCGCGGTGATCCAGGTATGCACGGGGCGGCTCAGGTCCGGATCACCACTGTCATCCAGCCACGCCGCACCGCCCGCCGGGTGCGGAAACCGCCGTCCGAACTCGATCAGCCGCTCGAATTCAGCGGATAGTGTCCCGGTGTCGAGCGCAGGATCTGCTGACGTCACCCGGCCACGGTATCGAGTGCCGGAGTGCAGGCGGGTGCACCTGTCAGGGCTGCGGCCAGTACTCCGTCTCCGGAAACTCGCCAGTGACGACGTAGATGACCCGACGGGCCATCGACGCGGCATGATCAGCGATCCGCTCGTAGTAGCGGCCCAAGAGCGCGACGTCGACCGCTGCCTCCACGCCGTAGGGCCAGTCGTCGCTCAGCAGTACCCGGAACTGGGTGCGTCGCAGTTCGTCCATCTCTTCGTCACGATCGCGGAGTTCCTGGGCGACCTGGATGTTCCGGTCGATCAGCGTCTGGCCGGCGCTGACCACCATCTTCTCCGCCACATCGCCCATCCGGATGAAGTTTGCCCGTAGCGCCTCAGGCACGGCGTGCTCGGGGTACCGCAACCTGGCGATCTTGGCGACGTGGGCCGCAAGATCGCCCATTCGTTCCAGCTCGGCAACCATTCGCAGGGTTGCCACGAGAATCCGCAGTTCCCCGGCAACCGGCGCCTGCCGCGCGAGCAGGGAGAAAGCCCGGTGCTCGATATCAACCTGCTTGGCGTCCAACAGCTCATCGTCGCCGATGACCTGCTCGGCAAGGTGGATGTCAGCCTCCAGCAGCGCGGTGGTGCTGCTTCGCACCGCGGAGGACACGCTCTGGGACATCTGGACCAGGTCGGCCAAAATATCGTCCAATTGTTCGCGGTAGGTGTCACGCATATCTTGATCCTCGTCTGTTCCCGGGCAGCACTCGCGTTCCACCCTAGGCCTGGTCTCTACGCCGAAGCTCGCGGCGGATGAACAGCGCGTAAACGTGCGTCAAACCCTCGGTGGCGTCGCGCCCATTGGCCCTTCCTATTGCTCTATACCCGAAAACAGACCCCTACTATCTGACTGTGCATCCGATCGCCACCTTGGTGGCCGGCCTTTTCGGGGGTCTCGTGATCGGCATCTGCATCGCGTGGCTAGCCCTCCGATACCGGAGGAGTGAGGTCATCACCGACCTCCCAGGTGAATCGCCGCAGATTCCCGAGGGAATTTCGTCGGTGCTGGACGTGCTCAGCTCCTCGGCGGTGGTCGTCGGTCCACATGACGAGGTGCTGGATGCCACCACGAGCGCTCGGACGCAAGGTCTTGCGCGCGGCAGCCGGGTGGCAGTGCCCGAGTTGCTGGACCTCGTCCGCCAGGTTCGCCGGGAACGTGTCATCCGTAGCCTCGATCTCGAGCTGATGCGGGGTCGCAGCGCGACGAGCTACCTCAGGATCCGCGTGGCCCCACTACCTGACGACCTCGTCGTCGTCTTGGCCGACGACGAGACCTTCGCGCGACGAATCGAGGAAACCAGACGTGACTTCGTAGCCAACATCAGTCACGAGCTGAAGACGCCAATCGGCGCGATCTCCCTTCTCGCTGAGGCCGCCGAGGACGCCGCTGACGACCCAGCTGCGGTACGGAAGTTTGCTGGCCGGTTGAGCGTGGAGTCGGCGCGACTAGGCGACTTGGTTTCCCAGATCATCGATTTGTCCCGGCTGCAGGCCGATGACCCTCTGGCGAATGCGGAGGAGGTCGACATCGACGAGATCCTGGCGGAAGCAGTCGACCGCTGCCAGGTGGATGCCCAACGGCATCAGGTGAACTTGACCGTGGCCGGTGCCACCGGCTGCCGAGTGCTGGGCAGCTCCCGGCAGCTCAGCATCGCGGTCGGCAACCTTGTGGAGAACGCCGTGGTCTACTCCGATCCCGGGGCACGCGTTGTCGTGGCCGCACATAGACAGGCCCGCAGTGATGACGACTATGTTGAGATCACGGTCTCGGACAACGGCATCGGCATCCCACCCGGCGAGCTCGAGCGGATCTTCGAGCGCTTCTACCGTGTCGATTACGCCCGCAGCCGAGCCAACGGGGGCACAGGGCTCGGGTTAGCGATCGTCAAACATATTGCTGCCACCCACGGTGGTGAGGTGTCGGTCTGGAGCCAGCCGGGTCAAGGCTCGACTTTCACGATCCGCATCCCGGAACACGTCAGCGGGCAGCACAGCGGCAAGCGAGCATCCGACTCCGACTCGGAGCTTCGCGCGGAGGATCAGGAGAGCAGGCTATGACGCGGATACTGATCATCGAGGATGAAGAGTCCTATCGCGAAGCGCTGGCCTACATGCTGCGTAAGGAAGGCTTCGAGGTTGTGGACGCCGCGGACGGCGCGGAGGGCCTTACCGAGTACGACCGGATGGGCGCCGACCTGGTGCTCCTCGACCTCATGATGCCAGGCCTCACCGGCACCGAGGTATTCCGGCAGCTCCGCCTCCGCGGCCCAGTGCCGGTCATCATGGTCACCGCCCGCGAGTCCGAGGTCGACAAGGTGGTCGGCCTCGAGCTCGGCGCCGACGACTACGTCACCAAGCCCTTCAGCCATCGTGAGCTGGTGGCCCGCATCCGAGCCGTACTGCGGCGGGGCCAAGACGTCGAACTACTGCCCGATGTCGTCGAAGTGGCCGGCGTGCGGATGGACGTCGAGCGGCACGAAGTCTCGGTCAACGGCCAGCGGATCCGGCTGGCGCTCAAGGAGTTCGAGCTGTTGGAGCTTCTGTTGCGCAACGCCGGCCGAGTGCTCACCCGCGGTCAGCTGATCGACCGAGTATGGGGCGCTGACTATGTCGGCGATACCAAGACCCTGGACGTTCACGTCAAGCGGCTCCGAACGAAAATCGAACCGGATCCCGCCAACCCCCGCTACCTCATCACCGTCCGCGGCCTCGGCTACAAGTTCGAGGGCTGAGCGAGCCAAGCATCCCAGCGCAGTCGGATCCGGCTAGGGTTTCTCTGTGACTGGGGAGATCACCGTGTTCTCGGGTTCAGCCCATCCCCAATTCGCTGACGAGATGTGCCAGATCCTTGGCGTCGAGCTGTCCCACTCCCGTACCACGCGATTCAGCAACGACTGCCTTCAGGTGCAGCTGCGCGCTAACTGCCGTCAGCGAGACGTCTACATCATTCAACCGCTGGTCCCGCCAGTGCAGGAGAACCTGTTCGAGCTGCTGCTGATGCTTGACGCCGCCCGAGGCGCCTCGGCAGCTCACATCACGGCGGTGATCCCGCACTATGGTTATGCGCGTTCAGACAAGAAGGACGCCCCACGGATCTCCATCGGTGCGCGGCTGGTGGCCGACATGATCGCCACCGCGGGCGCGACGCGGGTCCTCACCATGGCCCTGCACACGCCCCAGGTGCACGGCTTCTTTTCGGTGCCGGTCGACCACCTGAGTGCTGTTAAGGAACTTGCCCAGCACTTCAGTGGCCAGGACCTGCACAACACCGTTGTCGTCTCCCCGGACTTGGGCAACGCCAAGGTGGCGAGTCAGTTCGCTCGAATCCTTGATCTGCCGGTGGCGGCGGGCTCGAAGCAGCGGCTCTCGGACGACGCCGTGTACATCGACCGCATTGTCGGCGACGTCCATGGTCGCGACGTGATCGTGCTCGACGACGAGATCGCTACGGCGGGCTCAATTGTGGAGCTGCTCCGCAAGTTGCGCGAGGAGGGTGTCCGGCAGATTTCCGTGGCCTGCACCCACGGCCTGTTCACCGGGCCCGCCATCGAGCGCCTGAAACAAGAGCCGAATCTCGGCGAGATCGTCATCACGAACACCGTGCCGCTGCCGCCGGAGAAGCAGCTGCCCGCCATCGTGACCATGTCGGTGGCGCCGTTGTTCGCCGAGGCTGTGCACCGCATCCATGTCGGCGAATCAGTGAGCAGCCTCCTCAGCCCCGAAGAGACCTACGGTTGAGGCCTATCCGGCGCTCGGCGTGGCCTCGGGAGTGATGGTGGAGTACGGGCCCTCGTTACCGTCGATGACCGGGACCCGCATGGTGGCCGAGCCGGCGGTGCTGAACTGCAGTGTGACGTCGGCCACCAGACCTGCTTTCAGGTCAGGGCTCCGCACGGTAATGAAGGGGCCGTCGGTGAGCACGACCAGAACTCCCTCGCCCAGACTGACTGACGACGGAATGGTGGCGGTGAGCGGCGCACCGTCCGTCCCGTCGGACTTGATCGCCTTGCCGCTGACCGCGGTCAGCTGAGTACGGTCGGCCGCGACCATCGTCCCGGACAGGAAACCCTCACCTTCGGCTCGGCTGAGAATCATCAGGTTGCGTACCTTGACCCCTCGCTCGCCTCCGACGTCGAAATTGATGCCCTCGGCGGGGGTGTAGGGGCGCAGAGTTTGCTGGTCCGTTCCGCACGCCGTCGTGACGGTCACAGCCAGGGCCAGTAGGAGACCAGCAACCAGCCGTACGGTCGGCGACCAGCCGCGCGAGGCCGGGCTCGAGTTCGGGCGCACTATCCGACTCCTACGTCTGGGGGTTCGTCTGGATGCAGCCTAGCGACCTCGCAGCGGCTTCGTGAGGCGCACGGCAGCAGTGTCGCGACTCACTCCCGCAGTCGCCGGCCAGGCACATTGGCACCCCATTTGTCAAGGGTGGTCAGCGCCCGATATCGGCCTCTGGCTAGCCCAAACGCGTCTGAGGAAGTCTCAGCCTCATGCTAAACTGGTGGGCGCGAAAGGGGTTCACGAGAATATGACCTTTACAGTCGGCGAAACGGTGGTCTACCCCAATCATGGGGCCGCCGTGATCGAGGACATCGAAACCCGTCAGATCAAGGGTGAAGACAAGCTCTATCTCGTACTACGGATCGTCGGTCAGACCGACCTGGTGGTCCGGGTACCCGCCTGCAACCTCGACCTCGTGGGCGTCCGCGATGTCGTCGATGCTGACGGCTTGGAGCGGGTCTTCAGCGTGCTGCGGGCTCCTCACACGGAGGAACCGACCAACTGGTCGCGGCGATACAAGGCCAACCTGGAGAAGCTGCACTCCGGCAACGTGATGAAGGTTGCTGAAGTCGTACGCGACCTGTGGCGGCGTGAGCGCGAGCGTGGACTCTCCGCCGGCGAGAAGCGGATGCTGGCCAAGGCGCGCCAGATTCTGGTTTCCGAGCTGGCGCTCGCGGAGCGGGTCGCCGAGGACAAGGCCGAGGTCCTGCTCGACGAGGTCCTCGCTTCCTGATCCGCCGCCCCGCCACACCGAATGCAGATCCGTACCGGCATCGGTGTGGACGTGCATCGGCTCGTCGACGGGCGACCCATGACGATCGGTGGGCTGGAGTTTCCTGAGGAGCCGAAGGGTCCAGAGGGGCATTCCGACGGTGACGTCGTATGCCACGCCATGTGCGATGCGCTGCTCAGCGCCGCAGGGCTGGGAGATCTGGGCACGAATTACGGCACCGACGAGCCGGCCTGGCACGGGGCGTCGGGCCTGTCCTTCTTGAGCGCGACGTGCGAGCGCGTGCGGAAGGCTGGCTTCGAGGTCAGTAACGTCGCCGTCCAGTTCATCGGGAACACGCCCCGGCTCGGCCGTCGGCGAGCAGAGGCCGAACAGCTGCTCAGCCGGGCCATCCACGCTCCGGTCTCAGTTGCCGCCACGACGACGGACGGCCTCGGCCTCACTGGCCGCGGCGAAGGTGTCGCCGCCGTGGCCACCACGGTGTTGACCGGCTCCGGCTAGTCGTCGCGCGGGGCGCTGGCTAGCGGACGAGAGCCGGGGAAGCCACAAAAGTGTTGCACTCGCCAACCTGGCTAGTGTTGAGCCCGGTGTCCCCCCAGTACCTCCGGCTCTTGGCGCGGCCGTGATTGCCGACGATGTTCGGCTTGCCGGTCAGCGTGTCGTCACCAACCGCAATGTAGGTCTGCTGGATGCCTTCCAGGTCGGACTCCTGAACTCCTAGCGACTGCGAGACCCCCCGGATGAACATGCCGGAAAAGCAGTCGGCCTGGGTCTCGAGCCGACGGCTGTACTGCAGCTCGACCGACTCGTCGTTGGCGTTCGCGCCCAGCGCGTGTGAGGAAATCAGGATTCCGGTGCGCGCCTGCAGCGAGTGGCCGAACTCGTGCGCCATCACGATGTCGGCCGCCCACTTATCCCGGCGGACAATGGGTACCGCGTCTGGGAGCCGGTTTGAGTAGTAGACCTGCTGGTCGGCGGAGCAGTAGAACGCGTTGACTCCGCTCTTGCCGCACTTCGTCGTCATCTCATTGCCGTAGACCGTGACGGTGGGCCGCACGATGATGAAGCCGGCCGATGTCACCGGAGGTTCCCAGAAGCGGACGAGGCATTCCATCAGCCCCTCGAAATGCTCCTTGAGCTGGTCGTCGCTCGCGGTCCGGACGTTGATCGGCTGGGAATTGCACCGTACAGGGAGCGGCGCCATCTGGTCGTACATCGGGTTGCGGGTGATCAGGGCGGTGGCTTGTTCGTAGGTTTCAGGCAGTGGAAGCGGCGGGGGGTTCCGGTCCGGCGGCGGCGCTCGGTAATCATCGTTCTGGTAGGCGACGTCGGTTTGCCCCGCCGTCAGACCGGACATCACCAGACCGGCGAGCGCCAGCAGGCTGATGCCGATCAGCGCCGCCATCAGCAGCTTCAGTGGACTGCGTCGACGTGGACCCGGAACGCGTGGCGGTGGGCCGTATTGCGGCTGCCGGAGCTGGGGTCCGCCGATGGTCGGTCTCCCGAACTGCGGCTGACCGTACGATCCCCACCCATAAGGATTGCGGCCGTACGGCGAGGCGCCGGGAGCGGGAGGCGGATAACCGGGCTGCCGATACGGAGACTGACCGTACGGCGGGGCACCGCCGCCCCTCTGCTGCTGAGCCACACCGAAACCTTAACGGCGTGGCCCAAGCCGGGATGAGGTCTCCATCACAAGTGCTCTGCACTTTGCTGGCATGCATCACGGCCGGCAAACACTAGTGGGAGGCTGTACGTCGTGCCCGCGAACTCCGCTCGAACGACGACCAAACGGCTCCGGGCCGCTGCCGCCATCGTGGCGCTGGCGTTCGGGTTGTTGGCCGGTCCGTTGGCGCTGACGGCCTCAGCCCAGGGCACCGCCTCCACCTACGTGGTGGATGCCTCGCTCGGTTTGGATGGAGTGCTGAAGGTGAGCGAGACCATCACCTTCGCTGGGGAGCCACCAGCCACCGTCACGCAGAAGTTCGAGACCCGTGAAGATCTGATGGGTGATCGTCAGTACGTGTTCACGCTGTCGGAGTTCAGGGCGACTGTGAAGGGCGCTTCGATCGACCCCAGCCCTCAGACCGACGGCCGGTTCACCACCATCACCGTGCCTACCAACGGCGCGAACGAGGTCATGATCGGTTACACCGTGACGGGCGCGGTGATGAACACCGAAAACGGCACTGCGCTGCGCTTCAGGTTGCTCCAGGGTTTGAGCGCGTTCGTTCAGCAGTTCAGTGCGACGGTTCGTATCCCGACCCAGTTCGAATACATCCAGTGCACGGCCGGCAGTCCCAACTCAACCGTGCCGTGCAGATCGGCCGCGGCCAGCCAGGAGGGCGCTCAGGTCCCCACCTTCACCGACGGCCCGCGGGGCGAGGGTGAGGTAGTCGCGGTCGACATCGGCTTTCCGGCCGGTGCTCTGCCCGCCAACGAGGAGGTCGACTACCAGTGGACGGTGAGCCGGGCGTTCTCCACCGAGCCGCTGCCCTTGGCCATCGCGCTGGGCCTGCTCGCACTCGGGGGACTGGGGCTGTACTTCATGCATCGGCGCAGTGGTGCCGACGCCAGCGCGAGTGGCGAGGTCCGGCGGGCTGCCGAGTTCGTGGCTACGGGGCCGGGAGAGACGGAGTTTCGCGTCGTCGAGGACATCCGACCGGGCCATGTCGGCACGGTCGCAGACGAACGGGTGGATCCGATCGACGTGACGGCCAGCGTGGTTGATCTGGCGGTCCGCGGCCATCTCCGGATCACCGAGTTGCCGCGCGAGTCGGATTTTGCCCGGACAGATTGGGAACTGACCCGAATACCTGGCGGCGGGCAGCTGCGACCGTTCGAGAAAGAGTTGCTCGACGCCATCGCCCTGGACGGAACCTCGGTCAAAGTCTCCGAGATGGCCAGTCGCGTGCAGGAGTCGATCGGTGCGGTTCAGGACAAGCTCTACGACGAGATGGTCAGCAACGGCTGGTATGAGCGCCGCCCCGATGCCACCCGCAACCGATGGACCCAGCGCGCCCTCGGCGCCTTGATCATCGCCGTCGTGATCACCGGCGTACTGGCCGGTTTCACTACCTTCGGCTTGGTCGGGTTGGCGTTGATTGTGCTGGCGCTCGGGCTGGTCTTTTTCGCTCAAGAGATGCCTTCCCGCACTCCGCAGGGCGCGGCCTTGCTCGCCGGGCTCGGCGCCTTGCGCTCCGATCTGCTCAGCCACCCGACCAACCAGATGCCGAAGGGCGCAGAGCTGCATGAGCTCTCCGAACTACTGCCGTACGCGATCGTGCTCGGTGGAGCGGACCGCTGGCTGGACGCCATCGTGGCCAGCGATACCGACGAGCACGCCGACGAGACTGACTTGGCCTGGTATCACGGCCCGGTCAACTGGCACCTGCGTGATCTTCCCGATTCCCTGCGCAACTTCGTCACCACAGTCTCGGGCAGCTTGTTTTCGCGCTGACGCCTGAGAATGGATACCAATAGGGTGCGGTGGCTCTTCGGCGATCAACTGGGGCCGCACTTCCTGGACTCGCCGGATCAGGCAGTTCTGATGATCGAGTCGCGCGCGGTCTTCGGGCGGCGCATGTTCCACCGGCAGAAGGCTCACCTGATCTTGTCGGCCATGCGTCACCGAGCAGCGGAGTTGGGTGATCAGTGCCGCTACCTGCAGGCCGACTCCTACACCGAGGCGCTGGCTCGCATCGACGAACCGCTGGAGGTCATGCAGCCCACCTCATGGGGTGCGGTGCACTTCGTCGATCGACTGGCCCGCGAACGAGAAGTGGAGCGGCTGCCGGCGCGGGGGTACGCCACATCGCGGGAACAGTTCGCCACCTGGGCCGAGACCCGTGGCCGCAGGCGGCTACTGATGGAGGACTACTACCGCGACGCCCGAACCCGGCTGGACGTGCTCATGGACGGCGCCGAGCCGGTCACAGGACGGTGGAATTACGATCAGGACAACCGCAAGCCGGCGCCGAAAGGCTCAGCAGGAGTCGGCGTCCCGGAACCGCCGTGGCCTGTCGAGGACGAGATCGATGCCGAGGTGCGGGAGGATCTCGACCGGTGGCAGGCGGAAGGTCTGCGCATGGTTGGCCAGGATGGGCCGCGGCGATTCGCCGCCACCCGGCTGGAGGCACTCACTGCGCTCGAAGCCTTCATTCTGGAGCGGTTGCCCACGTTCGGGCCGTATGAGGACGCGGTCTTGAGCACCGACCGGTGGATGGCCCATTCGATGCTGTCAGCACCACTCAACTTGGGACTGCTGGACCCGCTCGAGATGGTGCGGGCTGCCGAGGACGCCTTTCGGGAAGGGCATGCGCCGATTGCCTCGGTGGAGGGCTATGTCCGGCAGGTGATCGGCTGGCGGGAGTACATGTGGCATCTCTACTGGTACCTCGGCGAGGACTACCGGCACCGCAACGAGTTGGCGGCGACTGCGGACATACCCGATTGGTTTTGGGCGCTCGACCCGGATGGAACCCGGGCCAACTGCCTGAGCCACACGCTGCGATTCCTGCGGGAGGACGGCTGGGTCCACCACATTCCCCGGTTGATGATCCTAGGCAATTACGCCTTGCAGCAGGGTTGGGATCCGGCGCAGCTGACCGCGTGGTTCCACCAGTCGTTCGTCGACGGCTATGACTGGGTGATGGTGCCGAACGTGGTCGGCATGTCCCAGCACGCCGATGGCGGCGTGCTCGCCACCAAGCCGTACGCGGCTGGCGGCAACTACATCAACACCATGACCGACTACTGCGGTGGCTGCGCCTTCGACCCGAAGGTGCGACTGGGGGAGCGGGCGTGCCCGTACACCGCTGGCTACTGGCGGTTCCTGCATCGGCACCGGGAACGCTTCGCCGGCAATCCGCGAATGTCACGGTTGCTACGCAATCTGGACCGGCTTCCGGATCTTGATCAGCTGCTGAGCGAGGACCCTACTTGAGGTTGTTCAGCGGGTAGCCGTTCTTTGCGCAGCCGTCGATGATCAGCTTCCGCGCGTCGGCGGAGATGTCCTCTGGGTTGGTGGAGCTCAGCAGGCTGATCGTGGCGTCGACCCATTGCTGCGGTTCGGGGTCGAGCTGGCCGGAGGTGCTCAGCTTCTTCAGCCCTGCCACGGTCGCCTTCTTCGCGACCGAACCGCTAGCCACCGCACCGTCCACGGCCGGGCACCCAATCCGGTAGGCGTCCTCAGGCTTGACATCGGCCTGGGTGCACGCGGCGAGCGCCAAAAGCAGTACAGCCACGACGGCGGCAGCGATGCGGCGCATGAATCGAGGGTACGCGCGGCTTGGAAAGTGCTGGCGACTTGCAGTGATTCGGCGCCAGAGGCTGCCATGCGCCAGCACTTACGACAGGGTGCCGCCGCAGGGCCCGCAGTGGCGGAGGGATCGAGCGGTCAGCTGCCGCTTTCGTAATCCCGAATGGCCCGCCGGAGCTCCGCCACGGCGGCCTCCACCTCCGCGTCATCGGGATCTTGCGGCGCGAAGGTTCGGACGGCCGCATCCCAGGAACCGAACCAGCCGTAGAGAGCCAGCGCCGTGACCCCGAGCGCGAACAAGATCATCAAGATTGTGGTGAGAGTGGTCGCGGCCATGTCCGGTGTCTCCAGGAGCGTGCCCGCTACAGTTG
>OCZS010000079.1_pt1 | contig 29203 bp, 26 predicted proteins | sample 1539071 | NCBI WGS metagenome assembly OCZS01 (sample SAMEA3113584, study PRJEB22503) | soil metagenome
GCTGTGGCAACCTGTTCGCCAGCGGTGGGGTCCAGCCCTACACCTGGTCGGTGGTCGCCGGGGCGCTGCCTCCCGGCCTGGAGCTGCCGAAGGGGGAGAACACCATCTCCGGAACGCCCACCACGGCCGGCACGTTCACCTTCACCGTCCGCGTCACCGACGATCGGGACGCTTTCAGCGAGAAAGAGTTCTCCATCACCATCAGCTGAGCGTCAGGCCCGTTGGCGATCGCGGCGGCATTCGCTGTCCTGGTGCCATCGAACGTGAGGCGTCTAACCTGACGTAGCCGGGAATCCGCCCGGGAATGTCCGGGTACGTCATCCGCACGGGAGGGCGAAAGTCTAGTCAGCTGCCCATTCGCCTAGTTGCGGCTTGAATCAGCGTGGCCACTTACTGAGGATAGATAGTTCTGACAGCTGTCCGCCGCCAAGGCGGCCGACAAGACGACCGCCGATGGTGACGCTCCCGCTGGCGAAAACGGTCCAGCGAGGAGGAGACCGGCGATCTCGGTGGTGACGGCCGGCCGGCGATGAAAAGTGCCGAAGCCGTTCCAAGCGATCCCGTACGAGGGCCGTGGTGTGAGGTTTTCAAAGTCGTGCACCGTCCGGATCGATCGTTCGCCGGCCGGCCGCTGGTAAGTGATCGTGGGCACCCCCTGCGCGCTGAGAGCAAGCGTCTCACGTACGGCAGGAATCGCCTGGTCGACGACTAGGTGCCGGATGGTTGGCGCCTTGGCGGGATCGAGCCGAGCCAAGTGACGTCGGGTGCCCTTGGCCAATGGGGCGGCGAGCAGGTCCCCCACGGCGTGCCACGGATCGACGGTGCAGACCACGGCGGCTGCTGGCTGCTCGCCGGTCGGAGTGCGAATGCCGGTGACCCGACCGGCTTCGACCCGGATTCCGGTCACCGGCGTGTTCAGCCGGACCATGACCTTCCGCTGTTCGAGCCGTCCTGCCAGGGCCTGGACCAGAACCGAGGATCTTCCAGCATCGGAGGCGGCTTCTCGCATCATGGGCTGTATCTGCCAGCGGCCGAAGGTGCGGCGGATCGCGAGCTCGACTGTCACCAGCGCAGGGGTGTGTTCTGGGACGGCGCCGAAGCCGTAGGCGATGCTCCGGACCAGCGCGGAGAGGTGCGGGTGGGCGACCTCCGCGGCGAGGTCAGCCACTGTTTGACCTCGCATCAAGCGCCGGCGCTGTTGCCGGCCGAGATGGGCACGTGCTGGCAGTTCGGATTCCAGACCGAGCCGGCGCAAGGCCTGCCACACGTCATCGAGCTGGTCGAGCAGAGCTTCCCAGCGGCCGGCGACCGCACGGCTGTACGCCAGGCTCAACGTCGCATGCTGCGCACCGCGATCGGTTGGCAACACCAATGTGGCACCGTCGACGAAGATCAACTGCGGCGAGTCTGCCGGCACCAGCGCGTAGCCCGAGCGGGCGAGCTCAGCCTCCAAAGGGCGCCCACTCTTGCGAAACAGATCCCGCCACGGCGCTGGGAATCCAAGTACCGCCGGAGCATCGTCCACCAGCACCCCGGCGGCCAGCTCGTACGGTGCCCAGCTGCCACCGAGAACGCCTGCTCGTTCGTACAGATCGACGGCATGGCCAAGCTTGGCCAGCCGAGCTGCCGCCGCCATACCCGCGAGCCCTCCGCCGACCACAGCGATCGGCGGTCGTTCCATGCCATGAGAGTAGGGGAGCGGGGCCAGGGACGAAGTGTCACGCTTTGGGCATGAGTGGTGCGGGCAGCTCGCCGAGGATCGTGATCACATACTGCACGCAATGTCGATGGCTGCTGCGCGCCTCTTGGCTGGCTTCGGAGCTGCTGACCACGTTCACGACCGACATCACAGAGTTGGCGCTCCGTCCCGGCGTAGGCGGAGTCTTCCGGGTGTCCGTCGACGACGAGGTGGTGTGGGATCGCGAGCTTGACGGAGGCTTTCCCGATCTTGGTCGGCTGAAGCGCGTGGTCCGTGACCGGGTGGCACCTGGACGGGACCTGGGGCACACCGACCGTGCGTCGGAGACTGCCCGGACAGACCCCGCGGCGGTGATCGCCACGGCTGATCAAGCGGCATCTGACGAAGGCCCTTAGTCTGACGCCATGTCCGATCTCGCAGCCCTCGACGAGTCATGGAGTACGGCACTATGCGTCGTTGCTCATCCCGATGATCTTGAGTTCGGCGCAGCCGCAGCGGTGGCCCGCTGGACCGACGCCGGCAAGTCGGTGAGCTATGCGATGGTCACCAGCGGTGAGGCCGGTATCGATGGTGTGGCCCCCGATGAGTGCCGCCGAGTTCGCGAGGCTGAGCAGGTTGAGTCAGCGAAGATCGTTGGCGTCGAGGTCGTCGAGTTTCTGGGGCTGCCCGACGGGATTCTCGAGTACGGCGTGGCTCTGCGCCGGGTGATCTGCGGGGTCATTCGCAAGCACCGCCCGGAGATCGTGATCACCAACAACTTCCGGGAGACCTGGGGCGGGCGCTCCCTTAACCAGGCCGATCACCTTGCCACGGGTAGAGCAACCGTGGATGCGGTGAGCGATGCCGCGAACCGGTGGATTTTTCCCGAACAGCTGACCAGAGGCGCGCTCGAGCCGTGGCGCGGTGTGAAGGAAATCTGGGCTGCCAATTCGCCGCAAGCGGATCATGCCGTCGACACCAGCGCCACATTCGAGCGAGGGGTGGCTTCGCTGGCTGCTCACCAGGCTTATATCGCCGGCCTCGGCTGGGAGCACTTCGACCCTGCCGAGTTCTTGGAAGGGGTGGCACGCAGCGCCGGCACTCGGCTCGGCGTACCGATGGCCGCCGCCTTCGAGGTCTTCCCCACTGGCTGGGGCGGCTGACGCAGCTCGGTCGCCGGTGGGCCGTGCTCTGCGCTCCCACCCCTCGCCGACAGGGTTGCGGCGCCTGGACACGCCAGAATCACCCTTGCGCTTGACGCATTGTCCGAGCAGTGGTGTAGCGTTGGCAAAGTTCGAACAAGCGTTCTATATGGGGTACTTGGGGAAGGGCCTCAAAGGTCGCTTGTCCGAAGCGGCGCAGTGTTCGCGGCACGCGCCCTGGGCTTGCCTCGGTGTGGGTGGTTCTCGACCCCCGTCCACACCGAGGCCGCCAACCCGGGTCGAGTTTGCTATCCGCACCGACCCGAGGTTCGATCGATGCCCGATTACCCCACCCAACTGGATCTGCGGCGTGCCCGAAGCGCGATTCTGGCGGCTGAGCTAGCCGAGCGGCCGAGCGATCGTTACCTCGCGGCACACCTGGCCGCCTTGCAGATCGCTGCGGTGCTCCTTGCCTGGCGGGCCAATCCCGCGCTGGCGCGTCGAGGCGGCCGGCCCCGGAACGTCTGGCGGATGCTGGCCGATGTGGCCCCTGAGTTCGCCGAATGGGCAGCCTTCTTTGCCGCTACACAGGCGAAACGAGAAGCCGTGCGGGCGGGTGCCACGACGATCGTCAGCGCCCGCGAAGCGGACGACCTGCTGCGTGACGCGCAGTGCTTTCTGGCCATGGTGGAGCGCTCCCGCGCGGCGTCCGCCTAGCGGGTCTCCTCAGCGCCGCACGTGACGGTCCGAGGCTGCTGCGTGACCGAATCGTGACGGTGCCGCAGCGGCCGTGCGTCACCGAATCGTGACGAGACACACCGGCGATTACCAGCCTTAGCCTCTTCCGCTTGGCTGGCGAAGTCGTCACACTGATCACATCAGTCTCTATCGTCACATCGACCACTCCAAGCACACCTCCCGGGAGTTGACATGACCATCGTCTCCGCAACGCTCCAAGCCGAGGACCACGCTGACGCATGGAGTCGGGTCCATGTGGCTGGCGCGGACTACCTTCGCCACGCGGTGCACACCCGCTGGCTCCGCGAGGACGACGAGTTGATCTTGTCCTTGAAGGAGAGCCTGCACGACGCCCGCCTCGGCGACACTGTCGCCGTCAGTGAAAAGGTGGTCATTCTGCTCACCGGCCGAGTGGTTGACATCGGCACCGTACAGCCAGGACGACTGGCCCTCATGCTGGCCAGCCACGTCCGGCCTCGCACGGATTCGTGCGGGCTCTCGGTGCCGGAAAAGATGGAATACGTGATCAGATCCATCGGCCGAACACGGGCGATAGCCGCGGCCTTGGGCTGCGCGCTCACCCGACCGCTAGGTCTGCGCGGAACGTTCTACCGGCTGGCCGGCTCGATCGCTCGGGACATCGACGGAGGCCGCCCGCCGTACGAGAAGGTGCTCTTCCCACCCTTGAATACCGCCGTGGCGCAATGGATCTGCGCCGATCTCGAGCGGGCGCTGGGCATCGGCGTGAGCATCGTCGACCTCAACGACTACGGCGGCTCGATCCGTGCTACCTCGCCACGGTCCCTTCCGGCCGCGACGCTCGCCGCGGTGCTCGGCGACAATCCGATGGGCCAGCGGCTGAGGAGCACACCGTTCGTTCTCGTGAGACCCGCCTGACTCGCTCTTCTGGCGCCGACCGGATCGGTCATCGCCGCCCGGGACTGACGATGTCTATTGCGTCACCGAGCAGACGCCGCTCTGGCGCACGCAGGACGTACAGCCCGGCCACAAAGATCATGAGTACCGCGCAGGCGACCGATGACAGCAACAACAGCTCGGCCATCATGCCCTGACCGACCACGGGACCCAGCAGTCGGTGCACCAGCGCTCCCGCCGCTGTTCCGGCCGCAGCCGCCGTGGCCGTCCGTCCTACCATTCCGAACAACGGCTTGAGGTCCACGGCCCGGTGGCGCGTACCCAACAGCCAGGTGTTGACCAGAGCAGCGCAGACCAGCGACAAAGAGGTAGATGCCGCCAACCCCTTGATGCCGAAGGCAAGCCCCAGGCTCAGATCCCCGACGACATTCACGGCCATCGCGACAACCGCCACCAGCACCGGTCTGCGCGTGTCGCCGAGGGCGTAGGAGGCGCGCACCACCAATTCCCGCCAGCCGAGAGCCACCAAGGCAGGCGCATACCACAGCACGGCTGTCGCTGTTCGCTGGGTGTCGCGGGGCCCGAAGCTGCCGTGCTGGAAGAGCAGCGCCACCAGGGGGCCGGCGCAGACGAACAGAAAGCCACACACCGGGAGCAGCACCGTCGCCACGGTGGCGAGACCTCGGCCGACCAGTCGCCGCATCTCGGCTAGGTCGCGAGCGCCGGCGGCCGCGCCGAACGCTGGATAGAGCGCGGTCAGCAGTGATGCGACCAGCAGAGTTTCACCGAGCCCGATGATCCGCCACGCGTACCCGAGCGACGAGATGGTTCCCTCGCCCACCATCGATCCGACAGCCCGGTCGACCAAGGTGTTGACATTGCCAAGAGCGCTGCCCAGCAGAAGCGGGGGCACCAGGGCCGCGATGGCCCGGAAGCCCGGGTCTTGCACGTTCAGAGATGCCCGGAGTCGCAATTGCAGAGCTCGAAGCGGCACCAGTTGGCACGCCAGCCTGGCTGCGGAGCCGGCGACGAACCCGACGGCCAGGGCGGTGACGCCGTACCGAGGACCCAGCCAGACCGCCGAACCGATCATGATCAAGTTGAACGGGATCCCCTGGATCCCTGACCAGAAGAACCGGCGATGTGCCTCGGCCGCAGCCGCGAGCAGGTTGGTGCCGGCGATCAACACCGTTGCGATGAGCACGATCCGGGCCAGGAACGCAGCGAGTTCCGCCTGCGAGCCGGCGAATCCCGGCGCCAGCACGGCGACCACCACATCGGCGGCCAGCGCCATGATCAGCGACCCGAGCCCGAGGATGAGAAGCGTGACCGTCAGAACGACGGACAGCGTGTGGCCAGCCTTGCTCGAGCTGCCAGCTTCCCCGGCGGTCTGCGCTGCGAGCACCGGGACGGTCGCCTTTGCCATGGCGCCGGCAATCAGCGCCAGCACGAGATTCATCAGTCCCTGGGATACGAGGTAGGCGTCCAAGCTGGCGCCTGCACCGAACACGCCCGCAATCACGACATCGCGCAGGAAGCCGAGAATCGCCGATCCCGCGGTCAGCCCTGTGACGAGCGCTGCCGCCTGAGCGATTCCTCGTGCCCTCACGCCACCCCAGTCATTGTCGTGATTCCATCCGAGATCCGGTGATAATCCGGCGAGGGCTTGCGGCCCAGTCGAGCGTACGGCCGCACCGGCTTCCACCTTGGTAACGACTCGGCGGCCCTCGCGGGTGGCGGTCAGGCAGAACTAGGCTTCGACCCGACCAGCCTTGAGTCGACGAAGGAGGACCGATGACTGAGCTGCGGCGCCGTCGCCCGGTGTCGCAGAGCTTCCTGTTGAAGCTCCTAGAGTCGCAGATCGGCCAGCTCATTCCTGGGGAGTTCCGCCCCCTGGAGATCGTCGACCTCGGTGGCGGGACGGGCGGCCTGGCGGCTTTGCTGGCGAGCCAGGGCCATGCCGTCACGGTCATCGACCCCAGTCCCGACGCTCTCGCTTCGCTCGACCGACGGACGACGGACGCCGGCCTGAGCGGCCGCATCCATGGCGTGCAAGGAGATGCCGGTGATCTGGTCCGCCTCGTAGGTGACCACGCTGTCGACGTCGTGGTCTGTCATCGGGTTTTGGAGGTCGTCGACTCACCGCCCGAAGCACTGGACGCCATGTCGCGAGTGTTGCGACCGGGCGGCGTATTGAGCTTGCTCGTCTCCCAACGCCACGCGGCCGTGCTGGCCCAGGCGCTCGCCGGCCACATCAGTCAGGCTCGTCGAACATTCGCCGACCCGCGGCGATTCGATCATGATCAAGTGATCGGTCTGGTGCAGGGCGCGGGCTTCACCGTTCTCGCCAGCCATGGGATCGGTGCCATCGCCGATCATGTGCCCGAGCCGCTTCTCGACAGCGACGTCACGGCCTACACCGAACTGACCGGATTGGAGTCCGACATTAGCCAGGACCCGACCTTTAGAGCCGTAGCCCCTCAGGTCCACATCTTCGCTGCCACCGCCACTCGCTCTGAGGCATGATCGGCGATACGCTATCGAACATAGGTTCGATCGTCGGTAAGGGGATCCATGGCGCGACGGGTGATCATGCACGTCGATATGGACGCCTTCTACGCTTCTGTCGAGCTGCGCCGACGCCCCGAACTGCGGGGTACCGCAGTCATCGTCGGTGGCTTTCCCCGAGGCGTCGTGCTGTCGGCCAGCTACGAGGCTAGGGCGTCCGGCGTACGGTCCGGCATGCCGTCTGGCCGAGCTCGTCAGCTCGCGCCCCAGGCGACCTTCGTCGATCCCGACTTCGACAGCTATACCGCCGTCTCCCAGGCCATCGCCGCGGTGTTCGGCTCGGTGACCTCGGTGGTCGAGTCGGCGTCCATCGACGAGGCCTTCCTCGACATCACAGGCTCGCTCCGCATGTTCGGCTCAGCGACGGCGGTCGGTGAGTATGTTCGCGCGATAGTGGCCGATGAGCAGCAGATCACCTGTTCGGTCGGCATCGGACCGTCGAAGTTCGTCGCCAAGGTGGGTTCGCGGCAGGCGAAGCCTGATGGCTTGATCGAAGTATCCCCTGATCGGGTGGCCGACTTCCTGCATCCCTTACCGGTCGAGGCAATGTGGGGCGTCGGGCCAGCCACCACCGAGAGGCTGCACCGGCTCGGCATCTTCCGGGTCGGCGAACTTGCGCGAATGCCTCGACCGGCTTTGCGTCGAGGGTTCGGACCGCACTGGGGCGGCATGCTGCAGGAACTCGCCTGGGGCCGCGACGGGCGGCGGGTCACCTCACGAGTGCCAGAGCGCAGCGTCGGATCCCAGGAGACCTTCGGCCGCGACACCGATGACCCGGCTGTCGTTCGCCGGGAGCTGCTGCGAATGTGCGCTCGTACGGCGTCCCGGATGCGCAAGCAGCGCGTGCTCGGCCGGACCGTGACGATCTCGGTGCGCTTCGCCAACTTCTCCGAGCTCACTCGCTCGATCACGGCGACGACACCGACCGACGTGACCGACGAGATCTATGCCCACGCGCTGACCCTTTACGACAGGCTCCGGCTGGACCGAGCCCGAATCCGCCGGGTCGGCGTTCGGGTCGAGGGCTTAGTCGCCGCAACCCAGGTCTATCGGCAGCCACAACTCACCGACCCTGAGTTTGGCTGGCGTGAGGCTGAGCAGGCAGTCGACGCCGCGGTCGGGAAGTTTGGGCCTGCTGCGGTTCAACGCGCGATATTGACGCGACGGGGGCCAGCGGCCTTCGGGCAGATCGGCTCCCTTCGCCCGTAGCGCTCCACCGACTGACGCAGTTTGGCATCGATCGTTGCCGCGGGTTCCTCTACGTGGCTCCGCCACCTAGACTTGCAACAGATTTCACCCATCCAGCACGAGCGGCGTGAGCGCCATCCATCTTGTTCGGGTTCGAACGTTTCTTAGATCGCGAACCCTCGACAAGTGGAAGGCGCGTATCATGACCACACGCGCACGACGAGAACCCGTGGGGAGGTGGCCGATGGCCCTCTCGGACGAGGAGCAGCGGCTTCTCGAGCAGATGGAAGCTGCGCTGGCCGCCGAAGACCCAAAGCTCGTCAACACGCTCCGTGGTACCGGTTCTCGCCGGGTACACCGCCGGCGGGCCGCACTCGCCGGGGTTGGGTTCTTCGCCGGCTTGGCCCTGCTCATCGTGGGAATCTCCACCCAACTCTTCTTGAGTGTGCTTGGTTTTGTGATCATGGTCATTGCCGCGGTGACCGCGATTTACTCATGGCAGCATGTGGGCAGCGGTCCGGATCCAGGTCGCGGCAGCGACCGGGCCAAGACCCCGCAGGGGTCGCGCCCTGACGGCCAGGGTTTCATGGACAAGATGGAGGAGCGCTGGCGTCGCCGCCGCGACGAGTCAGGCTTCTAGTCTTCAGTCCTTCGGGGTTCGGCGAAAGATCGACTTCGGCAAGAGATTCGCGAGCGCCTTGCGGCGCAGACTTTGGGGTCCGGCGATGCCCTTGCGAATATCCTCGGTCACCCGCGGAAGATCACGAGCCGCATGCGCGTCGGTGAAGACCCGGCCGTAGCGGGAGCGCTCGACCAAGGTAGCCACCGAAGCCATCGCGGACGACTCCGGCTGATCAAGTTGAGCGCCGACCTCGCGCCCGATCGCCCTCGGTGAGCCATCAGGCCACGATCCGCCGTAGTCGACCACCGTGTCTCGGATCTCCGCCCATGCCGACTCGACCTGCTGCTCGGCGGGCGCCTCCGGCGATAGTCGCGCAGTGCGCCGCCGAACTCTAAGCGTTGCCGGGGCGGCCAAGATCAACAAGACGACGAAACCGATTCCGGCGGCCAGCGCGGACTTGCCAAAAGTCCAGAACCCTTCCGAGCTAGCCGTCGTCGTGGGGTCAAGACTGGGTGCGGCAGAGACCGTCGGATCTTCGCTCGGCCCAGCGCTGCTGGCCTCGCTGCTGGGATCGGTACTCGGATCCTGGCCCCCACCGGTGCTGTCGGGTACGGTCCAGGCCGGCGCCGATCCCGTAACGCTGCCCGGGGTTGGCTCGAAGCGCACCCAGCCATACCCGGCGAAGTACAGCTCCGGCCAGGCGTGCATATCCCGGATCGAGACCGTCCACCGGTCGCCGTTCTGGCGTCCGGGCAAAAACCCGACTGAGACCCGAGAAGGAATGCCCGCAACGCGGGCCATCATGGCCATCGAGGCAGCGAACTGTTCGCAGTAACCTGTCCGGTCCTCCAGGAGGAAGTTCTCCAGTGCCTGGTAACCACTGCCCGGCTGGGGCTCGGTGCTGTAGGTGAAACGGCTGCTTCGGAGGAAGCTCTGAATGGCCGCCGCCCTTTGGGTGGGCGTCTCAGCATCTTTGGTCACCTCATCGGTCAGCGTGCTGAGTGATCTCGGCAGGTCCCGTGGCACGGCTGCCGTGATCGCAGCGTCCGGTGGCGTCCCGGTCGGCGCTTCGTCCAGCTTCTCCACATCGGGCGCGATGTCGACGCTCTGCACTGAATAGGTCAGATGACGCAGCGCATCGGCGCGGTCGTTGCCATTCACCACGATCAATGAGTTGGCGTCGAACCTCCAGTCTCCAGCGGCATCGAATGTGCGCGGCGCGTATGGCATCGGCAGGTACTGCGATCGGAAATCGAGAACCTGGATCGTCGTGTTCCGGGCGGTCCCGGGATCACCGATGGCACCGGGAATCGCCGGCAAGGCTGAGCCGCTGTCCAGGCGGATCTGCACACTGCTCCATCCGGCCGCGTTGAATTGCGGTAGTGAAGCCAGGCGAAGATAGACCCCACCAGGTGCATCGGACTGGTACTCGATCACCTCCCGATCGTTCGGCTGGTTGAGGTTCCGGCGCAGATCGAGCGTGGGATCGGTGAGCTGAAGGGGTCCGCTACCACCTGGTCCGTAACCGTTGCCGAACCCGGGTAGAGCGAGCGTCGGCAGCGCGACACCAAGGAACAGCGCGGCAACCAGGGCCGAGACTCCGAGGTAACCTGCCGCCCGCCAGACCACGGGGGTCGCCATCCCGAAACCCTCGGCCGAGTCGCGAGTCAGCCCCCGCGTCCAGCGAGCGGTCGAGTTCAACCCTTCGGCGACCAAGATCGCCAAGTAGCCCAGGGCGATGCATAAGAAGCTACCCGCGCCGGAGTCGCTACGCAGTCCGATCGCCGGCACGAGGAAGAGGGTGGCCGGCGGAGCAATTCCCCAGACCGGACGTCCGATGCCGGACACCAACAGGTCAGTCATGATCATGATCACGCCGATCACCGTGACGAAGATGAACTTGACTCCGTCGTTGGGATCCATCGGGGAAGTCTGGGTGCGCATGTGCTCGACGCCGGCTTGCCAGAGCATGCTGACGTGGGTGTACCAGGGCTCGCCCCGCCCCGGCATCGTGGCGCTCAGCGCGAAGGTGGCGACGACCAAGATCAGGAGCTGAACACCGAGCACGGTGCTGTTGGCTAGCCTGGCCCGTCGCATCGCGATGGTTGAACCGCCCAGAACCACGATCAGCAGCCAGCTAAGACCAAGGAAGCTGCTGTCGGTGGTCAGAGGGGTGACGGTAAAGGTCGCCAGCAGCACAGAGAAGATGACGGCAATGCCCATCCGATCCGAGGCGCGCATCAGGCCGCCGCCCCCAACTGGTCGAGGAGCGACCACGCTTCGGCCACGCCCATGCCACGCCTCACCTCAACCACCCGCCACTGGTTGTCCCGCAGGATCGACATCGCCAGCTCGTGCTGCGCTCGGACGTGGTCGCCGGCAGGATAATCGGCGAAGCTATCGACATCGAGCACCAACGCCAGCCCCTGGGCCCGACTTCGTCGCCCGCGAAGCAGGGCATTGGCGTCCTCGGCGTTCATCCGGCCCAGGATGGCGATCACCAGCTGCCCGGGCCGATCGGACGCCGCTGACTCCATGGCGTAGTGCAGCGTGGCCGTCTGACGTGCCTGGAGGTCGGTGAGGCGGCTGATCACCAGCTCGGGCGACGCGGAGCTGTGCTGCCCCATGGTCCCGGTGATGCGCAGCGGGCCGTCGGCCTCGTAGATCTCGACACTGAAGCCATCGTCCAGAAAGTGCAGGGCGATGGAGGCGGCCGCAGAGATCGCCCACTCGATCGAATTGTTCATACCGCGGCCGGCGTGCGACGACATCCGCGAGTCGAGCACGATGCTGGCGCTGGGATCCCAGGCTTGCTCCTCCCGACGCACCATCAGTTCCCCCCACCGTGCGGTCGAACGCCAGTGGATTCGCCGGACATCATCGCCCTGCCGGTACTCCCGGACAAGGGCATCGTCCTGCCCGACGACTCCGACCCGGTGCGGGCGGGCTTCACCGGTGCTGCCCGCCCCGCCGGCCGTACGAAGAGCAGGTAATGGCACGACTCGTGGCGTCACCATCACCTGCGTCGTGGCCGAGAACTGGCGGTCCAACTGGACCAGCCCGAACGGATCGGTGGTGCGCACTCGCAGCGGGCCGGTTGAGAAGCGTCCCCGAACCCGGCCGAGCAGCGGATACTCCACGATGCGACGCCAACTCAGATCCGCCTTGTCCACCAGAAAGCGCGGCCGACTACCGAGCTCGCGCGGCACGATGTCCTCCAGCAGCAAGATTCCGGCAGGCAACCGGCCGTCCTGACCGAGGCTGATCTTGCCGCGCATCGGTGAGCCGAGAGGCACTTGCGCGGGCTCGACCGAGCGCTCACACGACATCCGAAGCCGGGCCCGCGCGACCAGAATGGCGGCGATCACAGGCAAGACCAACAGCAGCAATCCGATCCGCATCACGTCACGTTGGCCGGCGGCCATCGACCCCATGACGACGGCCAGACCGCCGAGAGTGAAGAAACGGCCACGAGGTGTCAGCAGCCGCCAGGTCCTTCGCATCGCTGGGCTACCTCCGGTCGGGAATGTGTACCGAGGCGACTGCTTGGGCGATGATGTCGTTCACCGTGTGACGGGCCAGCTGCGCGTCGGTCGACGGCAGCACCCGATGGGCCAGCACGGATACCGCAAGTGAGGCGACATCATCCGGGCTCACGTAATCACGACCGGAAAGAGCAGCGAAGGCGCGGCTAGCCCGAAGGAGCTGCAAGGTGGCCCGGGGGGAGGCGCCCAGCCGCAGGTCCCGCGAGTTGCGGGTCGCGTTGACAACCTGCACGAGGTAGTGCTTGACCGCCGGACTCAGATAGACGGTCTTCACCGCGTCGATCAGGCCGCGAATGGTCTGCCCGTCAGTGACCGGTCGCAAGTCCGCCAACGGATCCGACGTCCCGTGAGATTCCAGCATGTCAAGCTCGGCACTCGGCGTTGGGTACCCCATCTGAATGCGCGCCATGAAACGGTCGCGTTGCGCTTCTGGAAGCGGGTAGGTGCCTTCCATCTCGATGGGGTTCTGTGTGGCGACCACCATGAAGGGCGTCTCCAGGACGTAGGTCGTGCCGTCCACGCTGACCTGGCGCTCCTCCATCGACTCCAGCAGCGCCGACTGAGTCTTCGGTGATGCGCGGTTGATCTCGTCGCCGACCACGATGTTGGCGAAGATGCCGCCCGGCTTGAACTCGAAGTCCCGAGTCTCCTGGTTGAACACCGACACGCCCGTGATATCCGACGGCAACAAGTCCGGAGTGAACTGCACCCGGCGGACCGAGCAGGCAATGGAGCGACCGAGGGCCTTGGCGAGCATGGTCTTGCCGACTCCAGGCACGTCCTCGACCAACAGGTGTCCCTCGGCAAGCAAGACGACCAGTGCGAGGTCGATGGAGCTGCGTTTGCCCTCGATGACGCTCTCGATCGCGTGGCGGACCCTTCCGACCACCGCAACGACATCACCCAAGGAATAGGCCGATGGGCGCGCCTCGACCGCGCGGGTTTCGATCTTGTCGTAACTCAGGCTCACCAGACCTCCGTGTAAGCGACGTTCTCACCCTACGCGACTCAGCGGACGGCTCCTGCGCCTTCCCAACACGCCACCAGACGGCTCTCAGGGCAAAACTGGTGGCGAGTGGTGCAAAGTGGAGTACAGTGGCGGAAAGTGGAGGCAAGGGCTGATCGGAGAGCAAGGAGGGGGGCCGATGTACTTTCTCGGCACCCACACTCCCAAGCTTGACGAGAAAGGCCGACTGTTTCTTCCGGCGAAGTTTCGAGAGGAACTGGCGGACGGTCTGGTGATCACGCGATTCCAGGAGCGATGCCTGGCGATCTGGCCGTTGCGCACGTTCGTTGAGATGGCTTCGGCGGCAAGAGCCGCACCCTCCGACCAGAAGTCCCGTGACTACCAGCGCATGCTCGCATCGGGCGCCTCGGACGACACCCCGGACAAGCAGGGTCGCATCACGATCCCACCTCACCTGCGGACCTACGCCGGACTCGACAAGGAGTGTGTCGTCGTGGGGGCGCTTGACCGAGTGGAGATCTGGGATGCGCGGGCCTGGGAGGACTACTCCGCGGCCAAAGAGTCGGCCTTCGCCGAACTGGATGAAACGGCTGCTCCGATCATGTGACCGGAAGGCCGCAAGCAGCACACCGTAAGAGGACTCGTGTCCTGAGGCTTCAACCCGCAGGTTCGAACTCCCTGACGCACCTTCCCCGGCGCCAGGTAGGACTCCCGCGGATCTCGGGTTGAAACCTCAGGACACGAGTCACCCCGGCCGCGAGCGGGGAGGATGGAAAGTGGGTGGGTCGAGATGGTGGAAGGGCCGCGCTCGCCGACGCCGGCGCGTTCCGGCTCGGCAACGGTACGGCGTATCCGCCACCAAGCTCGAGACAGTATCTGCGCCGCCTCCCTCTCCCTCGTCGGGTCACTGCTGGTCACCGGTGTCCTCTGGGCCCTTATGGGATGGCTGGTATGAACCCGCCGCCGACCCATGTCCCCGTGTTGCTTTCCGAAGTGGTTGCCCTCCTGTCGCCCGCACTCGAGGCGCCGAGCGAATCCGGCGGCCCATGCGTGTTGGTCGACTGCACGTTAGGCCTCGGCGGTCATGCCGAGGCCCTGTTGCGCGCCTGCCCACAGGCGTCGCTGATTGGTCTTGATCGCGATCCTCAGGCGCTCGCCGTTGCCGGTCGCCGACTGGCGTCGTTTGCCGACCGGATCACTCTGATCGAGGCGGTCTACGACCAATTGCCGGAAGTGCTCGACGAGCTTGGCTTGCAGGCAGTGCAGGGCGTCCTCCTCGACCTGGGGCTGTCATCGCTCCAGATCGATGACCGCCAGCGCGGCTTCGCCTATGCGGTTGATGCGCCGTTGGACATGCGCATGGGGCGTTCCGGCAAGACCGCCGCGGATGTCCTCAACACCTATAGCGCAGCCGAGTTGGCCTCTGTGCTACGCCGCTACGGAGAGGAACGCTTCGCTACCCGCATCGCCGAGCGCATCGTCGCGGCGCGAGCGGACACGCCGTTCCACACGTCAGCCCGATTGGTGAATCTTATCGACGCTGCCATACCGATGGCTGCCCGCCGGAGCGGCGGTCACCCTGCAAAGCGGACATTCCAGGCGCTACGGATTGAGGTCAACCAAGAACTGGAGTCCCTCTCATCGGTGCTGCCGAACGCGATAGCTGCACTTTCGCTCGGCGGCCGGATCGCGGTCCTGGCCTATCACTCCTTGGAGGACCGGCTGGTGAAACAGGTGCTGAGCGCCGCCGCCCATGATCGGGCACCGAGGGACCTGCCGGTCGTGCCTGCCGAGCTTCGGCCGCAGCTGCGGCTGCTCACGAAGGGAGCGACCCGGCCTGGTGCGACGGAGGTGGCGGCGAATCCCCGGGCGGCGTCGGCGCGCTTGCGGGGGGCGGAACGGATCGCGAAACTCGAGCGGCGAGGAGCTGGCGGATGAGCGCGCTGTGGGCGCCACTGGGGACCAGTAGCGGCGCCGATGTGCAGGCTGGCCGGCGATGGCTGCGTGTCGCACCTCGGGTGCCGACCAGGCTGGCACGCCTGCCGTTCGTGCTGGTGTTGATCGCCTTCTTCGGGGCCGGGATGGCGGGATTGCTGATGCTCAACACCACTCTTCAGAACCAGGCATTTCAATTCCGTACGCTCAACCGGCAGGCCACTGCGCTCGCTTACGACCAGGCGGCCCTGCAGGTCCAGATTGATCAACTCCGTGCGCCACCGGAACTGGCCCGCCATGCTTCAGCGCTCGGCATGCGGCCGAACCCCCGTCCGGCCTTCTTGGTCGTACCGGGTGGCAAGGTCGTCGGCAAGGCAAAGCCGGTCAGCGGGGATGAGTCACCGGACCTGATCGTGCGCACACCGGCCGAGCTGGCTGCACGACAAGCTGCTGCGGAGGCGAAGAAGCGAGCCGCTGCGGCGGCGAAGGCGGCCGAGGAACAGAGATCGGCCGCGGCGATGGAAGCTGCCGAGCGGGCAGCGGCCGAACAGGCACAGCGGCGAGCCACGCGGGGCGAGGCGGGGGAGCCGGATCCAGCCGATCAGGGAATTCGCTGAGATGGCAAGTCCTCGGCAAGGTCCTCCGCCGGCCGGAGCTGGTGTGCGCCCCAGGTCTGTTCCTCGGCCTGCGGCGATCCGGAGGCCGTCGAAACGAAAGCGAGTCCTGCGCATCCCACTGGCCAGCGCATCCAAGCGGTTGCACGCAGTCCTTCTCGTGCTGGCGATTTCCTTGTCCATGTGCGCCGGGCGACTGCTACAGCTGCAGGGGTTCGACTCGTCCGTCTACGCCGCGCAGACCGCCGACCAGCTGACCACCACGCTTCCCCTGCTGCCGTCACGCGGACAGATCACCGATCGCAACGGTGTGGTGCTGGCCGCCACGCAACCCGCCGTGGCCGTCACCGCCGACCCGACGCTGACCAGCCCCAGAGCAGTCGAGATAGCCGGCATCCTGACCGCCCCTCTGCGAATGGCGGAGGCGGAGCTGATCCGGCTGCTGACCAAGCCCAACACTCACTTCGTCTACCTCAAGAAGAAGGTGCCGGCGCAGACTTATACCCAGATCGCCGCCGAGCTTTCCAAAAGGCGCGTCTACGGCGTCTTTCGTGAACCTGATCCGATCCGCACCTACCCCGGTGGAAGTGTCGGAACATCGGTCATCGGCTTCGTCGGCGCCAACGGCAAGGGGCAAGCGGGCGTCGAGCTTTCCATGAATCGCGAACTTGCCGGCGTGGAAGGAAAGGAGAGCTACGAGATCGCCCCGAACGGCAGCAAAATCCCGCTCGGCACCAGCACGATCGTCCCTGCTCAGGATGGCGTAGACCTCCAGTTGACCATCGACTCCGAGTTGCAATGGGTGGCCGAGCGCCGGCTGGCCGCGCAGGTGCGACGGAAACGAGCCGATTGGGGTTTTGCCATCACAATGAACGTCAAGACAGGTGAGGTCTTGGCGATGGCCAACGCGCCGATCGTGGATCCGACGAACGTGGGCGGCTCGGCGCGGGACGACCGCGGCAACCGAGCCGTCGCCGCTCCTTACGAGCCGGGCAGCGTGCAGAAGTTGCTGACTTCGGCCGCCCTGCTTGATTCGGGAACCGCGACTCCGGACACCCGAGTGACGATTCCGTCGCGGCTTCGATCCGGACCATTGACGATCGGGGACCACTTCGGCCACGGCGAGCTGCACTACCTGATGCGGGGAGTGATCGCCGATTCGTCCAACATCGGGACGGCGCTGCTCACCCGGCAGCTCGACAAGGGTGTTCTTTCCGACTACCTCACCCGATTCGGCCTCGGCTCTCGGACCGGAATCGAACTGCCGGGCGAGTCGGCAGGCATCCTGCCCGGTGCCGAAATGTCCGACGTGCAGCGTGATCAGATAGCGTTCGGTCAGGCGCTGGCGGTGACCGGGATTCAGGAGGCTGCCGCCGTCGCGGGGCTGGTGAATCAGGGGATTTACAACCCGCCGACCGTTCTGAAGAGGGGGACGACTGGTTCGGGCAAGCCCGTGCCGCTCAGCGATCACCAACCGCGGCGAATCATTTCCGAGTCCGCATCGGCTGCCTTGCGCGACCTGATGGAGGCTGTGATCGACAGCGAGAACGGTCAGCGCAGTCTCAAGCTGGATGCGTACCAGAGCGGTGGCAAGACGGGTACGGCGCAGCGGGCCGACCCAGCCTGCCGGTGTTACCGCGGCTACGTCACGTCATTCCTCGGATTCGCTCCGCTCCATGATCCTCAGCTCTTGACCTACGTCGTGGTCAGTAATCCACGCAGAGGCGACACCGGTTCCGGCGTAGCGGCCCCGCCCTATCGCGACATCATGGAGTTCGCACTGCCGCGCTACTCGGTCGCCCCGAATACGAAGGACCACAAGCCGCGGCCTACCGAGTGGTAAGCAGATAGCGTCGGGGTCGTGTCTGAAGAGCAGCCGTCGAAGCAGGGCTTGGCAGCGCTGCGGCCTAGGTCGCAGCCGCGTGTCCCGCTCGCCGACCTGGTCAACACTGCCTCGACAGTCGACGTTGGTGGAATTACGGCCGACTCCCGGCTGGTGCAGCCAGGGGATCTCTACGTCGCGCTTCCGGGCGCTGCTCGGCACGGTGCCTCATTCGTGCCGGACGCGCTGGCCTCCGGTGCGGCGGCCGTGTTGACTGACGAGACAGGCCGCGAGCTCATCACCCGCGCCGGCGTCGGCGTGGCGGTGCAGGTCGTGGCCGACCCCAGGAGCGCGATGGCTGGCCTTGCCGCCCGTATTTACGGCTGTCCTGCTGATGCACTGAAAATGTTTGCGGTGACCGGCACCAACGGCAAGACGACGACCACATTCCTGCTGGATGCGGCGCTACGTGCCGCCGGCCACCGGGTCGGCCTGGTCGGGACTGTCGGTTTCTTGTTGAACGGTCGCCCCCTCGCCGCCGTCCGGAACACAGTTACGACGCCGGAGTCCCCGGAGTTGCAGGCCTTACTCGGCTACCTGCGCGAAGCTGGCGCCGACTCGGTGGCAATGGAGGTGTCGTCGCATGCGCTGGTGCTCGGCCGGGTCGACGCCATCCGCTTCGACGTGGCAGCCTTCACCAACTTCGGTCGTGACCATCTCGATTTCCATAATGACGAGGAGTCATACTTCGAGGCCAAGGCGTCGCTATTCAGTCCGGAGCGGAGCAGGCATGCCGTGGTCAATGTCGATGACCCGCGCGGCCGCCAGCTCGCGGATCGCATCCGGCGCGCAGGCGTAGTGGGGCTGACCACGATCAGCTTCGACGATCGGGCGGCGGACTGCTTGGTGACCGAAGTCGAGCAGCTCGCGGACGGCCGCCTCCGGGTGGTCGCTCGGCTGGCGGCGCGCGAGGTGGATTTCGTGTTGAGCCTGCCGGGGGAATTCAACGTGCGCAATGCCGTGACAGCGGTGGCCATGCTTGACGCCGCCGGCGTCGACCTCGACCGAGCCGTCGCAAGCCTGGCTGAGGCTGCGGTGCCCGGCAGGATGCAGCGGATCGACCTCGGCCTCGACGCACCGCGGGTCTATGTCGATTTCGCCCACACGCCGCAGGCCGTCGCGGCTGCCCTCGGCGTCCTTCCGGCCAGGCGCCGGATCGCCGTTCTCGGCTGCGGCGGTGATCGGGATCCCGACAAGCGCGGGCCGATGGGTGCAGCGGCGGCGAGCGCCGCCGACGTGGTGATCATCACCGACGACAACCCCCGCAACGAAGAGCCAGCGGCGATCCGGGCACAGGTCAGGGCCGGGGCCGAGGCTGCTCGCCGGGCTGGCGACCGTGACATCGAGGTGATCGACGGCGGCGACCGGCGCGGCGCCATTCGGCAAGCCCTGGCACTGGCAGAACCAGGCGACGCGATCGCGCTCCTGGGTAAGGGCCACGAAACCGGTCAGGAGATCAGAGGCCAGGTGCTCCCATTCGACGATGCGGAGGTCGTGGCGGAGGAGTGGGCAGACCGCCGCGCTCGCGGAACACGATGATCCCGGTTTCGGTGCAGCATGCCGCGCAGGTGCTCGGTGTCGCTCCAGTCGGCACTGGAGACAAGAGCGTGCCCATCACGTCTCTCGTCGCAGACTCGAGGGCTGTTACGTCAGGCGCTTTGTTCGTGGCCTTGCAAGGTGAGCGAGCCGACGGCCATGACTTCGTCGCCCGCGCTCGCGCCGACGGTGCGGTGGCGGCGCTGGTTTCCCGGCCAGTCGATAGTGGATTGTGCTTGGTGGTACCGGATCCATTGGCGGCCCTCGGCGCGCTGGCGCGCGACCAGGTGGATGCCGGTCATGCACGGGATCTGCGCGTGCTGGCAATCACGGGTTCGCAGGGCAAAACCTCCACCAAGGACGTACTCGCGCAGCTTCTGGAGACCACCGGACCCACGGTGTCGCCGGTCGGGAATCTGAACAATGAGCTCGGTGTCCCACTGACGGTGGCACGGATTGAGCCGACGACCCGCTTTCTGGTGGCCGAAATGGGCGCTCGCGGCATCGGCCACATTGCGTACTTGTGCCGCATAGCACCCCCCGATGTCGCTCTCGTGCTCAACGTGGGTGTGGCCCACGTCGGTGAGTTCGGTGGCCGGCCAGCCATCGCGCAGGCCAAGGGCGAGTTGGTGGAAGCTGTTACCGACTCCGGCGTGGCCGTGCTGAACGCCGATGACCCGCTGGTCTGGGCCATGCGCTCTCGTACGAAGGGCGCGGTGGTGGCGGTGGGCGTCGACAAGCAGCCCGAGTGGGATTCCAGTGTCTGGGCTTCCGACCTGGTCAGCGACGCCTTGGGCCACTTTGGCTTTACGTTGCACGCTTGCCTGCCGCACGAGCCTTACCGTCAAGTGCACGTCCAGCTTTCACTCTCCGGACGACATCAGGTGGCGAATGCTGTCGCCGCTGCTGCGGCGGCGATGGCAGTCGGTGCGCCGCTGGAGGGGATGGCCGCGGCGCTGCACGCGGCCAAGCCCCGATCACGTTGGCGGATGGAGCTGCAGACCAGGCCGGACGGCGTGCTGGTGATCAACGACGCGTACAACGCCAATCCCGACTCGATGCGGGCGGCGCTCGAGACGCTTGCCGAGCTGGGGCGCGTCCGCCCTGGCGGACAAACCTGGGCCGTGCTGGGTGACATGCTCGAGCTCGGGGCCACGTCCTCGGCTGAGCATGCGGCTGTGGGGGCGCTCGTGGCCCGGTACGGCGTTTCTTGGCTGCTCGCTGTCGGCAGCCATGCAGAGGTCGTCGTCGAAGCCGCCATCGACGCAGGTCTACCGGCCGAGAGGGCGGTGATGGCGACCAGCAAGGTCGAGGCCACGCAGCGGGTTCTTGACGGTATCGCGCCCGCTGACGTCGTCCTGGTCAAAGCGTCCCGTGGCCTAGCCTTGGAGACCGTGGCGGAGGAGATCCTGCGCCAGGATCCGTCGGGCACCAGCCCTGGGGCGGAGTCCCGCCGTTGAAAACCATCGTTCTGGCGGGGAGCATCGCCCTGCTCGGCACGCTGCTGGGCACCCGGCTAGCGATCCGCGTGCTGGTCAGGAAGGGCTATGGCCAACTGATCCGCGACGACGGACCTACCTCTCACCACACCAAGCGGGGCACGCCTACCATGGGCGGTCTGGTGATCATCTCAGCGGTGCTTTTTGCGTACCTGGCGAGCCACCTGATCACGTGGACCGGACCCTCGGCCTCGGCGTTGCTGATCCTGTTCTTGTTCACCGGGCTTGGCGTTGTCGGGTTCCTCGACGACTTCATCAAGATCAGCAAGCAGCGCTCGCTCGGCCTGCGAAGTAAGGCCAAGATCGCGGGCCAGTCGCTGGTAGCGGTGGCGTTCGCGGTGCTGTCGTTGCAGTTTCCCGACGAGCGGGGGATCACGCCCGCCTCCCCGGCCGTCTCCTTCCTGCGAGACATCGAATGGCTGGATCAATTGCCCATCATCTTGGTCGTGCCCTGGGTGCTGCTGTTGATCGCCGCCGCGAGCAACGGGGTGAACTTGACTGACGGGCTTGACGGCCTGGCCTCCGGTGCCTGCGTGATGATCTTCGGCGCCTACACGTTGGTCAACATCTGGCAGTACAACCAGTCGTGCGCCTACACGGCATCCGCCGGGCCAAAGTGCTATGAGGTGCGGGATCCCTACGACCTGGCGGTGGTTGCGGTTGCGCTCGCCGGCGCGTGTTTCGGCTTCCTGTGGTGGAACGCGGAGCCGGCCAAGATATTCATGGGTGACACCGGCTCGCTGTCGCTCGGCGGCGCCCTTGCGGGCATGGCGATCTTCACTCGTACCGAACTGCTGTTGATCATCCTCGGTGGCCTGCTGGTCATCGAGGTGATGTCGGTCATCCTGCAGGTCGGTTTCTTCAAGATCACCAAGGGCCGCCGGCTGTTCAAGATGTCGCCCATCCACCATCACTTCGAACTGCTGAACTGGGCTCAGGTCACCATCGTGATGAGATTCTGGATCATCGCCGGACTCTTTGTGGCCGGAGGTCTGGGCATCTTCTATGCCGAATGGGTGGCCGGTGCATGAGCGCGGCCGACGGCCGGGCAGCGGACCACCGGACTGAGGTGGGGATATGACGCGATTGTCCTGGCTGCCCGAAGCCGACGGGGCGTCCGATTGGCAGGACGCACACGTCGTGGTGGCAGGCGTTGGTGTTTCCGGCTTTGCGGCTGCGGACGGGCTGCTTCAATTCGGGGCCACCGTCACGGTTCTCGATGAACGTGACGACGCCACCAACGCCGACAAGGGGACGCTCTTGGAGGTGCTCGGTGGAACCGTGCGGTTGGGAGCCGGCGTGGCGGACGTGCTGCCGCCCGATGCCGACCTGGTCATCACCACGGGGTGGCACCCTGACCACTCGCTGCTGGCCGCCGCCGTCCAGCGCGGAGTGCCTATCTGGAGTGAGGTAGAGCTCGCGTGGCGGCTGAGCCGGCCTCACAAAGTGGTGCCTTGGCTTGGCATTACCGGGACCAACGGCAAGACGACGACGACGCAGATGCTCGACTCGATCTTGGCGGCCGCCGGCTTGCGGAGTGCTGCGGTGGGCAACATCGGGCGGCCCATCATGGAGGTCGTCCTGGACCCGGAGCCGTACGACGTCCTAGCGGTCGAGCTGTCCAGCCACCAGCTGCACTGGTCCAACTCCCTGGCCCTGCACTCGGCGGCTGTCCTGAATCTCCAGCCCGATCACCTGGAATGGCACGGCAGCTTCGAGGCCTACCGGGAGGCGAAAGCCAAGATCTACGCCGGCGTGCAGGCCAGCTGCGTCTACAACGCGGCGGAGCCGGCCACCGAGCGGCTGGTCGAGGAGGCGGAGGTGGTCGAAGGGGCTAGGGCGATCGGCTTCACCCTCGGCATCCCCGACCTGTCGATGCTCGGCGTCGTGGATGACCTGCTCGTCGATCGCGCCTTCGTGGCGCAACGCCGAGACTCGGCGCTCGAACTGGCCAAGATCACCGACGTCTCCCCGCCCGCCCCGCACAACGTGGCCAACGCGCTGGCCGCCGCCGCACTGGCCAGGTCGTTCGGCGTCCCGGCCACGGCGGTCCGCGATGGCCTACGCACAATGCGGGTGGGAGCCCACAAGATCGAGACGATCGCTGACCACGAGGGCGTCCGCTGGATCGACGACTCAAAGGCCACAAACCCGCACGCGGCCGACGCCGCACTGCAGGCGTTCGACACACAAATCGTCTGGCTCGCCGGCGGGCAAGCCAAGGGCACCAGCTTCGACGAGTTGATCAAGACCCACGGCAGCAAGCTTCGAGGAGCCGTGCTGCTGGGCGTAGATCGCGAGATCGTGGCCCAGGCGCTAACCCGACACGCGCCTGACGTCCCGGTGATTCGGATCGAGTCCACTGACACTAGAGCCATGGCACAGGCCGTGCAGGCTGCTGCGTCGCTCGTTCATGCCGGTGACGTGGTGCTGTTGGCGCCCGGCTGCGCCAGCAAGGACATGTACCGTGACTACGCCGCCCGGGGTGAAGCCTTCACAGCCGCCGTCCGGGATCTGATCTATCGATCCGGTGCGGGAGGCCGGACCGACGAAGCGAAGGAGTAGCCCGGGTGGCCACGCTGACCCCCTCGAGATGGGGCGAGAGCAAGCCAGCGTCCGACCCTCGCCACTCGGCCGCAGCTTGGCTCGGAGCTGTCCTCGATCGGCCGCTGACCAGCTATCACCTGGTGCTGGGTGCGACCGCGATCCTGCTCGCGCTAGGTCTACTGATGGTGCTGTCGGCGTCCAGCGTGAACGCCTACCTCAACCACCGCGACTCCTATTTCTATGTGAAGCGCCAGGCAATCTTCCTCGGCGCCGGAGCATTCGGCGCCTTTCTTCTCATGAAACTGTCACCCGCAAAACTGCGGGTCCTGAGCTGGTTCGGCATTGCCCTGGCTCTGGTCTTGTTGATCTTGACCTACACCCCGCTGGGCGTCGAGGTGAAGGGCAACCGCAACTGGCTGGACGTCGGCCTGCCGTCGTTCAGGATTCAGCCGGCGGAGTTCGCCAAGCTGGCCATGATCGTGTGGGGGGCCGATCTGCTGGCGCGCAAGCGCAGGCTGCTCGATCAGCCCAAGCATCTGCTCGTGCCCTACCTTCCGGTGTGCAGCGTGCTGATCTTGCTCGTTGTGTTCCAGGGCGACGCCGGAACGGCCGTGGTGATGGCGGCGATCACCGTCGGTGTGTTCTGGATCGTCGGAGCGCCCATGCGCGTGCTCGCTGGCCTCGGCCTCATCGGCACGGTGGGTGTGGTCGCGCTGTTCGTCACCAGTCCGGTACGCATGCGGCGGCTGGCAGCCTTCGTGGATCCTTCCGCTCAGCTGAACGGAGCCAACGACCAGGCCAACGCCGGCATGTACGCGATCGCTTCCGGAGGTTGGTGGGGTGTGGGACTGGGCGCCAGCCGTCAGAAATGGGGCGGCCTGCCGGAAGCACACACCGACTTCGTGTTCGCTGTGATCGGTGAGGAACTGGGACTGTTCGGCAGTCTGATCGTGCTCGCGTTGTTCTTGGTTCTGGGTTACGCCGGGCTGCGCGTGGCCAGCCGCTCGGACGACGACTTCGCCCGCTATGCGGCTGGCGGGGTCACCGTGTGGTTCATCGTCCAGGCGTTGATCAACCTTGCCGTCGTGCTGCGGATGCTGCCGATTGCCGGCGTACCGCTGCCGCTCCTCTCCTACGGCGGCTCGGCCCTGACCGCCAATCTGTTGGCTGTCGGGGTGCTGCTGTCCTGCGCTCGACGGGAGCCGGCGGCACGCCAGTTCCTCCAGCGGCGGTCGGCGAAGCCGCTGCCCCGGATGACCACCGTGGTCGGCTCCCGGACGCCGCACAGCTGATGCGGACGAGCGACGAGGCCGCGGCAGCGGAGGGGGACGTCTCCATCGTGCTGGCCGGTGGGGGATCGGCGGGACATACCTCACCACTCATTGCTACGGCGCTGGAGCTGCGGCGCATCCGACCCGATGCTCGGCTGACAGCGGTGGGAACTGCGCGCGGACTCGAGACTCGAGTGGTTCCGGCCGCCGGGCTGTCACTGGAACTCATTCCACCGGTGCCCGTGCCCCGCCGGCCAAGCAGGGACTTAGCGTTGGTCGGACCGCGATTGTGGCGGGCAATCGCTGCGGCGGTGGCCGTGCTGCGTCGCGCCGAGGCCGACGCCGTGGTGGGATTCGGGGGATATGTGTCGGCACCGGTCTACTTGGCTGCCCGGCGGGTTGGGGTCCCGATAGTGCTGCACGAGCAGAACGCATTGCCCGGTCTTGCCAATCGGCTCGCCGCCCGCCTGACCCACCATGTCTATACGTCGTTCCCGGACACGCCGCTGCCGCACGCGACCTATATTGGGTTGCCGCTGCGCCGCGCCATCACCGATCTCGATCGTGCCAAGGCACGCACCGCCGGGCGAGAGCAATTTCACCTGCTGCCCGACCTGCCCGTGCTGCTCGTCAGCGGTGGATCCCAGGGCGCGGCCAGCATCAACACCGCGGTGCTGGGTGCGCGCGACGCCCTGCTGGCGGCGGGGATCCAGGTACTTCATGTCCTTGGTCCAAGAAACCTGAGCGATCAGACGCTGGCCACGTCGGATACGACGACTGGCGCTCGCTACTCGCCCGTGGCCTACGTCGACAAGATGGAGCAGGCCTACGCCGCAGCTGACCTGATGCTCGGCCGCTGTGGGGCGAGCACGGTGCTGGAGACGGCCGCAGTCGGGCTGCCGGCGATCTTTGTTCCCTATCCGCACGGGAATGGGGAGCAGGCTCGCAACGCCCGGGCGATCATCGAGGCGGGCGGCGGAATCCTGCTGGCCGACGACATGTGCAACCAAGACTGGGTGGCTGAGCATGTCCCGGCCCTGATCGGCGACGGCGCCCACCTGGCTGGAATGTCCGCCACCTTGCGAGGCGTTGCCAAGGTCGATGCGGCGGGGGTCCTTGCCGAACAGGCGTTGGAGGTAGCCAGCTGATGGGATTGGTCGAGACAATCGAGCTACCGGACCCGGCAGATCTTGGACCGATCCACTTCATCGCGATCGGCGGTTCGGGGATGAACGGAGTCGCCACAGCATTTCTGCAACTCGGTATCCCCGTCAGCGGCAGCGATCGACAAGACTCGCCCTATCTGCGGGCATTGGAGGCCGCGGGCGCGCGCGTTCACGTCGGTCACGCGGCAGATCAGCTGGGTGATGCTCGTACCGTCGTGGCATCGTCCGCCATCCGGGAAGACAATCCCGAGCTGGCCGAGGCCAACCGCCGAGGCCTTCGCGTGCTGCACCGCAGCGCCGCTCTTGGATCGCTGATGCTGGGCCGGCGCGGGATCGCCGTCGCCGGCACCCACGGCAAGACCACCACCACCGCCATGATCGCTTCCGTGCTCACCGGTGCAGGGCTTGACCCGTCCTTCGTCATCGGCGGGGCGCTCACCGGTTCGAAGTCAGGCGGCCATGTCGGTGGCGGGAACGTGTTGGTGATCGAGGCGGACGAGAGCGACGGCTCCTTCCTGCAGTACCCGGCGGAGATGGCTGTTATCACCAACGTCGATCCGGACCACCTGATCAACTGGGGTACTGCGGCGAACTATGCAGAAGGCTTCTTCCGCTTCGCCACGGGCAAGGCAGTGCGATTGCTGGTGGTTAGTGCGGACGATCCCGGCGCTGTCGCGCTGACGGAGCGGGTCCGAAAAGAGGTGGCGAACGGCAACAGCACGGTCGAAATCCTCACCTTCGGCGAGAGTGAGTCCGCCGACGTGCGGATCTCTGGCGGCGTCTTCGCCGGAACCGGGTCCAGCTTCGAGCTTCGCAAAGCCGAAACGGGAGGACCTGTCACCCTGTCAGTGCCTGGCGACTACAACGTCCGGAACGCTGCGGCCAGCTATGCCGTGGCCGCCTGGCTCGGCATTCCTGACGAGCAGATCCGGGTTCAGCTGGCGGGGTACCGCGGCACCTATCGGCGTTTCCAGCTGGTAGGGACGGTCAACGGCATTCGGGTCTACGACGACTACGCGCACCATCCGACTGAGGTGGCCAACACCCTGTCGGCGGCGCGCACGGGTGTCGGCGCCGGCCGGGTCGTGGTGTGCTTCCAGCCGCACTTATATACCCGCACCCGAGATTTCTGGAGAGAGCTGGCGGCGGCGTTGGAGCGCGCCGACCAGGCGATCGTGATGGACGTCTGCGGCGATCGGGAGGATCCGATACCCGGGGTGGATGGACGCATGATCGCCGACGCCGTGGCGTCGGGAACGGCGGAAGTAACCTACGAGCCGGTCTGGGACGAGGCAGCGCCGACCGTGGCCAGGATCGCTCGCCCGGGAGACCTCGTGATCACGGTCGGTTGTGGCGATGTCACCAAGGTGGCACCGAAGATTGTCGCCGAACTCGAGCGGCAGCTGGTCGGCAGAGTCGGAGCCGTCGAATGACGACGACCACCAGCGACCGAAGCACGACGCCGCGGAACAAAGGTGCTTCGCGTGGACGCCCTTCGCGTGGCTCCGCGCCCACCCCTCGCGGACCTCGAGCCGGCGGTTTCCTAGGCCCGGCCGGGCCGGCGGTGGCTCTCATCCTCGCCCTCGGCGTCCTCGCCGGAGCCGGCTGGCTGGTGGGCTTCTCGCCTGTCCTGGCAGTCGAGCGAGTGGAGGTCACCGGTGCCCGTCGCCTCGCCGCTTCGTCTGTTCGAGGTGCGGCTGCCGTTCCCTTGGGCGTGCCACTGGCCCGACAGGACCTGACCGTCATCGCCGGGCGGGTCAGCTCTTTGCCCCAGATCGAGTCGGCCGATGTGAGTCGCAGGTGGCCGAACACCATTCGCATCGCCGTCGTGGAGCGGCGCCCAGTGCTCGGAGTGCGGCAGCCGGAAGGGTTCGTCTTGATCGACTCCCACGGTGTCGCTTTCGAGTGGCATCCAAGTCTGCCCACCGGCGTGCTCCCGGCCGATGTCGACCCAACCAATGTTGCGGTGCTGGTTGAGGTAGGCACCATCGTGGCTGCAATGCCTGCTGCCCTGCGAGGCCGGGTGGAGCGGCTGATGGCCACATCGCGGTCGTCAGTCACTGTCGTGCTCAGCGATGGCGTTCGAGTCAACTGGGGAACGGGGGCTGACTCTGCGCTCAAGGCAGACATCGTGCTGGCTCTGCTCAAACGAAAACCGTCAACGATCGACGTCTCGTCGCCGCACAATCCGGCGATCCGGTGATCTCAAGGTCAGCCTGACCTGCAGAGAATAGGGCTTTTGCGTCGGATTTGGCGTGTCCTTCTCGAGACTGTCCACTTGCGCTGGAGCCATCTCATAACGTGACGACAACGCCGCGGGGTCGCAGTCTCCATTAGCCCCTTCTGTGAACTAGAGATTGAGACTTCGCACGCGTACCCAGACCGGAAGGAAGAGGCGGAATCGTGGTCTCTGCATCACAGAACTATCTGGCGATCATCAAGGTTGTGGGGGTTGGCGGCGGCGGCGTCAACGCGGTCAACCGCATGATCGAAGCGGGGCTACGCGGCGTGGAGTTCATCGCGGTGAACACCGACGCCCAGGCCCTGCTGATGAGCGACGCTGACGTCAAGCTCGACATCGGTCGCGACCTAACCCGCGGCCTCGGTGCCGGAGCCGACCCGGACAAGGGTCGCCAGGCCGCCGAGGACCATGCCCAAGACATCGAGGACGCCCTCAAAGGGGCAGACATGGTGTTCGTCACCGCGGGCGAGGGGGGAGGTACCGGCACTGGTGGCGCGCCCGTCGTTGCCCGAGTCGCCCGTGCGCTGGGTGCACTGACAATTGGCGTGGTGACCCGGCCGTTCTCGTTCGAGGGCAAGCGCCGCTCCACGCAAGCTGAGCAGGGCATCACGACGCTCCGCGAGGAAGTCGACACCCTGATCGTCATCCCCAACGACAAGCTGCTGCAGATGATCGATCATCAGATCGCAATCCTCGACGCGTTCAAGCAAGCCGACCAGGTGCTGATGCAGGGCGTCTCGGGAATCACCGACCTGATCACCACCCCGGGCCTGATCAACCTGGACTTCGCCGATGTCAAGGCGGTCATGTCCAACGCGGGCTCGGCCCTGATGGGCATCGGGTCAGCGCGCGGCGAGGACCGAGCCCGGGCCGCCGCCGAGATGGCGGTCTCATCGCCCCTGCTAGAGGCCAGCATCGACGGAGCTCACGGTGTCCTGCTGTCCATCGCGGGCGGCTCCGATCTCGGCCTGTTCGAGGTTTCGGCGGCGGCCAACCTGATCCAAAGCGCCGCCCATGAAGACGCCAACATCATCTTCGGCACGGTCATCGACGACGCGTTGGGGGACGAGGTCCGGGTCACGGTGATTGCGGCCGGTTTCGAGGGCGGGCAACCGCCCCGCCGCCTGCCGGGGATCAGCCGACAGGCAGATATCCGGACAACGCTCCAGCGCAGTCCTGGTGGCACT
>OCZS010000080.1_pt1 | contig 29081 bp, 27 predicted proteins | sample 1539071 | NCBI WGS metagenome assembly OCZS01 (sample SAMEA3113584, study PRJEB22503) | soil metagenome
CCGACTCGACCGGCTGAGCAGCTTCCTCGTCGACCGTCCGGGACCAGCCCGGGCCCGGGTCGCGCTCGCTGGGGCCGGGACGCGCTGACCGCCACCTGAGCCTCGCCGCCGCTGCGTGACGAACCGGGGACGTATACCAATTTGTGAGCTGCTAAGCCCCCAGAACGGGTATGGACGTGGGCAAGATCACTCCATCAGGAAATGTAAGCGCTTTCAACGACGAGGGCCGAGATGAGAGTCAGCGGGAACACGGGGCGCGGGGTGACGATCTACTCCGTCGCCGAGCGCGCCGGGGTCTCGATCGCGACCGTCTCCCGGGTGCTGCAGGACTCCGGGGTGGTCTCGGCGCGCGCGCGCCGTCAGGTCCTGGAGGCGGTGGAGGAGCTCGACTACGTCCCCTCGGGAGCCGCTCGCAGCCTTGCGGTCCGGCAGCACGACACCTACGGCCTCGTCCTGCCCGAGCTGAGCGGCCCCTACTACTCCGAGCTGCTGGTGGGCTTCGAGACCCGGGCCGGGGAGCTCGGCCGGGGCGTCATGCTCCTCCTCGGCGGTGCCAGGGACCTGGCCAAGCCGTTCAGCACGCTGGCCAGCCGCGTCGACGCCATCTGCGTGTTCGGAGGGCTGGCTGCGCACATCGGAAGAGGCACCCGGCCGATCGTCGTCGTTGCGGGGGGTGCGCCGCCCGGCGTGGAGGCCATCACGGCCGAGAACGTCGACAGTGCCGACGAGCTCACCGAACACCTTCTCGCGCACGGGCGCACGCGGCTCCTCTTCGTCGGTGACACCACGGCGGCCCCCGACGTCCTCGAGCGGTACGAGGGGTTCACTCGCGCGCACGAGAACCGCGGACTGCGTGCCGCCGAGCCCGTTCACGTCGAGTTCCGGGAACGGGACGGCATCGTCGTCGCGGAGCGCCTTCTCGCGGGCGACCTCGCTGCGGACGGTCTGGTGTGCTGCAACGACGAGGTGGCCCTGGCGATCATGGCCCGGCTCACCGATGCCGGCATGGACGTCCCGGACGACGTCGCCGTCGTCGGCTGGGACGACGTCATGACCGCGCGATACGTCCGGCCGGGGCTGACGACGGTCCGTCAGCCCGTCCACCAGCTCGGTGCCCGCGCGGCCGACCGCCTCCACGAGCTGGTGGGTGGGGCCCCACCTCGAGCAACGCGCAACGTGCTGCCCACCGAGCTCGTGCTCCGTGGCTCGTGCGGGTGCGAAGAGCACGCCGCTCGTCCGCAGGGGGCCACCTCACAGACCTACCTTTCGACACCACCACCGAGAAAGTGAGAGATCGATGAGACGCACCTCCACCATCACCGTGGCCGGCCTGGCCGCCGCCGCGCTGACCTTGTCCGCCTGCGGACGGGATGCCGCCGAGACCCCAGCCGGTGAGACCGGGGAGGCGGTGGCCACCGGGGCAGCCACGGGGACCATCACCGTGTGGGCGATGGGCGCCGAGGGCGAGAAGCTGCCGGAGCTCGCGAAGGAGTTCGAGTCCGCCAACCCGGGCGCGAAGGTCCAGGTCACCGCCATCCCCTGGGACGCCGCGCACGACAAGTTCACCACTGCCATCACCGCCAACAAGACGCCCGACGTCGCCATGGTCGGCACGACGTGGATGGGCGAGTTCGCCGAGCTCGGCGCCCTCGACCCGACCCCCGGGCAGATCGACAAGTCGGTCTTCTTCGAGGGTGCCCAGAAGACCACCGAGGTCGACGGAACGTCGTACGGCATCCCCTGGTACGTCGAGACGCGCCTCGTCTACTACCGCACCGACCTCGCCGAGAAGGCAGGCATCACGAGCCCTCCGACGGACTGGGAAGGCCTGAAGTCGATGGCCAAGGCGATGCAGGAGAAGGCCGACGCGACGTGGGGCATCGGACTGCAGGCCGGCGGCGTGGGCTCCTGGCAGTCGGTCATGCCGTTCGCGTGGTCGGCGGGCGCGGACCTCACCAAGGACGACGGCAAGGCGTACAACTTCGACAGCCCCGAGGTCCTCAAGGCCACGCAGTACTACCAGTCCTTCTTCACCGAGGGCATCTCCGACAAGGCGGCCCCGGCGACGCCCACCACGGAGCCGGACTTCGTCAGTGGGAAGGTGCCGATGTTCATCTCCGGCCCGTGGATGATGTCTGCCGTCGAGAAGGCCGGTGGAGAGGGGTTCAAGGACAAGTACGACGTCATGCAGATCCCTGCTGACCAGCAGTCCTCGTCCTTCGTCGGCGGCTCCAACCTCGTCGTGTTCAAGAACACGAAGAACCGCGACTCGTCGTGGAAGTTCGTCCAGTGGCTCGCAGACCCCAAGGTCCAGGTGAAGTGGTACGGGCTCTCCACCGACCTGCCGTCGGTCAAGAGCGCCTGGCAGGACCCCGCCCTCACGGCCGACACGAAGCTGGCGGTCTTCGGCAAGCAGCTCGAGACCGCGCAGGCTCCTCCGTCGTTCCCCACCTGGGAGCAGGTCGTCACCTCCTTCGACACCGAGATGGAGAAGGTCACCAAGACCGGCGCCGACCCCGCGGCCGCACTGAAGACCGTCCAGTCGCAGGCCGACTCGATCGGCACCGGCGGCTGATCATGTCCACCGCCATCGAGCGCGCTCCCAGCAGCCAGCGCGCCACGGGCACCGAGGGTGACCCCTCTCGCAAGCGTCGTCGCTCGACGGGCTTGCGAGAGGGGCGGGCGGCCTGGGTGCTGGCTCTGCCGTTCTGCCTGCTCTTCCTCGTCTTCACCCTCTGGCCGGTGGCCCAGTCGCTGTTCATGAGCTTCACGGACACCCGGGCCAAGGACCTCCGGACGCCGTTCTCGGTCGAGGTCATCGGCGTGGAGAACTACACGCGGGCGTTCTCCGACGAGACCTTCCTCCGGGCGATCCGCAACACGGCCTACTTCGTCCTCGTCGGGGTGCCGCTGACGATCCTGCTGGCGCTCGCGGCGGCGGTCGCCCTCGACCGCGGCATCACGAAGTTCCGGTCCGTCTTCCGGCTGGGCTTCTACACACCGGTCATCACCTCGATCGTGGCCGTCGCCGTGGTGTGGCAGTACCTCCTCCGGGACGAGTTCGGCCTCATCAACACGGTCCTCGGCTGGTTCGGCATCGACGGCCCCAACTGGCTCGGTGACGCGAACTGGTCCATGCCCGGGCTGATCATGATGGCCGCCTGGCGCAACTTCGGCACGGGGATGATCATCTTCCTCGCAGGGCTCCAAGGGGTTCCGTGGGCGCTGCACGAGGCCGCCTCCATCGACGGTGCCAACACGTGGCAACGGTTCCTGCACATCACCCTGCCGCTGCTGCGCCCCGTCATCCTCTTCGTCTCCGTGACGACGATGATCGGCTACCTGCAGTTCTTCGAGGAGCCCTTCGTCATGACCAACGGCGGGCCTCTGGACAGCACCCTCTCGATGTCCCTCTACACCTACCGGCAGTTCGGCTTCGGCAACTACGGGTATGCCGCGGCGCTGAGCTACATCATCTTCGTCGCCGTGGCCGTCATCACCGCGCTGCAGTTCCGCGCCCTGCGAGAGAACACGTGAGGCCCCCATGAACACCTCCACGAGAAGCAAGTGGTGGCTCTACGCCATCCTCACGATCGCCGTCCTGGCCGTCGCGGCGCCGTTCGTCTGGATGCTGCTCGGCAGCCTGAAGACCACGGCAGAGCTGCGCCAGACCCCGCCCACGTGGTGGCCCGAGGACCCCACCCTCGACAACTACGCCGAGCTGTTCTCGAAGGCGAACTTCGGCGCGTACTTCATGAACTCGACGATCGTCGCGGTCGTCGTCACCGCGGGGAACCTGCTCTTCTGCTCGATGCTCGGTTACGCGCTGGCCATGCTCGAGTTCCCGGGCAAGCGGGCGCTGTTCGCGCTCGTCATGGGGACGCTGCTCATCCCCGGAGTGGTGACCTTCGTCCCGCTGTTCGTCCTCGTGGCGAACGTCGGGCTCGTCGACACCCTGCCGGGGCTCATCCTGCCGTTCCTCGTCGCACCCTTCGGGGTCTTCCTCATGCGGCAGTACATCAAGGGCCTGCCACCCGACCTGCTCGACGCAGGTCGGGTCGACGGCGCGGGGGAGCTGAGGATCTTCGCGCGGATCATCCTGCCGCTGTGCGGTCCGGCCCTCGCGACCCTCGGCATCCTCACCTTCCTCGCCAGCTGGAACAACTTCCTCTGGCCCCTGGTCGTCGCGCAGACCGAGGACACCTACACGCTGCCCGTCGCGCTCGCGCTCTTCTCCAAGGGCCAGAACGCCACCAACTACGGCCTCCTGCTCGCAGGGGCCACCGTCGTGGTCATGCCCATCCTCCTGGTCTTCCTCGCCTTCCAGCGCAGGTTCATCGAGGGCATCGCCACCACCGGGATCAAGTAGCCCACTGACCGCCCCTCCGTCGCAGACCCCTGACCCACGATCGGAGTCGACACCATGTCAGACCACACCACGCCCCCATTCACCGGCGACCACGGGGAGGGCGAGCCGACGCCCGTCCTTCCAGCCCGGCGCCACCTGCTCGTCGGCGGGGCGGCGGCGCTCGCCGCCTTCGGGCTCAGCCCCGCGGCCCACGCCGCGTCCCCAGCCTCTGCCACCGGGATGCCGGCGCTCGCCGGTGGTCGTTCCGCCCCCGTCCCGCGGTCGCGCCTGCACCGCTGGGCGGCCGACACCTGGCACAGCCTCGACGCCATGACGGACCCGGACACCGGGCTCCCCGCCGACAACATCCCCGCGTCGCTCGCTCCGGGGGACCGCTCCGGGTACACGTCGCCGACGAACATCGGCGGGTACCTGTGGTCGACCGTCGTCGCGAGGGAGCTGGGAATCATCTCCGCCGCCGACGCGCGGGCTCGCCTCGTGCGCACCCTCACCACGCTCGAAGGGATGGAGCACCACGAGCCGAGCGGCATGTACTACAACTGGTACGACGAGGCCACCGGCGACCCGATCCTCATCTGGCCCGAGAACGGCAACACGGTGCACCCGTTCGTGTCGAGCGTCGACAACGGCTGGCTCGGCGCCGCGCTGCTCGTCGTCAAGAACTCGGACGCCGTGGCGGGACCGCTGGCGGTCGGGATCTTCGCCCGGATGCGGTGGGATGCCTTCTACAACCCGGGCGACGGGGCAGGTGGCCACCCCACCACCCGTCCCGGCGGTCTCATGCACGGTGGCTTCTACGTCTTCGACCACGACCGCCCCGGCGGCGTCTACCGGGGCACGCACATCGGCGGGGGCGACGTCTGGCTCACGACGCACCACTACGACACGATCGTCTCCGAGACGCGCATCACGAGCTACCTCGGCATCCTGACCGGCCAGGTGCCGGCCCGCCACTACTACGCCCCCTGGCGCACCTTCCCCGCGACCTGCGACTGGTCGTGGCACGAGATGCAGCCGGTCGGAGTGACGCGCACCTATCTCGGCATCTCGGTCTACGAGGGGGCGTACACGTATCGCGGCATGCACATCGTGCCCGGATGGGGCGGCAGCATGTTCGAGGAGCTCATGCCCGCGGTCTTCGTGCCGGAGGAGGACTGGGCCCCCCGCAGCTGGGGCGTCAACCACCCACTCCACGTGCGCGCCGAGCGTGAGCACGGGCTCGTCGAGGCCGACTACGGGTACTGGGGCTTCTCACCCTCGAGCAACCCCGCGGGTGGCTACCGCGAGTACGGCGTCGACGCCCTGGGGATGAACCCCGAGGGGTACTTCTCCGACCAGGAGAACACCAACTACGACGTCGGGTTCGGTGCGTGCCGCCCGGCCACGAACCCGAACCCCGACTTCAAGACCGGCGTCGTGACCCCGCACGCCTCGTTCCTCGCGATGATGTACGAGAGGGGCCAGGCCACCGCGAACCTCAGCCGGATCGAGAAGCGGCTCGACGCCTACGGAGCCGGCGGGTTCTACGACGCGGTGGCCATCGACGGCACGATCGCCCGGCGCTATCTCTCGCTCGACCAGGCGATGATCATGGGAGCTCTCGGCAACGTGCTCGAGAAGGACCTCCTGCGCCGGGCATTCAGTACGCCCGACGTGGAGGCGGCACTGCGGCCCGTCATCGGGATCGAGGAGTTCAGCGCCGGGGTCATCGGCACGTGACCCGACGACGCGGGCTCGTGACGTGCGCCGCCGACAGAGTCCGGCGGCGCACGTCAGGCGCGCCCGCGCGGTGTGAGGACCGGACGAGGGGACGAGGCCAGTGACGGAACCGACCGCAGCGCCGGGCGCCTGGGCGACCGACGAGCGGGGGGTGCGCTACCGCGACCTCAACGGCAACGGCATCCTGGACCCCTACGAGGACCCGCGCCTCGACACCCCCTCACGGGTGGAGGACCTCCTCGCCCGGCTGTCGCTCGAGGAGAAGGCCGGCCTGATGTTCCAGACGGTCATCGAGGCCGGCGAGGACGGCTCGGTGCTCGAGCAGCCCGGGCGGATCAGCAAGTCCCCGACCAGTGTCGTCGTGCTCGACAAGCACCTCACCCACTTCAACGTCCACGTCCTCAAGGACGCGCGGATGGCGGCGCGCTGGCACAACGCCGTCCAGGCGCTCGCCGAACGCACGCCGCACGGCATCCCCGTGACGATCTCGACCGACCCACGGCACTCCTTCATCGAGAACGCCGGGGTGTCGTTCACGGCCACGGCGTTCTCGCAGTGGCCCGAACCCCTCGGGCTCGCGGCACTTCGGGACGCGGACGCGGTGCGGGAGTTCGCGGACATCGCCCGGCAGGAGTACGTGGCCGTCGGCATCCGGGCGGCGCTGCACCCGACCCTCGACCTCGCGACGGAGCCCCGGTGGGCGCGGCAGGCTGGCACCTTCGGTCAGGACCCGGACCTCGTGGCGGCGCTCGGGGTGGCGTACCTCGAAGGGTTCCAACAGGAGGTCCTCGGGCCGGGGAGCGTGGCCTGCACCTCGAAGCACTTTCCCGGCGGCGGTCCGCAGAAGGACGGCGAGGACGCGCACTTCCCCTACGGGCGGGAGCAGGTCTACCCCGGCGGGCGTTTCGCAGACCACCTCAAGCCGTTCCCTCCGGTCATCGAGGCCGGGACCGCCGCGATCATGCCGTACTACGGGATGCCGGTCGGTCTGGAGCTCGACGGGGAGCCGGTCGAGGAGGTCGGGTTCGGCTACAACCGGCAGATCGTCACCGGACTGCTGCGCGAGCGGCTGGGCTTCGACGGCGTCGTCGTCACCGACTGGGAGCTCGTCAATGACAACCACGTCGGGGACCAGGTGCTCCCGGCGAGGGCATGGGGCGTCGAGCACCTCGACCCGCACGGCCGCATGGAGCGGATCCTCGATGCCGGAGCCGACCAGTTCGGCGGGGAGGAGTGCGTCGACGTCCTCCTCGACCTCGTGCGGCAGGGCCGGGTGAGCGAGGCGAGGGTCGACGAGTCCGCCCGTCGACTCCTCGCCGTCAAGTTCCGCCTGGGGCTCTTCGACGACCCCTACGTCGACGAGGACGTCGCTGAGCAGACGGTGGGTCGTGCGGACTTCCGGGATGCCGGTTACGCCGCGCAGGCCGGGTCCGTCACGGTTCTCACCAACCCCGGCAGCCCGGGCGCCGCACCGATCCTGCCCCTCGCGAACGGCCCGCGGATCTACGCCGAGAACCTTCACGCCGATGCGGTGGGTCACCACGGTCAGCCGGTGGAGCGGCCTGAGGACGCCGACGTCGCCATCGTCCGGCTGATGGCACCGTTCGAGGCGCGGTCCGACCTGTTCCTCGAGTCCTGGTTCCACCAGGGGTCGCTCGACTTCCCACCGGGGCTGGTCGTCCGACTCCAGCGGATCGCCGCGCACTGCCCGCTGGTTCTCGATGTGGTCCTGGACCGCCCGGCGATCGTCGAGCCGCTGCTGCCCGTCGCCGCGGCCGTCGTCGCGAGCTACGGGAGCAGTGACGAGGCGCTCCTCGACGCGCTCACCGGTCGGATCGCACCCGTGGGCCGCCTGCCGTTCGACCTCCCACGGTCCATGGACCAGGTGCGCTCGCACCCCGAGGACGTGCCCGGCTACGACGACCCGCTGTTTCCCTGCGGCCACGGCCTTCCGCTCTGACGCCGGCCGCCCCGGGTGGGACGGCCGGCGTCGGCGAGCTGGAGCGTCAGGACTTGTCGGTCGGGCCGCCCTCGATGTTGGGGGTGGAGAGGTCCGAGCCCTCGGAGGTGCCGGAGGCCGACGGGGCAGCGTCCCCGGAGAACTCGCCGGCGTCCTCCCAGGTGGCGGTGCCGGTGTCCGAGGAGCTGCTGGTGTCCGTGGAGCTGCCGCTTCCCGTCGACGTGCCCGAACCGGTGCCCGTCGAGGTGCCGGTGCCCGTGGTCGCGCCAGCGGCCGCGGTCTTCCCGGCCTTGCTCGTCCTCGTCGACGCAGTGCCCTTGGCCTCGGTGGCCTTGGAAGCCGCAGTGTCCTTGGCACCGGCGGCCTTCTCAGCAGCGGTGTCCTTGGCATCGGTGGCCTTGCCCTTGAGGGCCCCGGCTTTCTCCGTCGCGGTGTCCTTGAGCTCGGCGGCCTTCTCCTTGGCCGTGCCGGCGAGGTCGCTGACCTTCTCCGAGGCCGGCTTCGGCGGCGTATAGGAGCCGGCGGTGGCCCAGGGATCCGGGCGCTCGTTGCTCTTGCGCCAGGCCATGACGGCGGCGCCGGCCGCCATCGAGCCGAGCAGGAGGATCCACTTGCCGCGTCCGCCCTTGTGCTTGACGGCGGCATCTCCCTTGAGCACGGCGTAGGCGTCGGGCGCGCGGTCCGCGGTCTCGACGGCGCTCTCCTTGGCCGCGGCGGCGCCTGCGGCGATGGCTGCGAGCGCGGCGGCGATCTTGGGCAGCACGTCGTCGACGAAGGTGTCACGGGCGTGCTCGACCTTGGGTGCGATGGTCTCGGCGGCCACGGCGGCCTTCTCCTTGACGACCTCGGCCGTCTCCTTGGCTGCCCCGGCCGCGTCAGCGGCCTTGACCTTCGCGGTGCCGTAGCCCGCGGCGGTGGCGGCGGCCGCCTCGGCGGCCTTGACCTTCAGCTCGGCGGCGCGGGCCGCGGCGGCCTGCGCGCTCTCGTTGACCTTCTCGGCGTTCGCGATGACCTGGGCCTGCGCGCGGTCGGTCTTGCTGGCGGTGCGGAACACATGTCCTCCTTCGTGTTGGACTGTTGTCTGGGCTCCATCCTGCCCTGTCCATCGGCCCGGAGACGAGCCACGTCCGACCAAGTTGACGTGTGCCGTGCCACCACCCGACCGCTCCAGCGCTGCGCGGCACGACGCCGACGGAGGCCGCGGAGGCTCGTCGGTGCCCCCCGGCGGCGCGGGCCCGCAAGGCCGTCATGAGAGGATCGGCGACATGAAGGCAACCCTCCACACCAACCACGGACCCATCGTCGTCGAGCTCTTTCCGAACGAGGCACCGAAGACCGTCGCGAACTTCAGGGGCCTCGCCACGGGCGAGAAGGAGTACACCGACGACGCCGGCCGCTCGAACCCCACGAAGTTCTACGACGGCCTCGTCTTCCACCGCATCATCCCGGGCTTCATGATCCAGGGAGGCTGCCCCCTCGGGCGCGGCACGGGCGGCCCGGGCTACGCGTTCGACGACGAGATCCACCCGGACAAGCAGTTCGACCGCCCCTACCTCCTCGCGATGGCGAACGCCGGCAAGCGCATGGGCAAGGGCACGAACGGCTCGCAGTTCTTCATCACCGTCGGCGCGACGCCGTGGCTCAACGGCAAGCACACGATCTTCGGCGAGGTGGCCGACGGCCCGAGCCGCGAGGTCGTGGACAAGCTCGCCGCCGTGCCGACCGGTGCCCAGGACAAGCCGGTCGACGACGTCGTGCTCGAGCGCGTCGAGATCGAGGACTGAGCCCGCTCGAGCGGGCCCCGGCACAGGAACGGGTGGGCGACGTGGGTGAGCAACCGGCATACCCGGATGCCGTTCAGCAGGTGCCGGTGTGCCCGCGGCACACCGACCGTGAGTCGTACGTCCGGTGCCAGCGCTGCATGCGTCCCGCCTGTCCGGAGTGCCAGCGGCCGGCCGCGGTCGGCATCCAGTGCGTCGACTGCGTGGCGGAGGGGCGAAGGACGGTGCGCCAGGGGCGCACCGTCTTCGGCGGCGCGGTGACCGACGGCCGACCCGTGGTGACGATGACGATCATCGGCATCTGCGTCGCCGTCTTCGTGGCCCAGCTCGTCGTGCCGGGGGTCAGCGAGCGCATCGCGTTCGTGCCCGAGCTGGGGGCACGCGATCCATGGCGGTTCCTGACCTCGGCGTTCGCGCACAGTGAGGGCAGCATCTTCCACATCGCGTTCAACATGTACGCGCTGTGGGTCATGGGCACGTACCTCGAGCCGCTGCTCGGGCGGGCCCGCTTCGCCGGGCTCTACCTGCTCAGCGCCCTGGGCGGGTCGGTGGTGTACCTCCTGATGTCCAGGCCACCCACGGACCTCGAACGGGCCATGGGCGAGTCCACGATGTGGAACGTCGGCGCGGTGGGAGCCTCGGGTGCCGTCTTCGGCCTGTTCGGGGCCTTCCTCGTGCTCCAGCGCCGGCTCGGCCGCTCGGCGGCCGGCATGTACGTCGTCATCGGCATCAATGCCGTCATCGGGTTCGTGCTGCCCGGCATCGCCTGGCAGGCCCACCTCGGAGGCCTGCTCACCGGCGCGGCGGTGGCCGCGGTCATCGCCTACACCGGCCGGAACCGGGGGCCGATGGCTCCGCCGCCCAACGCGCAGGTGCACTGGTTCTCGATGACCGGCATCCTCATCGTCCTCCTCGTGCTGACGGTCGCCAAGTACGCGCTGGCCTGAACGTCGCCCGCGTCCTCGTTCCCAGCGGGGGTTACACCGGTGTCATTCGTCCCCAGTGTGGACAACGGCTGTGGACAGCAGTCAGCGCCACCGGGTGGTCATGAGGAAGCCGGCCATCATGAGGCCGAAGCCCACGCCGAGGTTCCACCGCCCCAGCTGCGGGACGGGATACTGGTTCACCCCGGAGATGTAGTACGTCACCACCCAGACGAGGCCGACGACCATGAGGCTGAGCATGAGCGGGACGAACCAGCGAGGGTTCGGGCCCAGCTCCTTCGACGCGGAGCGCGGCGGGGTGTAGACGGGCTTGTCACGACCCTTGGACTCGGGCACGAACACTCTCCTCGTGGCGTTGATCGGTGTGACCTAGCGTAGACGTTGTGGGAACGGGAGGCGGCACGGTGACCGGCACGCACGGCGGACGGGTCACGCGACCCTCGGTGTGGCCATGGCTCGTGCCCGTCGCGGCCCTCGTGGCCGGTGCCCTGTTCGCCTCGAGCGTGCGCGCCTCGGGCGGCGAGGACCTGCGCACCGACCAGGCCATGCTGCCCGACCTCATCCGCTCCCAGAACCGCACCAACGAGGACCGGTCCGAGCGGCTGGACGAGCTGCAGACCCAGGTGGAGGAGGTGACCGCCGCCCTGGCTCCGGGGAACCTGGAGACCCAGCGGCTCGAGCGGCAGGCCGACGAGCTGGCAGCGGCAGCGGGGCGGACCGAGGTGACCGGACCGGCCATCCGCGTGCAGCTCGACGACGCCAAGCTCGCCGGGGGCGAGGTGCCCGCGGGCGCCGACCCGGACGACTACGTCATCCACCAGCAGGACGTCCAGGCCGTCGTCAACGCCCTGTGGGAGGGCGGCGCGGAGGCGATGATGCTCCAGGACCAGCGGGTGATCTCGACGAGCGCGGTCCGCTGCGTCGGCAACACCCTCATCCTCCAGGGCCGGGTCTACTCCCCGCCCTATGTCGTCACCGCCATCGGCGACACCGACCAGATGCAGGCCGCCCTGGAGTCGGACGCCGAGGTGGCGAACCTCCGTGACTGGTCTGTTGCCGTCGGTCTCGGCTACGACGTGAGCGTCCTCGGGGATCAGAGGTTCCCCGCCTACGTCGGCTCCATCCTCCCGGAGCACGCCGAGGTCCCCGAGTCGTGATGCTGCGTCGCCTCGTCGGGTGGGCCGGCGAGCTGCTCCTCACGCTCGGGGTGCTCCTGCTCCTCTTCGCCGCCTGGCAGCTGTGGTGGACCGACGTCGTCGCCGACCGGGAGCAGGACGGCATCGTGCGCAGCCTCGAGGAGGACTTCGCCGACGGCAGGACGGCAGAGGTGGGGACCGACGACATCCCCCGGACCGCCGGGGACGACGGTGCCTTCGCCATCGTGCGCATTCCCCGCTTCGGTGCCGACTACGCCCGACCCGTCGTCGAGGGCACCGACCGCGACGTCCTCACCCGTGGCGTGGGTCACTACGTGGGCTCGGCGGGGCCCGGCGCCGTGGGCAACTTCGCCCTGGCCGGGCACCGGACGACCTACGGTCGCCCGTTCCACGACGTCGACCGGCTCGAGGGCGGTGACCGGGTGGTGGTGGAGACGGCCGGTGAGGTGTTCGTCTACGAGGTGACCGAGCGCCGCATCGTGCGGCCGCGAGACGTCGAGGTCATCGCTGCCGTCCCGGGGTCGCCCGGCCGGGAACCGACCGAGAGACTCCTCACGCTGACGTCGTGCCACCCGAGGTACAGCGCCACGGAGCGTTTCGTCGTGCACGGACGGCTCGTCGAGGCGGTGCCGCGATCGCAGTGGGACCCTGCCGCCTGGCTCGCCGCGCCAAAGGCGGCGTGAGGGATGTATGCCGCGCTGTGGCGGTCCGTGCCCGGCCCCACCTGGGTGCGGTCCCTCCTCTTCCTGGCCCTCGCGCTGCTGGTCGTCGCCCTCCTCTTCGGATGGGTGTTCCCGGCCGTCAGCCAGTTGCTGCCGTTCACCGACAACACGGTGGGAGCGGGAACGGCGACCGGCAGGTGAGAATGGTCCACGTGACCCGCATCCTCGTCGTCGACAACTACGACAGCTTCGTCTTCACCATCGTCGGCTACCTCGAGCAGCTCGGGGCCGAGTGCGAGGTCGTGCGCAACGACGCCGTCGCCCCGGCGGACGGCGCGGACTTCGACGGCGTGCTCGTCTCGCCCGGCCCCGGCACCCCGCAGGAGGCGGGTGTGTCCATGGCGATGATCGAGGCCTGCGCCGAGCGCGAGCAGCCGATGCTCGGCGTGTGCCTGGGTCACCAGGCCCTCGGCGTGGTGCTCGGCGCCACCGTCGACCGGGCCCCGGAGCTGCTCCACGGAAAGACCTCGCAGGTGCACCACGACGGCACGGGCGTCCTCGCCGGGGTGCCCGACCCGTTCACGGCCACTCGCTACCACTCGCTGACGATCGAGCCGTCGACCCTCCCCGACGCGCTGCTCAGCATCGGGAGCACGGAGTCCGGGATCATCATGGCGGTCCGACACGCCACCCTGCCGCTGCACGGGGTGCAGTTCCACCCGGAGTCCGTGCTCACCCACGGCGGGCACCGCATGCTCGCCAACTGGCTCGAGACGTGCGGGATGCCGGATGCCGTCGAGCGCTCGGTGGGTCTCAGCCCGCTCGTCCACGACGCGGCCGGCGTCGCCCGCATGGTCGCCGCCGGCTGACCGGAGGCGACGGCGGTCGGAACGCCCTGGACCCGGTCAGGGGCTCGTCGTCTCCGAGGGGGTGGGCTCCGGGCTCGGGGTCTCGGTAGGCGTCGGAGTCGGCGTCACCGTCGTGGGCGTGACGACCGGCGGCTCCTTCTGTGCGACGACGATCCTCACCGTGCTGCCGATGTCGACGGCGCCGTCGTCCGGGTCCTGCGAGACGACCTGTCCCTCGGCCACCGAGTTGGTCTGCCGGAACTCGGTCTCGACCTGGAGGTTGGCGTCCGCGAGCAGGCTCTGGGCGTCGCTCTGGGAGCGCCCGACGACGTTCGGAACCGCGACCTTGCCGGTCCCGACCCGCACGTTGATCCTCGTCGCCGGCGCGACCCCGGTGCCCGATGCAGGGTTGGAGTCGATGATCTCGTCCTTGGGTGTCTCCGGGTCGTTGACCTCCTCGACCTCCCCGAGCGCCAGACCCAGGTCGGTGAGCTGGGCGCGAGCCTCCGCGACCGTCTTGCCGCGCAGGTCGGGCACGGTGATGGCGCTGGGCCCGGCGGACACGGTGATCCGCACCGTGCTTCCCTCGTCGACCTCGGTGCCCTCCTCGGGTTCCTGGCTGATCACCTCGCCCTCGGGGACCGTGTCGCTCGCCGCAGTCGTCGACTGCGCCACGAGCTTGGCCTGCGCGATCCGCGCCAGGGCGGTCGGCTCGGGAAGTCCCACGACCGCCGGCACCGACACCTGGGGCTTCTCGTCGTCACCCAGCCCGCTGAGGAGCCCCCAGGCGAGCGCCCCGAGGGCCGCGAGTGCGGCGAGCACGAGGAGGATGATCATCACGGGGTTGCGCTTCTTCTCGGGGTCCTCGCTGCCGGGGAGCGTCTCCGTGCTCGACCCGGGCGGCGGTGCGACCGGCGCGACCGGACCGCCGGCATACGCCATGGTCTCCTCGCCCCCGAGTGCGGGCAACGCCTCGGTGGCGGCGGCTCCTGCGACGACGGCAGCGCCGGCCGCCGCACCGGCGAAGGCTGCCGCCGAGCCGCGGGCCGCGTCGCTGATCGGGCGCCCGAGCCGCACGGCCTGCAGGTCGGCGCGGAACTCGCCGGCGTTCTGGTAGCGGGCGTCCCGCGGCTTGGCGAGCGAGTGCAGCACGACCGCGTCGATGTCGTCGGACAGGCCCTCGACGAGGCGTGACGGCGGCAGGGGCGGCTCGCCCACGTGCTGGTAGGCGATCGACACCGCACTGTCGCCGAGGAACGGCGGACGTCCGGTGAGCAGCTCGAAGAGCATGCACCCGGTGGAGTAGAGGTCCGAGCGCTCGTCGACCGGCTGCCCCTGCGCCTGCTCGGGGGAGAGGTACTGGGCCGTGCCGATGACGGCGGAGGTCTGGGTCATCGTCGCGTTGGCGTCCGCCATCGCCCGGGCGATGCCGAAGTCCATGACCTTGATCGAGCCGTCCGCGGCGATCATGACGTTGGCGGGCTTGATGTCGCGGTGCACGATCCCGCTGCGGTGGCTGTAGGCCAGGGCGTCGAGGACGCCCTCCGTCATCCGCAATGCCTCTCCAGGAGGAAGGGAGCCGCGCTCGGTGATGAGCTCGCGAAGGGTGCGCCCGTCCACGAACTCCATGACGATGTAGGGCACCTTGACCGGCGCCCCTCCTGCCTCCACGGCGACGTCCTCACCGTGGTCGTAGACGGCGACGATCGAGGAGTGGTTGAGCCCGGCGGCGGCCTGGGCCTCCCGGCGGAACCGCGCGAGGAACGTGCTGTCCCGCGCGAGCTCGGTGCGCAGCATCTTGATGGCGACCGGCCGACCGAGCCGGGTGTCGTAGCCGCGGTGCACCTCCGCCATGCCGCCGCGTCCGAGGAGGTCGCCCACCTCGTAGCGGCCGCCGAGCAGGGTCGGGACCTCAGCCATGCTGTGCTCTCCTCTTCGGTCGGCTCACTGGTCGAGCCTCGCTTCCATGATCTCCTTGGCGATCGGGGCAGCAACGCGCCCACCGCCCGCCTCGCTGCCCGCGACCCCGCCGTCCTCGGCGATGACCGCCACGGCGATCTCGGGGTCGTCGGCGGGGGCGAACGAGATGAACCACGCGTGGGCCTTGCGGCCCTCGCCGTGCTGGGCGGTGCCCGTCTTGCCCGCCACCTCGACGCCGGGGATCTGGGCTCGCTGGCCGCTGCCGTCCTCGACCACCGACACCATCATCCGGGTCAGCTGCGCGGCGACGTCCTGGGTCACCGCCTCCGACAGCTCCTGCTCGTCCGCCGACTCGATGACCGAGAGGTCCGATCCGATGATGGACTGCACGAGGTAGGGGCGCATGACCACACCGTCGTTGGCGACCCCGGCGGCGACCATCGCCATCTGGAGCGGGGTGGCCCGCACGTCGTACTGGCCGATCGACGCCTGGGCGAGCTGTGGCAGGTTCATCTCGGCCGGAACCGTGCTCGGCGTGACCCTCATCGGGATCGTGATGGCGTCGCCGAACCCGAACTTGGCCGCCTGCGCCTGCAGGGCCTCGGCGCCGATGTCCATGCCGACCCTCGCGAACGCCGTGTTGCACGACACCGCCAGGGCCTCGGTGAAGGTCACCTCGCTGTTGGGGCCGCACGGGCCGTCGAAGGCGTTGGGCAGGTCAGCGCTCGTCTGTGGCAGGTCGAGCACGGCGGGCCCGGGCAGCACGGTGTCCTCGTCGTAGTCCCCGGTCGACAGCGCGGCGGCCGCCGTGACGACCTTGAACACCGAGCCGGGAGGGTAGAGGTCACCACCGATCGTGCGGTTGACGAGTGGGCGGCCCTCGGCGGCGTTCAGCTCGTCGTAGGTCGTGCCGACGGCTTCCAGGTCGTGGCCGGCCACGTCGTTGGGGTCGAACGTCGGGTGGCTCACCATCGCGAGGATCGCACCGGTCCTCGGGTCGAGGGCCACCGCCCCACCCGTGATGCCCTCCATCGCCTCCGACGCCGCTTCCTGCACCCTGGCGTCGAGGGTCGTCTCGACATTGGCGCCCTGGGGCCGTCGACCGGTGAAGAGGTCGGACACCCGGCGGTAGAAGAGCTTGTCGCTCGAGCCGGAGAGGAACGCGTCCTCCGCCTGCTCCAGACCACCGACGGCGCCGTAGAACGAGTAGAAGCCGGTCACGTGCGCGTAGAGCGGACCCTGGGGGTACACCCGCTGGAACTTGAACTGGTCCTCGCTCGGCGTCGACTCCGCGATGGGGGTCTGGCCGACGAGGATGTCACCGCGCTCGCGGGCGTACGTCGACAGCAGCGTGCGCCGGTTGTCGGGACGGGCGTTGAGGTCGGCCGCGAAGACGTACTGGATGAGCGTCGTCGAGACGAGGAGCGAGGCGAACAGCGTCGCGACAACGAGCGAGAGCCGGCGGACGGGGGCGTTCACCGCACCTTCACCACCTGGGTGCGTGCCTCGGCGACCGGGCTGGGGCCGCTGGGTTCCGGGAGCGGGCGGCGCGCGTGGTCCGAGATGCGCAGCAGGATCGCGACGAGGGTCCAGTTGGCCAGGAGCGAGGAGCCCCCGGAGGACAGGAACGGCATCGTGAGCCCGGTCAGGGGGATGACCCTGGTCACCCCGCCGACGACCACGAAGCACTGGAGGGCCAGCGAGAACGACAGGCCCGCCGCGAGGAGCTTCCCGAAGCCGTCCCGCGTGCCGAGCGAGGTCCTCAGGCCACGCTCGACCAGCAGCCCGTAGAGCACGACGATGGCGAAGAGCCCGATGAGCCCGATCTCCTCGCCGAAGCTCGGGATGATGAAGTCGGACTCTGCGAAGTAGGTGAGGTCGGGCCTCCCGCGCCCGAGTCCCGTGCCGAACATCCCGCCCGACGCCATGCCCATGAGTCCCTTGGCGAGCTGGTCGGACGCTGACAGCGCCTCGGGACTGAAGGTGTCCAGCCAGAGCAGCACCCGGGTCTGCACGTGGCCGAAGATGAGGTATGCCGTGTATGCGCCGATCCCGAAGAGCGTGAGGCCGATCGCGATCCAGGACACCCGCTCGGTGGCGACGTAGAGCATCGCGACGAAGAGGCCGAAGAAGAGCAGCGAGGAGCCGAGGTCGCGCTCGAAGACGAGCACGGCGAGGCTGGCGAGCCACGCCACGAGGATGGGGCCGAGGTCACGCGCCCGAGGCAGGGTCAGCCCGAGCACCTTGCGGCCGGCGACGGAGAGGGCGTCCCGGGTCTGCACGAGGTAGCCGGCGAAGAAGATCGCCAGGGCGATCTTGGCGAGCTCCCCGGGCTGGAAGGAGAACGGGCCGATCTGGATCCAGATCCGCGACCCGTAGATCGAGGTCCCGATGACCGGGAAGAGCGGGAGGACGAGGAGGAAGAAGCCGATCGCTCCGGCGAGGTAGGTGTAGCGCCGCAGGATGCGGTGGTCGCGCAGCATGACGAGGACGACGGCTGCGATGGCGACCGCGAGCGCGCTCCACATCAGCTGCCGCAGCGCGACCCCCTCGGTGATGGAGCGGTCGCTCGCCAGGTCGAGCCTGTGGAGCATGACGAGACCGAGCCCGTTGAGCAGCGTGACGATCGGCAGCATCAGCGGGTCGGCGTACGACGCCCGCCAGCGCAGGACGAGGTGGAAGGCCACCGCGACCCCGAGGTAGCCGCCGCCGAGGGCGAGCAGGGCCGGCGGGACGGTGCCCGACGTGGCGAGGCCGACGTTGACGTAGGCGAGCATGACGATCGCGACCGCGGCGATGAGGAGCACGAGCTCGACGTTGCGGCCCCGGCGAGGGGTGTAGGACGAGATGACGCTCATGAGCGCACCTCCGTCGACGTGGGCGATGGCTGCGGGACGCCGGTGCGGCCGGGCGACGGCATCGGCGTGAATGTGGGCGCGCCGGTGCCCGATGGGGTCGCCGTGCCGGACGGGCTCGGACTCGGGCTCGCCAGCGGCGTCGTCCACGTGGACGCGACGGTCCGGCAGGTCTCACCGTTCGTGCGAGCCCAGCGACACGCCGCCGCCTGCACCCGGAGGTCACCCACCCGGGCGTCGGCGGCAGCCCGGTCATCGACCGCGATGCCGCTCTGCAGGCTCGCCTGGTACGAGGGGGGCAGGTCGTCGACGGCGATCGTCGTCTCGTACTGGGCGCTCGAGAGGGCGACCGGCCCGACCGTCTGGTCGACGCCGCGGAACACGGTGACGACGCCGTCCTGCTCCGCGAGGAAGTACCGCTGCTGGGACCAGGCGTACGCGGCATAGGACCCTCCGGCAAGCACCACGGCGGCGACGACGAGGAGGGCGGCCACCCGGAGGACGGTGGTGCGCCGTGACCGAGGCCCCTCCTCGGCGAGCACCACGCCGTCGTCCGGCTCACGGTCACCCCTCGTGGCGGCCGCGGTGAGGGCGGCGGCCTTCGCGGCGGGCGTCGTGGGGATGGGCCGCGTGCCCCTCTCGCGCACGGCGGCGGCGCCGACGACCTGCGGCTGGGTGGGCGGCGTCATCGTCCGGTTGATGTCGACGAGGTCGCCGACGACGACCGTCACGTTGTCGGGCGCCCCCGCCCGCAGAGCCAGGCTGACCAGCCGGTCGGCGCACTCGCCGGGGTCCTTCTCCGTCGTGAGGATCTCGTCGACGGTGTCGCGGGCGACGTAGTCGGTGAGGCCGTCGGAGGCGATGAGGTAGCGGTCGCCGATCCGCCCCTGGCGCACCACGAGGTCCGGCTCGTCGTCGTGCGCTCCGGTGAGCACCCGGGTGACGAGGGAGCGCTGCGGGTGGGTGTGTGCGTCCGACGAGCTGATCCGGCCCTCGTCGACGAGGTTCTGCACGAACGAGTGGTCCTTGGTGATCTGGGTGACGACGCCGTCGCGCACCATGAACGCGCGTGAGTCCCCGATGTGCGCGAGGACGATCTTGTCGCGGGCGCGCAGCAGGGCGATGAGGGTCGTGCCCATGCCGTCGAGCTTCGGGTCGTCACGCACCTGCTCGCCGATCTCGGCGTTGGCCGCGAGGATGCGGTCGAGCAGTGCCTGGCTGACGTCGCGCCCGCCGAGGGCCTCGTCGTCGAGCTCGACCAGGGCGGCGATGACGGTCGAGCTCGCGACGTCGCCGCCGGCGTGCCCGCCCATGCCGTCGGCCATGGCGAGGAGGTGGGGCCCGGCATACGCCGAGTCCTCGTTGTTGGACCGGACCATGCCGACGTCGGACCTGGCGGCGTAGTGGAACGCGAAGGGCATGCGCTACCTCTGCAGCTCGACGACGGTCTGGCCGATCCGCAGCACGCTGCCGACGGCCACCTCGCGGGGCTCGGTGAGGCGCGTCGCGCCGAGGAAGGTTCCGTTCGTGGAGCGGAGGTCCTCGACGGTCCAGGTGCCGTCGTCGGACTGGAAGATGCGGGCGTGCCGGCCGGAGACGTAGTCGTCGTCGAGGACGAGGGCACACTCCGGGCTGCGCCCGATGAGGGTGCCCGCCGGGCGCAGCGGGAGGGTCGTGCCGGAGAGGGGACCGGCCGTCACGACGAGCCGGGTGGGGCCCTTGCGACCACGTCCCGCACGGCCGGACCGGCCGCCTCCCCGGTCGGGGTTGGCTGCTCGAGGGACAGGCCTCGGCGCCACCCCGGCCGGCGCGGACCGGGCGGCCTTGCCGGCGCCCGCGGTGCGGCGCTTGACGCGGGTGCCGTAGAGGTCTCCGCGGAGGACACCGACGACCGCGAACACGAAGACCCACAGCAACACGAGGAGACCCAGGCGCATGAGGGTCAGGGTGATCTCGCTCAGCACTCCGCGGTCACCTCCGCCCGCCGCGGAACGTGATCGAGGTGCGTCCGACGGTGACCCGGTCGCCGTCCTCGAGGTGCTCGCTCGAGATGCGCTCGCCGTTGACGTAGGTGCCGTTCGTCGACCCGAGGTCGCGGATCGTCGTCACGAAGTGGCGGCCGTCGTTCGTGACCCGCAGCTCGCTGTGCCGGCGCGAGATGCCCGGGTCGTCGAGGATGATGTCGGCGCCGTCGTCACGACCGAGGATGGTGATGGCTCCCATGAGGGGGTAGCGCTCACCGTCGACGTCCAGCCACGGCCGGTCCGCGGGGTTGACCCGGCGCGGCCCCGCCGGCGCCGGCGCCGGATGCCGTGCGGTCGCACCGAGGTCGTCGTCGTCGGCGGCCGGCTGGCGCGCTGCCTGATGAGCAGGCGAGGGGGGCACCGGCCCGGCAACCGGAGGAACCGCGGGTGGAGGGGCTGCTGCGTGCCCGGCGGCGGCTGCCGCGCCGGCATACCCCCGACCCTGTTCTGGACGAGCGGCCCGCTCCTGCCCGGTCGTGCCGGTGGCCCGCGGGCGCGAGGCCTTGGACGGGCGGAGGCGGAAGACGCCCGTCTCGAGGTCGTCGTGCTCCTCGAAGAGGATGTCGATGGGGCCGGCGGGCTGGTAGCGCTGGCCGTCGCAGTGCTCCTCGGCGGCGGCGACGAGGTCCTCCTCGATGGCGGCGAGATCGGGCGCCATCCGGTCGAAGTCGCCGGGGGACAGCTCGATGGTGAAGACGTTGGGGACGATGGCGCGGCCGGAGCCGGTGACCGCCCGGTCGTCCATCGCGCGACGGATGTGGCTGGCGATCTCGACGGGGTGGACGTTGGCCCGGAGGTGCTTGGCGAACGTGCCCTGCACGGCACGCTCGAGCCCCGCCTCGAGGCGATCGAACAGACCCATCGGCGCACCTCCTCCACTCGGTTCCGGCCCGCGGTCGGTCTCGCAAGACTATCCGTCTGGGCCGCGTGCACCCTGAACGGCGGGCACGTACGGTGGTCGGATGAACGACGGCTTCCAGGTCATCGTGCCCCGTGAGGTGCCACTGGGCGGCCCGCGCGCGATGACGGTGCGTCGCACGCTCCCCGCGAGGGAGCGGTCGTTCGTCGGTGCCTGGTGCTTCGTCGACCACTACGGGCCGGACGACGTCGCCGAGAGCGGCGGGATGGACGTCGCCCCGCATCCGCACTGTGGGCTCGCGACGGTGTCGTGGCTCTTCAGCGGAGAGGTCGAGCACCGGGACTCGCTCGGGACGGTGGCGGTCGTGCGACCGGGGGAGGTCAACCTCATGACGGCCGGGCGCGGCATCTCGCACTCCGAGGTGTCCACCGGGGGGACGTCCCTGCTCCATGGCGCGCAGCTGTGGCTCGTGCTGCCCGAGGCGGTGGCCGACGTGGAGCCGCGTTTCGAGCACCACGAGCCGGAGGTGCTCGCAGTGGCGCCGGGCGTGCGGGCGCAGGTGTTCGTGGGGTCGATGTGGGGCTCGACGTCGCCCGTGCGCGTGGAGTCACCCCTCGTGGGGGCGGAGGTGGTGCTCGAGGCGGGGAGTGCGGTGCACGTGCCGGTCGCGGAGGGGTTCGAGGTGTCGGTGCTCGTCGACACCGGCTCGGTGACCCTCGAGGGCCGCGACCTGGCCCGGGCCGAGCTCGGTGTCGTCCCCGCGTGGCGGCAACCGGGGCCGGTGCTGCTCGTCGCCGGACCCCACGGAGCGCGGGTGCTCGTGCTGGGGGGTGAGCCGTTCGGCGAGGACGTCGTCATGTGGTGGAACTTCATCGGCCGGTCTCACGAGGAGGTGGCGCAGGCCCGCGAGGCGTGGGAAGCCGAGACGAGCAGCGAGGCCGAGGAATCTGGGACCCGTGGTGGTGGGGCCGGCCGCTTCGGCCGGGTCGAGGGGTATGCCGGTCCGGTGTCCCGCATCCCGGCTCCCGCGCTGCCCGGGGTTCGGCTGAAGGCGCGAGGCAACCGGGAGACCTCCGGCTTCTCCGGTGCCGAGGCCAACGCGATGTCCTAGGCCCGGCCGGTCCGGGCCGGCGCCGCCTCAGTGGTGGATCCGGGGGATCCACCGGGGACCGTGGTGGGCGCGCTCGCCGAGCACGGTGAGCGTTGCGGGGAGGAGAACCCCGCGCACGAGCGTCGCGTCGAGGAGCACGGCCGTGGCGAGGCCCACTCCCAGCTGCTTCATCTCCAGGCTCGACAGCGTCCCGAAGATGGAGAAGACCCCGACCATGACGGCCGCCGCGCTCGTCACCACGCCTGCCGAGCGGGCCACGCCGAGCCGGACGGCTGCCGAAGGATCGTGCCCAGCGGCATACGCCTCACGGACGCGGCTCGTCACGAACACGTGGTAGTCCATCGACAGCCCGAAGAGGATGACGAACATCAGCATCGGCAACCACGCGGCGATCGCGCCGGTCGACGAGAAGGCGAGGACGCCCTCGGCCCAGGTGCCTTGGAACACGAGCGTCATCAGGCCGTACGCCGCGCCGACGGAGAGGACGTTGAGCGCCACGGTCGCCACGGCGAGCCACGGTGAGCCGAACGAGATCGTCATGACGAGGAGCGTGAGCACGAGCACGAAGGCCACGACCCACGGGAGCCGGTCGTCCATCCAGGCACTGAGGTCGGTCGCGGCCGCCTGTCCGCCGACGTGGACCTCGGCGCCGGGGACCTCGACGAGCGCCGCCTCCACCTGGGGCACGAGCGTTTCACGGATGTCCGCGACGACGCCGGGGAGCCGGTCGTCCGAGGCGTCCATCGCGATGCCGACGGGCAGCACGGTTGCGGTCCCGTCGTCGGAGACGACTGCCTCGGGGGCCACGCCCGAGACGTGGGGCAGGGTGCCGGCCTCCTCCCGGACGCCGTCGAGGGCGGCCAGGACGTCGGCCTGGAGGTCGCCGGGCGCATCGACGGCGATCGTCACGGCGGTGCCGTCGCTGGGGACGGCCGTCTCGAGCTGGCGGTAGGCCTGGACGACCGCCAGGTCGGGGCTGAGCGTCTCGATGCCGCCCAGGGCGGTCTTCATGCCGAGCGCCGGGACGGCGAGCGCGAGGAGCACCGCGACGGCAGCGGCCCCCCAGCGCACCGGACGCCGGGACACGGCTCCGGCGAGGCGGCCCCACAGGGAGTCGGGCGACCCGGCACGGGCGCGGCGCCGAGCGGTGAACGGCAGGCGGAGCGCGTCCACCCTGTCGCCGAGCACCGCCAACAGCGCAGGGAGCGTCGTGGCGGACGCGATGACGGCGGCGAGGACGACGAGCATCGCGCCGAGGGCCAGGCTCGTGAAGAGGCCACCGGCGACGAGCATGCCGGACATGGCGACGATGACCGTGATGCCGGAGATGACGACGGCTCGCCCGGCAGTCGCCCCGGCCAGGGCGATCGAGTCGCGGACGTCGGCGCCCGCCGCCCGTTCCTCGCGGGCCCGGCGGATGACGAACAGGGCGTAGTCGACGCCGACCGCGAGGCCGATGAGGAGAATGAGGCTCTGTGCGTTGGGGTCCACCGGGAGGATGCCGTTGGACGCCGCCGCCGTGAGCCCCAGCGCGACGCCGACGCTGCCGAGACCGAGGACGAGGGGTACCCCGGCGGCGACGACCGCACCGAAGGCGACGAGGAGGATGGCGAGCGTCAACGGGATGCTGATGAGCTCGGCCCGCTTGAAGTCGGCGCCGAGGGTGGCGTCGACCTCCTTCGTCACCGAACCGTCGCCGATCTGACCGACCGTGAGCTCGGGGTTCGCCGCTGCGAAGGCCGCGGTCGCCTCGAGACTCGGTCCGACGGCCTCGCTCGGCGACGGTGCGGTGGAGCCCTCGGCGGGGTCGTCCTCCGCGTCGAGGGTGAGGGTGAGCACGACACTGCGGCCGTCGGCGCCGGCCTGCGGCTCGCCGATGTCCGCGATGCCTTCGACGTCGCGGTATGCCGTCGCCAGCTCGGTGCCGATCGTGGTCACCTCGGCATCCGTGAGCGAGCCGTCCTTGGCGGTGGCGACGACCGTCTCGGTGGGAGTGCCGTAGAGCCCGGCGCGCTCCTCGATCTCGGCCGCGACGGCGGAGTCGCCGACGAGCTGGTCCTCCGGCGGCGTCGTCTGGATGCCGCTCGTCGCCATGAGGGCGATGCCGGCCGCGAGGGCGAGGACGCTGAGAGCGAGCACGAGCCAGCGGTGTCTCATGCTCCAGAGCGACAGGCCCGAACGGTGGCGGGACGGGTCGACGGGCGGCGGTGTCCCGACCGAGCCCGTGGTCGTGGCGGCATCGTCGGTCCCGCGGTCTCGCTCCAGGCGACTCGTCGTGGTGGTGTCCATGGAACGTCAGTGTGTCGATGAGCGGGCCGCGGGCGCAGGTGGGTGCGACCCTGATCCGACCCCGAGTCGACCCGGGGCCTCCTCAGGGATGGCCCCGTCTGCAGGCGCACGCCCGCTTTGTCGGAACGCGGGGTGATCGGGCACACTGGGACGCGCTCACGCGAGCGTCACGCGCAAGTGGCGGAACGGCAGACGCGCTGGCTTCAGGTGCCAGTGTCCGAAAGGGCGTGGGGGTTCAAATCCCCCCTTGCGCACCCATGTGATGTCTCACGACATCGGCAAGGCCCGGACCCTCAGGGGTCCGGGCCGTTCTCGTCGGGCCACACAACTCACCCGGTGGGGGTGACTTCGGGGACCCCGACAGCCGACACACTGATCGGAACCGACATGGCACGGGAAGGTGAGCGTCAGATGGCACGGACAGGTGGAAGGACGACGGCTCGGGGATGGGTCGTCGTCGTCGCGGGAGTGGTCTTCGCCGTTGCCGGCGTCGTGACGTGGTTCCTCGTCGCGGACCAGCTCAGGGCGGAGAACATCACGGTCTCGCAGGACGCGGAGTACTTCGCGGGCGACCCGGTCACGGGCCCCCTGACGGCGTACTCGGAGGCCCAGGTGATCAACAAGCACGCCCTGCAGGCGACCGGCGGCAAGACGTACGCCGAGCTGGAGCAGAACGACCCGGCGAGGCAGACCGCGATGCAGGCGTCCTTCCTGCGCGCGTCGCTCTTCACCTCGGTGGTCGCCTTCGGGGTGGCGGCGCTCGCGGCGGTCCTGGGCGTCGTCCTCGTGCTGATCGGGACGTCGTTGAAGGCCCCGGAAGTCGTGGTCTGACCCGCGTTCGGAGACCGTTCCACCGGCCGCTCGTCTGGCACGATGGCCGCCCACCCCCGAGCTCGCTCGGGACCGCGGCCGAACAGACGGAGGACACCATGACTGACGTCCCGAACGAGCAGGACCGCCAGGACGCTGCCACCGAGGCGGCCCAGAACGTCGTGGACGACGTGACGTCGTGGAACTACAGCGGCGACAGGACGATCGTCGAGGCCGAGCTCGACGAAGGGCTCGACGAGGCAGGGGTCGAGGTGGCACCGGACGAGCGCGAGCGCATCCTCGAGGAGATCGACGAGCTCAAGCAGGACGAGACGCGCGGCATCCCGGACGTCCGGTCGGCCGACCCGGCGGAGTGACGGCGGCCGCGGCGGCTCACGAGCGGGCAGCCGCCGGGACCCCCGTCGCTGGGCGGTCCAGCCGTTCGGGGTGGGCGAGCAGGTCACGGATGACGGTCGCCATCTCGCCCGCGTGGGCACCGTCGACGACGCGGTGGTCCGCCGTCGCCACGAGGACGAGGACCGGTCGAGCGACGACCGACCCGTCGACGACGACGGGTCGCTGCTGCACGGCGCCGATCGCGAGGTAGACCGGGGTGCGGGCGAAGGGCAGCGGTGCGAGGAAGGCCTCGTCGAGCCCGAGAGAACCGACGTTGGAGACGAATGCGGCCCCCAGTGGGAAGCCGGGCTGCCCGAACGCCCGCCACCCCAGGCCTCCGGCGAGCAGGCTCGCCGAGGAGATGAGCGGGCGCATCAGGCCGGTGGGCAGGAGGCGGACGATCATCGACGAACGCCGGTAGGCCTGGTCCTCGCCGCGGCGCAGCCGCCGCGCTCCGGCGTCGACCGCCCGGGCGAGCTCGACCGGCGACAGGGTGTCGACGTCCTGGACCTTGACCGGAGCGAGGTCCGACCCCTGCTCGATGTCGACGGCGAACCCGATGTCGCAGTGCTCGAGGCCCACGATCCGCCCGGCGACGACCCGGGCCCGGATCTCCGGGACCTGCCGGATCGCCCGCCCCAGGGCCGCGCCGACGACGTGCATCACCGTGACCCGCTCCCCGGACCGCTGCCGGACGTCCTCGAGGTAGGCCAGGGTCGCGGTGACGTCGACCTCCATCCGTGCGTAGATCCGCCCGTCCCGTGGTGCCCGCCACGTGGCGGCGGCGATCTTTCGACGCACGGGCACTCGCCGCCGGCTCACCTGCCGCTCCGGTCCGCCGGCCCGGGGATGCCGGTGAGCACGGCGCGCACGAGCGTTCGGGGCGCGCTCGTCAGCTGGGCGAGCGGGGCCGCTCGACGCGGCATCCGCAGATGGGGTCGACCGGACTCCACCGCCTTCACGACGGAGCGCGCGACGTCATCGGGGCGGAGGAGAGTGAGCGCCCGCAGGCGCAGGGCCCGGTCGAACGAGCGGGCGGCGGGACCGTGCTCGCCGATGCGCTCCATCATCTCGGAGTGCACCGGGCCGATCTCGACGGTGAGCGTCCGCACCGGGGTTCCGCGCAGGTCGGCCCGAACGCCCGACATCGCATGGGTGAGACCCGCCTTCGTCGCCCCGTAGACCGCGAGCCCGGGAAAGGTCGCCACGCCCGAGAACGACGACATCGCGACGATGTGGCCCTGCCCACGCGCGAGCATCCCGGGGAGGGCCTGGCGGGTCAGCTCCAGGGGGGCGGTGAGGTTGAGGGCGATGGTGACGGAGACGTCGGCCGCGGTCGCCGAGGCGAGGTGGCCGGCCGTCTCGATGCCGGCGTTGTTGACGAGCACGTCGAGGGGTCCGTTGCGCTCCTCGGCGCCGGCGACCAGCCCGGCCAGGTCCTCGTCGTCGGTGAGGTCGGCGGGGAGGGCGGTGGCCTCGAGGTCCGCGGCGAGCGCCTGGAGCGCGTCCGGGCTCCGCGCCACGAGGGTGACGCGCGCCCCCGCCGCCGCGAGGCGGGTGGCGAGATGGCGCCCGATGACCCCCGTCGCCCCCGTGAGGAGGACGTGGGACCCGGAGAGGCGCATCCTGTCATCCTCGCAGCAGCGGCCAGGCAGCCATGCGCCCCGGCTCAGGGCGCGCCCAGCGGGCGGCCGAGATAGCGGGCTCCGCTCGTGCGGCGGAGCTCGGTGAAGCCGAGCCGCTCGTAGAAGGCTCGCCCCGCCGCGTTCGCCTCGTCGACCCCGAGGTGCACGCCCCGCGCCCCTGCCGTGGACAGGTGGTCCGCCATCGTGTCCATCATCTGGCGCCCCCAGCCCTGACCCTGCCGCCGTGGCAGGAGGTCGACGTGGAGGTGCGCCGGGTGAGCGGCCGTGAGCACGGCGTCGGTCCTCGGCATGTGGTGCAGCCGCTCGACCAGGGCGGCATCCTGACCGGTGCTGCCTTGTCGTGGGTAGTGCTCACGCAGTGGCGGAAGCCACACGTCCTCGCACCACTGCTCGAAGGCCGCCGTGTCGGCAACGCCGACGCAGTAGCCGGCGATGCCCTCCGCGTCGTGGAGGACGAGCGCGACGGCATCCGGGTAGAGGAGGTAGGGACCCACCCAGATGTGGCCGAGGAGGTCGGGGTCCGCGTAGGTGCTGCTGGCGTCCTCACCGGCCAGTCCGGTGAGGACGCAGACGCGGTAGACCCCCGGGAGGTCGTGCACGGTGGCCGCCCGCAGCGTGGTCACGCCGGTCCGAGCCCGGTGACGACGAGCACGAGCTCGCCGGCCTCGTCGGTCGCGGCCACGTCGAGCTCTGCGGTGATCCGCCAGTCGCGGTCACCGTCGGGGTCGTCGAGGATCTGCGTGACGAGCCAGCGGTCCGCCCCCTGCACCATGCCGAAGAGGGCCGGTCCGCGGGCGTCCGGTCCGGTGCCCACGGTGCCGTACTCGGCGAGGTACGCCGCTGCGGCCGCCTGCCACTGCTCCTCGGTGAGGCCGCCGTCGAGGGCGGCGAGCGCGGCATACCGGCCGAGCGACAAGAGCTCGACGCGACGGAACATGTTCTGGCGCACCATGACTCCCAGCGCGCGCGGGTTGGCCGAGAGGGCGCGGCCCTCGGAGGCCGCGCGCACCTCGGTCACCGGCTCGTCGGTCGGGTTCGCGAGAGCCTCCCACTCGTCGAGGAGGCTGGAGTCGGTGTGCCGCACGAGCTCGCCCAGCCACTCGACGATGTCGTCGACCTCCTCGGTGCGGGCGGAGGTGGGAACGGTGGAGCGGAGTGCGCGGTAGGCATCGGTGAGGTAGCGCAGCACGACGCCCTCCGCCCGGGCGAGCTTGTGGTGCGCCACGAACTCCCCGAAGGTCATCGCCCGTTCGTACATCTCGCGGACCACCGACTTCGGTGACAGGTCGCGCGGGTCGACCCAGGGATGTCGCTGGCGGTAGACGCGCAGCGCCGCCTCCAGCTCCTCGGCGAGCGGCATCGGCCACGTGACGTCCTCGAGGGCGTCCATCCGTTCCTCGTACTCGAGGCCGTCGGCCTTCATCGCGCCGACCGCCTCGCCCCTGGCCTCGAACCGCTGGGCCATGAGCACGGGCCGCGGGTCGTCGAGGGTCGCCTCGATGACGCTGACGACGTCGAGGGCGTACCCCGGCGCCTCCGGGTCGAGCATCTCGAGAGTGGCGAGGGCGAACGCCGACAGCGGCTGGTTGAGCGCGAAGCCGTCGTGGAGGTCGAGGGCCACCTGGAACGGGCCCTCGGCATACCGCCGGCCGTCACCACGGAGGAACGCCTCGAGCCGGCCGACCGCCCGTGCCTCCCGGACGTCGTCTGTGAGACTGCCGGTCTCGGCGG
>OCZS010000081.1_pt1 | contig 29056 bp, 30 predicted proteins | sample 1539071 | NCBI WGS metagenome assembly OCZS01 (sample SAMEA3113584, study PRJEB22503) | soil metagenome
CCCCGCCGTTCGGGTCGGTGGTCAGCCCCATGGCCCTGGCCGCCGGCGGACCGGCCGACGACGTCCTGCGCGTGGTCGACTGGCTGGCCGCGCTGCTCACCCAGGTGGCCATCCTGGTCGCGGCCGGGTCGCTGGTCGTCCGGTTCCGCCGCGCCCGCGGGATCGAGCGCCTGCAGCTGCGCTGGGTCGCCCTGGCCGCCGTCCTGGCCGGGGTGGCCGCGATCGGGGTGGCGGCCGGCACCGTGACCGGCATCGAGGCCGTGTGGCTGTGGTCCTCCTACGCCTACATCGTGGTCCTGCCGCTGGTCATCGGCGCCTCGGTCCTGCGCTACCGGCTGTACGACCTGGACCGGATCCTCAGCCGCACCCTGGCCTGGACGCTGCTGACCGTGCTGCTCGGCCTCGGCTACGGCGCGATCGTGGTGCTGCTGGGCCGGCTGCTGCCGGACAGCTCCAGCCTGGCCGTGGCCGGGGCCACCCTGGCCGTTGCCGCCATCTTCCAGCCGGCCCGCCGCCGGGTCCAGGCGGTGGTGGACCGGCGCTTCAACCGCCACCGCTACGACGCCGCCCGGACCATCCAGGCCTTCAGCGGCCGGCTGCGCCAGCAGGTCGACCTGGACAGCCTGTCGGCCGAGCTGCTGGCCGTGACCGACCAGACCATGCAGCCGTCCACCGTGTCCCTGTGGCTGCGGCCCCGGCGCTAAGGCCCGAGGGCGGCGGCCAGGAAGCGCAGCTGGGCGGGGGCCTGCCGCTGCCAGAAGCCGCCGTCGTGACAGCCCTTGGTGACGGCGATCTCGGCGTCGGGGAGAGCGGCGGCCAGGGCCCGGGTGGCCGGGGCGAACGGGTCGTTGGCGCCGCAGTCGACCTTGACGGCCAGGCCGGCCAGGCGGTCCGCGCCGGCGACCTCGGACCCGGCGGCGGCCACGGCCGGGCTGGTGGCGACCACCGCGGCCAGGCGGCCGGGGTGGGCCTCGGCCAGGCGGAGGGCGCCGCCGCCGCCCATCGACCAGCCGAGGACGCCGACCTGGCCGGGGGCGGTGCGCAGGCCGAGGCCGGACAGCAGCGGCAGCAGCTCGTCCAGGAGCATGCCGAAGGGGTCGTCGCCGGCGGCCGGGCTCCAGCCGCTGCCGCGGCCGTCGGCCGAGGCCAGGGCGAGCGGCCGCAGCCGGCCGGGGGGGTCCGGGGAGCCGGTCGCCTGGGCCAGGTGGTGGTGCAGGCGGAGGCGCTCGAACGGGGTCCGCTCGTTGCCGGCGGCGGCGTGCAGGAGCAGGCAGACGGGCAGCCGGTCCCCAGGGCCGGACCCGGGCGGCCAGGCCACCCCGTAGCCGACCGGGCGGCCCCGGCGCCGGGAGGGGAAGCTGGCGAACCGGATCGGGCCGGGGGCGGCGGTGGTCGGGGGCGGGCCGCCGACGTCGCAGGCCCCCAGCAGCCGGCCCACCCGGTAGCGGCCCGGCAGCACCCCGGCCTGGACCAGCCCGGCCCCGCCGGCCAGGGCCGCGGCCGCCCCGGCGGCCCCGGCGGCCAGGGCCTGCCTGCGGGTCAGGGTCGGGGCCATCGGCCAAGCCTCCCACAGCCAGGGGGCGGCCGTGGGCCGGCTACCAGGAGACGAGCTTCCAGATCTCCGGTTCCAGGGTGCCGGGCTCGCCGACCTCGGCGAAGATCGCCACCGCCTGCTTGAGGTGGTCCATCGCCTCGGCGTGCTGGCCGGCCAGGTGGAGCAGGTCGGCCAGGTTGTTGTGGAGGGCGGCCTCGCGGTGGCGGTCGCCCTGGCGGGCGCAGAGCTCCAGGGCGGTGCGGGTGTGCTCGACGGCCAGGTCGACCTCGCCGGTGGCCCGGTGGGCCAGGGCGAGGTTGTTGAGGGCGGCCACCCGGGCGCTGGGGTCGGGGAGGGCCTCGGCCAGGGCCAGGCTCTGCTCCAGGTGGCGGCGGGCCGTGCGATGGTCGCCGCGGGCCGCGCTGAGCATGCCCAGCATGCCGTGGGCCCTGGCCAGGGCGTCGGGGTCGCCGGCCTCGGCGGCCAGGTCGAGGGCGTCGTTGGCCAGCTGGTCGGCGGCGGCGTCGCGGCCCTGGCGGTGGGCGGCCAGGCTGCGCTCGGCGGCCAGGCCGGCCCGCCGGGCCTCGGCGCCGGCGCTGCCCAGGGCGGCCACGGCGGCGGTCAGGTGGCGCTCGGCCGCGTCCCAGTCGCCCCGGCGGGCCGAGATGGCCCCCAGCTTCTGCTCGATCACCCAGCGGTCGCCGTCGCCGGCGGCCCCGGCGGCCTCGGTGTAGGCGGCCAGGGCGGCGTCGTAGTTGCCGAGCAGGGTCTCCAGGTCGCCGATGGCGGCGTGCAGCCCGGCCGGGTCGGGATCGCCGAGGCCGGCCGCGGCCCGGTAGTGGCCGAGGGCCTCGCGGTTGGCGAACACCGCCCGGGCCTGGTCGCCGGCCAGCCGGTGCCAGCCGGCGGCCTCGGCGGTGGCGCCGCCCTGCTCCAGGTGCCTGGCGATCGAGGCCGCCGGGGGCTCCTGGGGGCGGCGGCCCCGGGCGGCCGCGGCCAGGGCCTCCCCCACCCGGCGGTGCAGCAGCCGCCGCCTGGCCAGGCTGGTCTGGGAGTAGACGAGGTCGCGGACCAGGCCGTGGCCGAAGTCGTAGACGTCCCCGGCGACCTCGTGGACCAGGCCCCGGGCGGCCAGCTCCTCCAGGGCGGCCACCGCCTCCTCGTCGCTGCGGCCGCTGGCCGCCCGGGCGGTGTCGACGTCGAAGGAGCGGCCGAGCACGGCCGCGGTGGCCAGCACCTGCCGGGCCGCGTCGCCGACCCCCCGGACCCGGGCCGCCAGCAGGTCGCGGGCCCCGCCCGGGAGCAGGGCCGGCAGCTCGCCGTCGTCGCCGACGGCGGCCAGGTACTCCAGCACCAGGAAGGGCAGGCCCTCGGTCCGCTGGTGGAGCAGCCCGGCCGAGGCGGCCCGGGCCGGGGCCACGGCGCTGACCAGCTCGGCCACCCCGGCCGCGTCCAGCCGGGGCAGCTCGAGGACGCTCCCCCGCCCGGCCCGCCTGGTCTCGGCGGCCAGCCGGCGCAGCCGGGCGTCGGCCGGGACCTGCTCGGACCGCCAGCAGGCGACCACCAGCAGGGGCCGGCCCTCCAGCCGGTGGACCAGGTAGGCGAGCACGTCCAGGGAGGCCTCGTCGGCCCACTGGAGGTCGTCGAGCACCAGCAGCCCCGGCACCGGTCCCCCGGTGGCGGCCAGCAGGACCTGGCTGACCCCCTCGAAGAACTGGCGGCCGGCCGCCGGGCCGTCCAGCGGCCCCGGGTCGGGCAGGTCCGGGTGGGCCTCGACCAGCTCGGGCAGCAGCCGCCTGGCCTCGGCCAGCCAGTGCCGGGGCACCTGGTCGAGGGGCGGGCCGGCGGCCAGGACACCCCGCAGGCCCTCGATGAACGGCCCGTAGGCGACCCCGGTCTCCTCCTCGTAGCAGCGGCCCCGGACCACCGAGGCCCCCAGCGACCGGGCGTGACCGGCCAGCTCGTCGGCCAGCCGGGTCTTGCCGATGCCGGCCTCGCCCTCGATCACCACCAGCCGCCCGTCGGCGGCCACCCCGGCGTAGGCGTCCAGCAGGGCCGCCCACTCCCGGTCCCGCCCGACCAGCGGCACCAGGGGGGTGTGGACAGCCGGGTGCGCCCCCTCCCCGGTCGGGCTACCCTCCCGTGCTGGGGCCCCAACACCCGGCGGGTGGGGTTCCGGCACGCCCCGGGCAGAGGGGGAGGGGGAGGGGGGCGCCGAGCTGTCCACAGCCTCCGCAGGCGCTGGTGGCGGTGGCAGGCGGCTGGCCTGGATGGCCTCGTGGACGGCGACCGTCTCCTCCAGCGGCTCGACCCCCAGCTCCTCCTCCAGGACCCGCTGGCAGGCCTGGAACTGGCGCAGGGCGGCCCCGCGGCGGCCGCTCCAGGTGTAGATCCGCATCAGCTGGCGGTGGGCCGGCTCGTGCAGCGGGTCGAGGGCCAGCCAGCGGCGGGCGGCGTCGACCGCGTCGTCCCAGTGGTGCCGGCCGATCTGGGCCGTGGCCAGCCGCTCCAGCGTCCCCGCGAGCTCGCGCCGCAGCCGCTCGGCCTGGAAGTACTGCCAGTCGTCGAAGCTGGTGCTGTCGCGCAGGCTGAACCCGGCCAGGAAGTCGCCCCGGTGCAGCCCGGCCGCGGCGGCCAGCGGGGCCACGCAGGCCGGGCAGGCGTCCTCGGGCGGGTGGCCGTGGTCGCGCCGGCCGGCCAGCAGCGCCTGGAACTCGGCCACGTCCAGCCAGAAGCTGGTCCGGGCGAACCCGACGGTGGTCCGGTCCGCGGCCAGCCACCCCGGCCCGACGGCCTTGTTCAGGGTCGACAGGGTCCGGCGCAGCGCCCCCCGGGCGTGCTCGGTGTCGTAGTCGGGCCAGAGCAGCCCGGCCACGGCGTCGCGGCCGTGCCGCTCCGGTTGCATGGCCAGGTAGGCCAGCAGCGCGATCGCCTTGCGGGTGTCGACCTCGATCGGCGCCCCGTCCAGCTCCACCCGCGGCGGACCAAGCAGGGCAATCCGCAGCTCCGCCATGCACCCCCCTCCTCGCCGCCACTCTACGCGGTCACTATGGACCGACCAAGCACCGGGCCGACCAGGAAAACGCGTGCCGTGACGGATTCCGTAACGATGCCGGAGCGGTGGGAAGGTACAACCGCTCCCAAGGAGGTGCCATGACCACGATCCCGAGCAACCTGCGGCGGGTCCTGCGGCGCGAGCCCCGGGTCCGGCCATCGACCGAGCCCGTGGCCGCGCCGCCCGAGCGGGTCGAGGCGCCGCCGGTCGAGATCGCGCCCAACGACCCGCTGGTCGCCTACTTCTCAGGGGCGACCGGGGCGGTCGACATCGGGGCGCTGCAGCTGGACTCGCCGGCCCTGGAGGGCCTGCGCGAGGCCGGCATCAAGCTGGTCGTCCCCCTGGTCAGCCAGGGCGAGCTGATCGGCCTGCTCAACCTGGGCCCACGGCGCAGCGAGCAGGAGTACTCAGCCGACGACCGCAAGCTGCTCAACGACCTGGCCGGCCACGCCGCCCCGGCGGTGCGGGTCGCCCAGCTGGTCCGCGAGCAGGAGGCCGAGGTCCGCCAGCGTGAGCGGATCGAGCAGGAGCTGCGGGTCGCCCAGCTGATCCAGCAGCAGTTCCTGCCCGAGGAGCTGCCCGACCTGGCCGGCTGGCAGTTCGCGGCCTTCTACGGCCCGGCCCGCGAGGTCGGCGGCGACTTCTACGACTTCATCAAGCTGCCCGAGGGCCAGATCGGCATCGTGGTCGGCGACGTGACCGACAAGGGCGTCCCGGCGGCCCTGGTCATGGCCACCACCCACTCGGTCCTGCGGGCCGAGGCGCCCCGGCTGGTCGCCCCCAGCGAGGTCCTCACCCGGGTCAACAACCTGCTGGTGGACGAGATGCCGGCCCACATGTTCGTGACCTGCCTGTACGCGGTCCTGAACCCCGAGACCGGGCAGCTGCGCTACGCCAACGCCGGCCACAACGTCCCCTATGTCAGCACCGAGGGCGGGGTGACCGAGCTGCGGGCCACCGGCATGCCCCTGGGGCTGCTCCCCGAGATGGAGTACGAGGAGAAGGAGGCCACCCTCGCCCCCGGCGACACGGTGCTGCTCCACTCCGACGGGCTGGCCGAGGCCCACAACACCTCGCGGGAGATGTTCGGCTTCCCCCGGGTCGCCGCCCTGACCGGCGAGGCCTCCGACGGCGAGGTGCTGATCGACCGGCTGCTCAAGGAGCTGCAGGACTTCGTCGGCCCCGAGCTGGAGCAGGAGGACGACATCACCCTGGTCACCCTGGGCCGGCGGGCCGCCGGCGGCGGGCCGGCCGCCCCCGAGGCCCCCGGGCCCGCGGGGGCCGAGCGGCAGCTGGCGTCCTTCGAGGTGGCCAGCGAGCCCGGCAACGAGCGCCTGGCCATCGACCAGGTGGCCGAGGCGGTGGACGGGCTGGGGCTGGACGGCCCCCGCCTGGAGCGGCTCAAGACCGCGGTCGGCGAGGCGACCATGAACGCCATCGAGCACGGCAACGGCAACCGGCCGGAGCTGCCGGTCGGGGTCAGCGTGGTCGCCGACGACACCGACGTGAAGGTGCGGATCACCGACCAGGGCGGCGAGCGTGCCCTGCCCGAGGTCGAGACGCCCGACCTGGAGGCCAAGCTGGCCGGTCTCCAGACCCCGCGGGGCTGGGGCCTGTTCCTCATCCAGAACATGGTCGACGCCCTCGAGACCGCCGTCGACGAGCAGCACCACACCATCGAGCTGGTCATGCACCTCAAGGAGGCACCAGATGCCCGGAGCTGAGTTCGGGGCCGAGGTCCGATCCCACGACAGCACCGGGGTGATCGACCTGCGCGGCGAGATCAACCTCGGTGCCGACCAGGCCCTGCTGGCCGCCTACGAGCGGGCCGCCCAGGACGACCCCCGCACGGTCGTGCTGAACTTCGCCAGCGTGGACTACATCAACTCCACCGGCATCGCCCTGATCGTCGGGCTGCTGGCCAGGGCCCGCAAGGAGCACCGGACGGTGCGCGCCTTCGGGCTCAGCGAGCACTACCGCCAGATCTTCGCCATCACCCGCCTGAGCGACTTCATGGGGATCTACGCCGACGAGGACAGCGCGGTCACCGCCACTGTCTCCACCTGAACCCGCCGGTCCAGCAAAAGGGAGGGCCAAGCAATGACCGAGGGCAGTCTCATCACCGATGTCCGCGAGCTGTCGAGCCGGGCCAGCGTCATCGACTTCAAGGGCGACGTCACCGCGTCGTCCGAGAAGGCCCTGGCCGACGCCTACACCAGGGCCAGCGGCAAGTTCACCCGCACCATCGTCCTCAACTTCAGCGGCCTGGAGTACATGAACAGTGGCGGCATCGGGATGCTGGTGACGCTGCTGGTCCGGGCCAACCGCCAGCGCCAGCGGCTGGTCGCCTTCGGGCTGAACGAGCACTACCGGCAGATCTTCGAGCTGACCCGCCTGGACGAGGCGATCGGCATCTTCGACACCGAGGCCGAGGCGTTCGCCGAGGCCGACGCACCCTGACCCGAGGAGCACCACCATGAGCACCGAGGACCCCGTCGCCGCCGAGGAGGCCGCCCCAGCGGCGTCCCGGGACGCGGCCTACTGGGCCAAGAACGTCACCACCCTGAAGCTGGGCGAGGTCCCGGCCGAGGCCGTCAACCTCAACGTCACCGGCCGGCGGGTGGTCGGCCCGGTCCAGGGCTTCGGCAAGATGTGGCAGAAGACGATGCGGGTCGAGCTGCGCGGCGCCGACGTCTCCCCGGCCGAGGTCATCAAGCTCTGGAAGGCCGAGTTCCAGCGGTTCTGGCCGGAGCGCAACTGGTTCTACGCGCCCCTTGAGGGCATCGCCCCCGGCGAGGTGGCCCTGCTCAACCTGGGCCTGCCCGGCCGGATGAAGCTGTCCACCGGGGTGCTGGTGCTGTACGCCGACGACGAGTCGTTCACCCTCATGACCCCCGAGGGGCACATGCTGGCCGGCTGGATCACCTTCTCGGCCGAGACCTCCGGCGGCGTCACCGTCGTCCAGATCCAGGCCCTTGAGCGCACCAACGACCCGCTCTACGAGCTCGGCTACGTGTTCGGCGGCAACCGCCTGAACAGCCGGTTCTGGGTCCAGACGGCCGAGAACCTGGCCCGCCACCTCGGGGTCGAGCCCCAGGTCGAGTCCCAGGTGGTCTGCGTCGACCGCCGCCGCCAGTGGCGCAAGGCCGGCAACATCTCCAAGAACGCGGCCGTCCGCACCTTCGTCTGGACCCTGGGCACGCCGGTGCGCTGGCTGCGCCGGCCCTTCACCCGGCGGCGCGCCGGCCAACCGTGACCCCCCGGGCCGCCGTCCGGCTGGCCTGGGGCCTGTGGGGGCTGGCCCTCGGGCTGATCGGGGTCGCCCTGGCCGTCAACGCGGCCTATGCGGTGCGGAGCTTTGTCGGCGTGCTGGTCGTGCTCAGCCTGGCCTTCCTCACCGTCGGGGCGTTCCTGGCCGGCCGCCGGCCCGCCAACGCCGTCGGCTGGCTGCTGCTCGGCTGGGGCATGGTGATGGCCTTCGCCACCTTCACCAGCTCCTATGTCGAGCGGGGGGTGGTCAGCGACCCCGGCTCGCTGCCCGGCCCGGCCTGGGTGGCCTGGGCGGAGGCGGTGGTCTGGCACCCCGCGTTCTCGCTGCTGGCCTTTCTGCTGCTGCTGTTCCCCCACGGCCGGCTGCCGTCGCGGCGCTGGCGGCCGTTCGCCTATCTGGTCGTGACCGTCTACCTGACCCTGTCGCTGAGCGCCGCCTTCTCCCCCGGCGCCGTCGAGCTCTACTACCCGGAGGTCACCCCGCCGGTGCAGCTGCCGGTGGCCGGCCTGGCCGACCCGCTCTTCGGCACGCTGCTCGTCGGCCAGCTCGGCGTGCTCGGCGTGTGCCTGCTGTCGCTGGTCCTGCGCCTGCGGCGCGCCTCCGGGGAGGAGCGCCAGCAGGTCAAGTGGTTCGTGTACACGGTGGTCACGGCCATCCTGATCTTCGTGACCAGCACCCTGATCATCGGCGCCGGGGTCCTGTTCCCGCTGTTCGGCCTGATCCCGGTGGCGGTGGCGATCGCCGTCTTCAAGTACCGGCTGTACGAGATCGACCGGCTGATCAACCGGACCCTGGTCTACGGGCTGCTGACCGCCCTGCTGGTCGGCGTCTACGCCGGCCTGGTGTTCCTGCTCGGGCGGCTGCTCGACCCGGCCACCGGCGACTCGGCCCTGGCCGTGGCCGCCTCCACCCTGGCCGTGGCCGCCCTGTTCCAGCCGGCCCGGCGCCGCCTCCAGGGGCTGGTCGACCGCCGCTTCAACCGCGGCCGCTACGACGCCGCCCAGACGGTGGAGCGCTTCAGCGGCCGCCTCCGCGACCAGGTCGACCTGGACACCCTCTCGGCCGAGCTGCTTGGCGTGGTCGACCACACCGTCCAGCCGGCCTCGGCCTCGCTCTGGCTGCGCCGCCGGTAGCCGGGCGCCCCGGTTCGGGTTCGGCTAGGCTCCCCGGAGGTTCCCGGCGGAGGAGGGTCCTCGTGACTGATGGCCCGGGGCGGGCCTTTGCGCTCACGGCCGCGCAGGAGCGGCTGGTGGGCGAGGTGCGGGAGCTGGCCAGGGAGGTGCTGGTCCCGCTGGTGGCGGGTGGGCGGCCCGGGCGGGTGAACCGGGAGCTGGTCCGGGCCCTCGGGGACCACGGGCTGCTGGGGCGGCTGCTCCCCGCCGACCCCGACGGGCCGGGGGCGTCGGCGATGGAGCTGTGCCTGCTGCGGGAGGCGCTGGCCCGGGAGTCGACCGAGGCCGAGACGGCGCTGGCCCTGCAGGGGCTGGGCGGGCATCCGATCGCGGCCGCCGGGAGCGCGGCCGTGCGGGGGCGGTACCTTCCCGAGCTGGCGGCCGGGCGGGCGGTGGCGGCGTTCGCGCTGTCGGAGCCGGAGGCCGGGTCGGACGCGGGCGGGCTGGAGCTGCGGGCCGAGGCGGACGGCGACGGGTTCCGCCTGTCGGGGGTCAAGGCGTGGATCTCCAACGCCCCCGAGGCCGACGTGTACACGCTGTTCGCCCGGACCACCCCCGGGGCCCGGTCGCGGGGGATCACCGCGTTCGCCGTGCCCGGGGACGCGCCCGGGCTGGGCGGGGAGGCGCTGGAGCTGCTGGCCCCCCACGCCATCGGGCGCCTCGAGCTGGACGGGGTGCTGGCCGGGCCCGAGCAGGTGCTCGGCCGGGTCGACCAGGGGTTCGGGCTGGCCATGGCCACCCTCGACCGGTTCCGGCCGAGCGTGGGGGCGTTCGCCGTCGGCATGGCCCAGGCCGCCCTGGAGGTGGCCGTGGCCCACGCCGCCGGGCGGCGGGCCTTCGGGCGGCCGCTGGCCGAGTTCCAGGCGGTGGCCCACGCCCTGGCCGAGGCGGCCACCCGGACCCAGGCGGCCCGGCTGCTGGTCTACGAGGCGGCCAGCCGGTATGACGCCGACCCGGCCGCTGTTGGGGTCACCGCGGCCGCGGCCATGGCCAAGCTGTACGCCACCGAGACCGCCCAGGCCGTGGTCGACCAGGCCGTCCAGGTCCTCGGGGCCCGGGCCCTGGAGCGCGGCCACCTGCTGGAGCACCTGTACCGGGAGGTCCGCGCCCCCCGCATCTACGAGGGGACCTCCGAGATCCAGCGGAGCATCATCGCCCGCGAGCTGTTCCGCGCTACCGTGGGGCCCGGCGCGAAGGGGGGCGAGGAGGGACCACGATGAGCCCGTTTCGCGGGTCGGCGGGGCTCACCGGGCGGTGGGAGCACTTCGGCTACGCCGAGGAGGCCGGGGTGGCCACCGTCACCTTCGACCGGCCGGAACGGCTCAACGCCCTCACCTTCGAGGTCTACGCCGACCTGCGCGACCTGCTGGCCGAGCTGCCCAGCCGGGACGGGGTGCGGGTGCTGGTCCTGACCGGCCGGGGGCGCGGGTTCTGCTCGGGCGGGGACGTGCACGAGATCATCGGCGCCCTCCAGGCCATGGGGCCCCGGGAGCTGCTCGACTTCACCCGCATGACCGGGGCCGTCGTCCAGGGGCTGCGGGAGCTGCCCCTGCCGGTGGTGGCGGCCGTCAACGGGGTCGCGGCCGGGGCCGGGGCGGTCATCGCCCTGGCCGCCGACCTCCGGCTGCTGGCCCGCTCGGCCTCCCTGGCCTTCCTGTTCACCCGGGTCGGGCTGGCCGGGGCGGACATGGGCTGCGCCTACCTGCTGCCCCGGCTGGTCGGGCTGGGCCGGGCGACCGAGCTGCTGCTGCTCGGGGACCGGGTCGACGCCGACCGGGCGGCCGGCCTCGGCCTGGCCAACCAGGTGGTCGACGATGCCGAGCTGCCCAAGGCGGCGGCCGAGCTGGCCCGGCGGCTGGCCGACGGCCCGTCCCTGGCCTATGCCGCCACCAAGGTGCTGCTGGCCCGCGAGCTCGACCTGCCCCTGGCCGGGGCGCTGGAGCTGGAGGCGGTCACCCAGGCCCTGCTGCTCGGCTCCGAGGACCACCGCGAGTTCTACGCCGCCTTCACCCAGGGCCGCTCCCCCACCTGGCGGGGCCGATGATGCGGGCGGGCGCACCGGGAGCGGCTCGTGAACCCGACGGGGCGCCAGGCACCCCGCACCGGGTGGTGAACCCCGAGGGGCTGGCCCCGCCGGTCGGGTTCGCCCACGCGGTCGTCGCCGCCCCCGGCCGCACCGTCTACCTGGGCGGCCAGGCCGCCCAGGGCCCCGACGGGAGGATCGTCGGGGCGACCCTGGCCGAGCAGTTCGAGGTCGCCGCCGGCAACCTGGTCGCCGCCCTGGCCGCGGCCGGCGGGTCGCCCGAGCACCTGGTGTCCCTGCACGTCTACACCACCGAGATCGACCGCTACCGGGCCACCCTGGCCGAGCTGGGCGCCGCCTACCGGCGCCACCTGGGCCGCCACTACGTGGCCACGGCCCTGTTCGAGGTCGCCGGGCTGTTCGACCCGGCGGCCAAGGTCGAGCTGGTCGGGGTCGCCGTCGTCCCCGGCCCGGAGCCCGAGGAGCACCCATGAGCCCGCCCCCCGCCCTGGACTTCCTCGACCTGGACCGGCTGCTGAGCGACGAGGAGCGGCTGATCCGCGACACCACCCGCGGCTTCGTCGCCGACCGCATCCTGCCCGAGGTGGCCGGCTGGTTCGAGCGCGGCGAGCTGCCCCGGGAGCTGGCCAAGGAGCTCGGCGACCTCGGCCTGCTCGGCATGCACCTGGAGGGCTACGGCTGCGCCGGCACCAACGCGGTCAGCTACGGCCTGGCCTGCCTGGAGCTGGAGGCCGGTGACTCCGGGGCCCGCAGCTTCGTCTCGGTCCAGGGCTCCCTGGCCATGTACCCGATCTGGAAGTACGGCTCCGAGGAGCAGAAGCGGCGCTGGCTGCCGCCGATGGCCGCCGGCGAGGTGATCGGCTGCTTCGGCCTGACCGAGCCCGACTTCGGCTCCAACCCGGCCGGCATGCGGACCAGCGCCCGCCGCGACGGCGGCGACTGGGTGCTCAACGGGACCAAGATGTGGATCACCAACGGCGGCATCGCCGACGTGGCCGTGGTCTGGGCCCGGACCGAGGACGAGGGGGTGCGCGGCTTCCTGGTCCCGGCCGGCACCCCCGGCTTCTCCACCCGCGACATCGGCCGCAAGCTGTCGCTGCGGGCCTCGGTCACCTCCGAGCTGGTCCTGGAGGACTGCCGGCTGCCCGCCGACGCCGTGCTCCCCGAGGTCCGCGGCATGCGCGGCCCCCTGTCGTGCCTCAACGAGGCCCGCTTCGGGATCGTCTGGGGGTCGATGGGCGCGGCCCGGGCCTGCTTCCAGAGCGCCCTCGAGTACGCCACCACCCGCGAGCAGTTCGACCGGCCCATCGGCGGGTTCCAGCTGACCCAGCAGAAGCTGGCCGACATGCTGGTCGAGCTGTCCAAGGGCACCCTGCTGGCCCTGCACCTGGGCCGGATGAAGGACGACGGCCGGCTCGCCCCCGAGCAGGTCAGCCTGGGCAAGCTCAACAACGTCCGCGAGGCCCTGGCCATCGCCCGCAGCGCCCGGACGATCCTGGGGGCCAACGGCATCACCCTCGAGTACCCGGTGATCCGCCACGCCAACAACCTCGAGTCGGTGCTCACCTACGAGGGCACCAGCGAGGTCCACAGCCTGATCCTGGGCCAGGCCGTCACCGGCCTGGCCGCCTTCCAGTAGGCCGAGGCGGCCAGGGTCACCCTGGCCGCCTCCGCCGTCGTGCCCGGGCGGGCTATCGCGTCGGCGCCGGGCGGCGGACGAGCGCGACCAGCGCCGCCCCGGCCATCAGCAGGCCGCCCCCGACCGCGAGCAGCAGCGGGCTGCGGGGGCCGGTGAACGGCAGATTCCCCGGCGGGGTGTCGCCGAGTGCGCTGTCGGCGGTCACGGTGAACAGGGCCATGCAGACCGGCGGCAGGGAGCCGATGGCATAGGTGCCGGGGCGGGTCGGGCCGCCCGGCGAGCCCTGCCGCTGGTCCAGCCGGTCCGGGATGGTGACGGTGGCCCGGAAGCGGCCCTGGTCGTCGGTGCCGAACTCGCCGAGGCCGGCCATGCCGTCGGTGCCGCTGCCGCCGTTCTGCATGACCAGCAGGGTCGTGGCCGACCCGGGGGCGCAGCCCTGGCCCTCGACGGTGACCTTGGTGCCGACCGGGCCGCTGCTCGGGGTCAGGGTCAGGGCCTTGGGCCCGTCCGCCTGGCCGGCGCCGGCCGGGTGGGCCAGGTCCAGGACGATGCGGTTGGGACCGGACAGCTCGAACACCCGGAAGCCGACCTGCTGGGACACGCCGACCCCGGCGGTGGTCTGACCCTCGAAGGAGAACGGGGCGTTGACCTCACGCAGGGCCGGGAAGTCGGGCCGGAGCCGGGTGGTCTTCAGGACCGGGCGCCCGTCGTCGTCGGTCGCGGCCCGCAGGACGACTTCCAGGAACGCCGACCCGCGCAGGGTGAGCGGGTCGCCCGAGCCGTCCATCCGCACCACCGGCACGTACCGGATCGAGTACCAGGGGATCGGGCCGTCGATCTGGAACACGACCCGGTCGAAGGTGGCGTGGCGGCCGGCCCGCAGGTCGACCAGCTTGGGCGAGCCTGCCGGCGGGTGCTCGACGGTCCTCGGGCTGGTCGAGAATCCGGGGTCGGCGGCGGCCGCCGGGGCCAGCAGCAGGCCGACGGCGACAAGGATGGGAACGGTGGCTGCGAGGCGACGGAACAGGCGCATGATGCCCCCCTGGGCGGCGGTGATCTGGCGTGCTGGGGGCAGTCTGGCCGGCTCAGGTCACGGTGGGGGTACCGGGCAGTCTCGCCGCGATGTCCGGTCCAGCGCGATCAGGTCACGCCGGCGTCGCGGCCAGGTCGCGGCGCCGAGCTACGGCTGTCGGCCGGCCCGACGGGACGGTGGCGGCGGGGTGTGGCCACCGGCCGAGCGCGACACCCAGGCGTCGGCGTCGGCGATCAGCTCCTCGACGTCGGCCGGCAGGGCCCCGGCGACCAGGTCGGCCAGGGTGACCCGCTCGAGCACGCTGCGCAGGCTCACCCGGACCGCGATCCAGACCTCGACCAGGTGGCTGGCGCTGCCCGAGTACTGGACCGACTCCGGCCGGGCCCCGCGGACGTTGGCCAGCGGCCCGTCGACGGCCCGGATGATGTCGGCCAGGGTGATGGTGTGGGGCGGCTCGGCCAGCCAGTAGCCGCCCTCGGCCCCCCGCTGGCTCTGCACGTAGCCGGCGTGGCGCAGGTCGGAGAGGATGTTCTCGAGGAACTTGAGCGGGATCTGCTGGGCCTCGGCGATCCGGTCGCCCTTGACCGGCCCCGCCTCGGCCGCGGCCAGCTCGATCGCCGCCCGGACGGCGTAGTCGGCCTTCGCTGACACATGCATGGGCGCATTCTTGCCCAACCACGGGCGGCAGGGAACCGGCGCGGCCACCGACCCGGCTCATCCAGGTGCACTAGGCCGATTCGGGCGCTTGACGGAGCGGGCTCGGCCCTTCACCGTGTCATTCTCCATCAACCGAGTAGGGAAAGTGGTAATGGTGATCGGAGGAATGATGAAGGTGCGTGCCAAGTTCGCCGCCGGCCTGCTGGCCGCGGGGATGCTGCTGGCCGCCGGGTGCGGCGGGTCGGGCGGGGGGAGCGACAAGCTGACGCTGGTCGCCTACTCGACCCCCCGGGAGGCCTACGAGCAGCTGATCCCGGCGTTCCAGAAGACCGAGGCCGGCAAGGGCGTCGGGTTCTCCCAGTCCTACGGCTCCTCGGGCGACCAGAGCCGCGCCGTCCAGAACGGCCTGGCCGCCGACGTGGTCACCCTGGCCCTGGAGCCGGACATGACCAAGCTGGTCGACGCCGGACTGGTCGCCGAGGGCTGGAACGCCGACGAGCACAAGGGCATGATCACCAACTCGGTGGTGGTGTTCATCGTCCGCAAGGGCAACCCCAAGAACATCAGGACCTGGGACGACCTGATCAAGCCGGGGGTCGAGGTCATCGAGCCGAACCCGTTCACCTCGGGCGGGGCCAAGTGGAACATCATGGCCGCCTACGGCGCCCAGCTGCAGGGCGGCAAGACCCCCGAGCAGGCCAACGCCTACCTGCTGGAGCTGTTCCGTCACGTGCCCGTGCAGGACAAGTCGGCCCGTGAGGCGCTGCAGACCTTCATCGGCGGCAAGGGCGACGTGATGCTGGCCTACGAGAACGAGGCCATCAACGCCCAGCAGAAGGAGCAGCCGGTCGACTACGTGGTGCCCGACGACACCATCCTGATCGAGAACCCGATCGCGGTCGCCAGCAAGTCCAAGAACGCCACCGCGGCCTCCGCCTTCGTCGACTTCCTCCGCTCCGAGGAGGCCCAGCGGATGTACGCCGAGCGGGGCTACCGGCCGGTCAACCAGGCGGCCGCCGCCGGGGCCGGGTTCCCCGAGCCGCCGGGCCTGTTCACCATCAAGGACCTGGGCGGCTGGACCGACGTGAACAAGAGGTTCTTCGACAAGGAGGCCGGGATCGTGGCCGACATCGAGCGGACCGTCGGGGTGTCGGTTGGCAGCTAGCACCCTCGCCCGGGGACGCGCCGGGCAGGAGGTCAGGGGCGGTGCCGCGCTGCTGCGCGGCACCGTCACCCTCTACCTCAGCCTGATCGTCGTCCTGCCCCTGACCGCGGTCGTCTGGCGCTCCAGCCGCGACGGCTGGGGGGCGTTCTGGGAGGCCGCGACCCAGCCCCAGGCGCTGGCCGCCCTGCGCCTGACCTTCGCGGTCGCCCTGGCCGTGGCCGCCGGCAATGTGGTCATGGGCACGGTCATCGCCTGGGTCCTGGTCCGCGACCAGTTCCCGGGCAAGCGGGTGGTCAACGCCCTGATCGACCTGCCCTTCGCCCTGCCCACGATCGTCGCCGGGATCACCCTGCTGGCCCTGTACGGCAGCAGCAGCCCGGTCGGGGTCGACATCGGCTACACCCGGGCCGGGGTGGTGCTGGCCCTGGCCTTCGTGACCCTGCCGTTCGTGGTCCGCTCGGTCCAGCCGGTGCTGCTGACCATGGAGCCGGACATGGAGGAGGCGGCCCGCTGCCTGGGCGCCGGGCCGCTGACCAGCTTCCGCCGGATCGTGCTCCCGACCATCGCCCCGGCCCTGCTGGCCGGCGCGGCCCTGGCCTTCGCCCGGGCGGTGGGCGAGTTCGGCTCGGTGGTGATCCTGTCGGGCAACATCCCCTACCGGACCGAGGTCGCCTCGGTGCACGTGTTCTCGCTGGTCGAGAACGACGACGTCGGCAGCGCGGCCGCCGTCTCGGTGGTCCTGCTGGCCACCTCGGTGCTGGTCCTGGCCGGCCTCAACCTGCTCCAGCGGAGGAGGACCCGCCATGCCGACTAGGGGCCGTCTCCCTCTCCGGATCCTGGCCCTGGGCTATCTGGCCGCGATCCTGCTGGTGCCGGTGGGGGCGGTCATCTGGCGGGCCTTCGGGGACGGCATCGCCCCGGTGTGGCAGGCCGTCACCGCCCCCGACGCGCTCCACGCGTTCTGGCTGTCGCTGCTGATCGCGGCCATCGCCGTGCCCCTCAACACCGTCTTCGGGATCATCTGCGCGGTCGTGCTGGTCCGCCAGCGCTTCCGGGGCCGGCGGCTGCTGGACGCCGTCATCGACCTGCCGTTCGCCATCTCCCCGGTGGTCATCGGGCTGGCCCTGATCCTGGTCTACGGCCAGGCCGGCTGGCTCGGCAGCTGGCTGGCCGAGCGGGGCATCCAGGTGATCTTCTCGCTCCCGGGCATGGTCCTGGCCACCGTGTTCGTCTCCCTGCCGTACGTGGTCCGGGAGGTGGCCCCGGTCCTGCGCGAGGTCGGCACCGACCAGGAGGAGGCCGCCTGGACCCTGGGGGCCTCGCCCCTGCGGGCGTTCCTCCAGGTGACCCTGCCCGCGATCCGCTGGGGGGTGGCCTACGGGGTGGTCCTGACCACCGCCCGGGCCCTTGGCGAGTTCGGCGCGGTCACGATCGTGTCCGGCCGCCTGGCCGGCCAGACCGAGACCCTCACCCTGTACGTGGAGAACCGCTTCGAGGCCTTCGACCTCACCGGCGCCTACGCCGCCTCGCTCACCCTGGCGGTGCTCGCCCTGCTCGTCCTGCTGGCAATGACCCGGCTCCAACGCAAGGAAGGCCGCTAGATGTCCATTCTCGTTCGCAACGCGACCCGCCGCTTCGGGGACTTCACCGCCCTCGACGACGTGTCGGTGGAGATCCCCAGCGGCTCCCTGACCGCCCTGCTCGGCCCCAGCGGCAGCGGCAAGTCGACCCTGCTGCGGGTGATCGCCGGGCTGGAGCGGCCCGACGCCGGCAGCGTCGAGATCGACGGCCGCGACGCCACCAGCCTGCCCCCGCAACGGCGCGGGGTCGGGTTCGTGTTCCAGCACTACGCCGCGTTCAAGCACATGACGGTGCGCGAGAACGTCGCCTTCGGGCTCAAGGTGGCCCGCCGGCCCAAGGCCGAGATCCGGGCCCGGGTGGACGAGCTGCTGGAGCTGGTCCAGCTGCCCGGCCTGGCCGACCGCTACCCGGCCCAGCTGTCGGGCGGCCAGCGCCAGCGCATGGCCCTGGCCCGCTCCCTGGCCACCCAGCCGAGCGTCCTGCTGCTGGACGAGCCGTTCGGGGCCCTTGACGCCCGGGTCCGCAAGGAGCTGCGGGCCTGGCTGCGCCACCTGCACGACGAGGTGCATGTGACCACCGTGTTCGTCACCCACGACCAGGAGGAGGCCATGGAGGTGGCCGACCGGATCGTGGTCATGAACCACGGCCGGGTCGAGCAGGTCGGCGGGCCCCGCGACCTCTACGAGCACCCCGCCAACGCCTTCGTGATGGGCTTCGTTGGCGCGGTCACCCGCCTGGGCGAGCACTTCATCCGCCCCCACGACATCGAGGTCCGGCGCCAGCCCAACGGCACCACCTCCGAGGCCATGGTGGAGCGGCTGGTCCACCTGGGCTTCGAGGTCCGGGCCGACCTGGTGCTGCACGACGGCCAGCGCCTCGCGGCCCAGCTGTCGCGCCAGGACGCCGAGGAGCTGGAGCTGGCCCAGGGCCAGATCGTGTTCGTCCGGCCCAGCCGGACCCGCCAGTTCGCCGAGGCCCCGGCCGGCTGACCGGCGCTAGCTCAAACGAAGCAGATGGCTTAGCATTCGCTGCTTAGCCCGAACGGGCCATCACGCTCGAAAGGTCGCCGCTTTGGCCCGGCAGTTGTACTTCAGCGCGATCGCCCTGGTCGGCGGCCTCTGCCTGGCCGGCTTCACCGTGTACGTGTGGCGGCACCGCAAGGCCTCGGCCGGGGTCAGCCTGGCCGTGATGCTGGCCGCGGCCGGCTGGTGGGGGCTGGCCTACGCCCTCGAGCTGGCCGCGACCCGGCTGCCGGTGCGGCTGTTCTGGGGCGACGTCAAGTGGCTCGGCATCGCCCTGCTCCCCCCGGCCTTCTACGCCTTCGTGATGCAGTACACCGGCCGGCCGGGGTGGGTGAACCGGCGCACCATGGCCGCCCTGGCCGTTGTCCCCCTGGCCACCGTCGCCCTGCTGGCCATCCCGGCCACCCACGACCTGGTCCGCTACTACCCGCCCGGGGCGGAGGCCGACCCGACCCGGGCCATCGCCCAGGTCGGGCCCCTGTTCTGGCCCTTCCTGGTCTACGCCAACCTGGTCCTGTGGGGCGCCACCGGCCTGTTCGTGGCCACCCTGCTCCGGGTGTCGCGCCGCTACTGGCGCCAGAGCCTGCTGCTGATCGTGGCCGTGCTCCTGCCGAGCGTGGCCAACCTGGCCCACAACCTCAACCTGGGCCCGTTCCGCCACGTCGAGCCGACCCCGTTCCTGTTCGTGCTCACCGGGGCGGTGCTGGTCTGGGGGCTGTTCCGGTTCCGGCTGCTCGACCTGGCCCCGGCCGCCCGGACCTCGGTGTTCGCGACGATGCTGGACGCGGCCCTGGTGCTCGACCCCTACCGGCGGGTGGTGAAGCTCAACCCGGCGGCCGAGCGGGCCCTCGGCGTGCCCGAGCCCAGGGCCGTCGGGCGCCAGGTCGAGCAGCTCCTGGGGGTCGAGCCGTCGCTGGTCGAGCGGGCCGACGACCCGGTCCTGCCCGAGGAGGTGGAGCTGGCCGGCCGCCGCTACGAGCTGTCGGCCACCCCCCTGGCCGACCGCAGCGGCCGGGTCACCGGCAAGGTGGTGGTGCTGCGCGACGTCACCGAGCGCCACCAGGCCCACGAGCGGCTGGTCCGCCTGGACGAGCAGCGGCGCTGGCTGCTGGGGCGGGTCGTGTGGGCCCAGGAGGAGGAGCGGCGCCGCATCGCCGGCGAGGTCCACGACGACGCCATCCAGACCATCGCCGCCGCCCGGCTGATGCTGACCACCTTCCGCGACCAGCTGACCGACGACCGCCAGCGCCGCCTGCTCGACCACCTGGAGGAGGCCGTGTCCTCCAGCCTGCGCCGGCTCCGGACCCTGGTCTTCGACCTGCGCCCGGCCCAGCTGGACGACGACGGGCTGGCCGCCGCCCTGCGCGAGTACCTGGCCGAGACGGCCCGCCAGGGCGGGTTCGTGGCCGAGCTCCGCGACGACCTGGAGCGGGAGCCGCCGCCCGAGGCCCGGGTGATCGCCTACCGGATCTGCCAGGAGGCCCTCACCAACGTCCGGGTCCACGCCCGCGCCAGCCGGGTCGAGGTCCGCCTCGAGGAGGCCCAGGGCGGGCTGCTGGTCACGGTGGCCGACGACGGCGACGGCTTCGAGGCCGACCAGGTCAAGGCCACCCCCCGCCGCGGCCACCTCGGCCTGACCAGCATGTCGGAGCGGGCCACCATGGCCGACGGCTGGTGCCGGGTGGACAGCCACCCCGGCGAGGGCACCACCGTCCGGTTCTGGCTCCCGACCAAGGACACCGGCGAGGCTGTCCCCGGCATCGGCTAGCCTTTCGCCACCATCGACAGGGAGGGGCATCGATGCCACACGTGGACTCGCACACGGCCGGGACGATCAACTGGGTCGACATGGTCTCGACCGACCTGGACGCGGCCAGCGCCTTCTACACCGGCCTGTTCGGCTGGGAGACCGAGGACATGCCGATGCCCGGGGGCGGCGGGGTGTACCGCTTCTTCCGCCTGGGCGGCCGGGACGCGGCCGCGGGCGGGCCGATGCCGCCGGAGATGCAGGCCCAGGGGATCCCCAGCCACTGGAACGTCTGGGTCGCCGGCGACGCCGACCAGGCGGTCGAGCGGGCCGGGGCCGCCGGCGGGCAGGTGCTGATGGCCCCGATGACCCTGGCCCCGTCGGGCCGGCTGGCCATGATCGCCGACCCGGGCGGGGCCGCCGTCGGCATCTGGGAGGCCGACCAGCACATCGGCGCCGGCGTCCTCGACGAGCCGGGCGCGATGACCTGGTACGAGGTCAACACCCGGGCCTTCGAGGAGAACAAGCGCTTCTACGGCGAGGTGTTCGGCTGGACCGCCGAGCCGCTGGAGGCCCCCGGGGTCAACTACGCCACCTGGAAGCTGGGCGACCGCACCGTCGGGGGCATGCTGGAGATGAACGACCAGTGGGAGGGGATCCCCTCCTCCTGGATGGTCTACTTCGCCGTCACCGACACCGACGAGGCGGCCAGGCGGGCCACCGAGCTCGGCGGGTCGGTCGGCGCCCCGCCCTTCGACACCGCCTTCGGCCGCATCGCCGTCCTCGTCGACCCCACCGGCGGCCACTTCTCGGTGGTCAACCCGACCCAGCCCCCAGCCGGGTAGCCGGGGGTCAGCGCGGCACCAGGGCCAGGACCCTCGTCGGGCTGCCGGAGCCGCCGACGATCTTGAGGGGTGCGGCGATCAGCAGGGCGCCGGTGGGTGGGAGGCGGTCGACGTTGGCCAGCTGGGTGAGGCCGTACTTGCCCGCTCCGAGCAGGAAGCTGTGGCAGGGGAAGGGCGGATCGAAGCTGTGGGCGGCACCGGCGTCGGTGCCGACGGTCTCGACCCCGATGCCGAGGATGGGGCGCTCGTCGGCCAGCCAGCGGGCGCAGGCGACGTCGATCCCGGGGGTGTGGGGGCCGGTGTCGTCGGCGTTGAGGAAGGCGGCCTCGTCCTGGGCCCGGGCGTCCCAGCCGGTGCGGTACAGCAGCCAGCCGCCCTCGGGCAGGGGGCCGTGGTCGGCCTCGAACGCCTCCACGTCCTCGACCCGGAGCAGGTGGTCGGGGTCGGCGGCCGCCCGGTCGGCGTGGTCGATGACCACCGCCGGGCCGACCAGCCGGCCCGGCGGGACCTGGCTGACGTCGTCCTGGTCCTGGCCGGTGACCCAGTGGATGGGGGCGTCGAAGTGGGTGCCGGTGTGCTCGCCGCCCTCCAGGGCGTTCCAGTACCAGGCCGGCCCGCGCTCGTCGTAGTGGGACAGCTCCCGCAGCCGGAACCGGGGCGTGTTGGCGAACGGCTCGGGCAGGCGCAGGATCGGGGTCTCCTCCGACAGCGGCTGGGTCAGGTCGACCACCTCGACCTGCCCGGCGGCCAGGGCGGCGACCAGGTTCTGGACGGCATCGGTCACGGCGTCGGGTCTCCTTGGGGGTCGGGGCGCAGGGCGCGCTGGAACTCGAAGCGGTTCTCGAGCAGGTGCAGGTCCATGTGGAAGCTGGAAGGGCCGACCGGCTCGACCTTGGCGACCAGGCAGGCCAGCTCGGGGGTGTCGATGGCGGCCACCGCGGCCGCCCGGAACTCCTCGAGGCCGGTGACCGTCCCGGCCCGCTCGATCCCGGCCGCCCGGGCCACCCCGGCCAGGTCGGAGCCGGTGGCGGTGGCCGTCGGGAACCCGCCAACGCTGAGCAGGCTCTGGTTGTCGAACACGATGTGGGTGAGGTTCCCGGGGGCGTAGCGGGCCAGGGTGGTGAGCCCGCCCAGGTTCATCAGCACCGAGCCGTCGCCGTCGAGCACGACCACCTTGCGCTCCGGCTGGGACAGGGCGATGCCGAGGCCCATCGAGGAGGCCAGCCCCATGGCGTGCTCCAGGTAGAAGAAGTTGGGCCGGTGCCCGAGCGAGTACAGCTCGACCGCCACCGCCCCCATGATGGTGACGACCGCGCAGCCGGCCAGCTCGTCGTAGATCGCCTCGAGGCACTCGATCCGTTTCACCCCAGGGCCTCCCACATGAGGTCGCGGGTGAGCAGCAGGGCCACCGGGGCCAGCGACGCCTGGGCCAGGGTCATGCCCCTGGCCACCTGGAGCTGGACGGTGGCCGGGTCGGACAGCTCGTCGGTGACGATCCCGAGGGCGTCCAGGACCGGCCGGGTGGCCCGCCCGCCGGCCGTCTGCCAGGGGTCGGGCTCGCCCAGGTGGCCGCGGTCGCTGATCAGCATGAGCAGGGGGATCTTGTACAGCTGGGCCAGCGAGACGATCCCGTTGACCGACTGGAGCAGCCCGTGGTTCTGCATCAGCATGGCCGACCTGCGCCCGGCCAGGTGGGCCCCGGCCGAGATCCCGACCCCCTCCTCCTCCTTGGCCAGGCGGACCAGGATCATCCCGGGGTCGTCCTCGGCCAGGCGGATGAGGTGGACCAGCCAGGTCTCGGGCAGGGCCGAGACGACCTCGACCCCGGCCGCGACCAGGGCGTCGTAGACCAGCTTGGAGTGGCGCTCGGAGACCGGCATGGTCAGGCGCCCAGGTCGAGCAGCTGCTCGTGCTCCAGGCCGAGGTCGTTGACGGCGTTCCAGAGCCCGACGGCGGCCACCCTGGCCCCGGCCTGGGCGCAGGGGGCCAGGTCGTCGCGGGCCAGCAGGGCCTTGCAGCGCCGGTACAGCTCCAGCAGCTCGTCCTCGACCTCGGTGGTGGGCCGCCCGAGCAGATCCGTTCCCATGGTCAGCCTCCGATCGGGGTGTCGCGGCGGTCCACGGTCCGCCTGGCCTTGAGCTCGAAGCGGGGCAGCTCCCCGGCCCCGGCCCGCTCGACCTCGAACCGCAGCCCCTCGTGGGCCTCGGCCAGCGCCTTGGCCAGCCGGGCGGCCATGTCGCCCCACTCGGCGTCGGTCGTCTCCGGGGCCGGCTCGACCCGCAGGGCGATGCGGTCGAAATGGCCCTCGCGGGTCAGCAGGAGCTGGAACTCCTCGACGGCCGGGAACTCGCGGACGATCCCCTCGACCGCCCGCGGGTACACGTTGGTCCCCCGGACCAGCTTCATGTCGTCGACCCGGCCCAGGATGCCGCCCTCGTACAGGTCGAAGCCGCGCCCGCAGGCACAGCGCGAGGCCGGCACCCTGGCCACCAGGTCGGCGGTGCGGTAGCGCAGCAGCGGGATGATGCCGCGGCCGAAGGAGGTCACCACCCGCTCCCCCGCCTCGCCGTAGCCGACCGGCTCGCCGCTGCCCGGGTCGACCACCTCCTCGATGTAGTGGTCCTCGATGATGTGGGTGCCGCCGGGCTGGTGGCGGCACTCGAAGATCATGATGGTGCCGATCTCGGTCATGCCGGCGGTGTCGCCCGCCTTGGCCCCCCAGAGCCGCTCGATCAGGGCCTTGGTCTGCGGGATCGACCCGGCCGGCTCGCCGGACAGGATGAGCCGCTCCACCGGGCTGGCGGCCAGGTCGACCCCGAGGCGCTCGGCCTCCTGGGCCAGGCGCAGGGCGTAGGTCGGGGTCGACGCGACCACGGTGGCCCCGAAGTCGACGATCTGGCGGACCCGGCCCTCGGTGGGCTGGGCGCCGCCGGGGACGTTCAGGGCCCCCAGCTTCTCCAGGCCGTAGTGCAGCCCCCAGAACCCGATGAAGGAGCCGTAGCCGAAGGCGACATAGGCGGTGTCCTCCGGGCGGACCCCGAACCCCCACAGGCCGTAGCACCACATCTCGGCCTGCCAGGCCCAGTCCTTGGCCGTGTCCAGCACCCGGATGGGCTCGCGGCCGGTGGTGCCCGAGGTGGTGTGCCAGCGGATGGCCGCCTCCCGCCCGGCCACCGGCAGCAGCCCGAACGGCGGCTGCTCGGCCTGGGAGGCCATCCACTGCTCGCGGGTCAGCTGCGGCAGCCGGCGCAGGTCGTCCAGGGTCCTGAGCTGCTCGGGGGCGAACCCGGCCTCCTTGAAGGACCGCTGGTAGAAGGGGCTGCGGGCGGCCGCCCACTCGGTCAGCCGGCGCAGCTTGGCCAGCTGGAGGGCGGCCAGGTCGTCGCGCCCGAGGGTCTCGGTCTTGGGATTCCAGTACTCCCCGGCACCCATGTTCCGGCCTCCTTCGCTGCGTCGCGAGGTCGAGCCTGGACGCTCCGGAGCATACCGGGAACCCGATCGACGACGGCACCCCCTGGTACCCTTGAAGGGACGGCGGAAGGGGGTAGGGCCTGGTGGAGCCGATGCTGCAGGTGCTGGGCCGCGCGGTCAAGCGCGGCGGTGTCTTCCTGGTCGGCATGACCCTGCTGATCGCCGGCGCGGCCATGCTGGTGCTGCCCGGGCCCGGGATCGCGGTCATGCTCCTCGGCCTGGTCGTGCTGTCGGCCGAGTTCCAGTGGGCCAAGCGCATCCTCGCCTGGGCCCGCGACCGCGGCCGCTTCCTCAAGGACCAGGCCCAGTCCCACATGCCCGGCGGCAACCGCCCACCCCCCGCCGACCCCCCGCCGACCCGCGACCGCCCCGACCAGGCCGCCTAGCCCAGCCGGCTGGGTCAGCCCCGCGGGGCCCGGGTCGACATCGGGCGGGCGACCACCGCCACCAGGGCGATGGTGAGGGTGGTGGCGACCACGCCGATGGCCAGGCGGGCCAGCCCGCCCCCGGCCGGGAGGGCGGCGGCCAGCAGGACCAGCACCCCGAGGCCGAGGGCGGCCAGGGCGCTGGCCGCGACCACGATCGCCCTGGTGACAAGGACCGGCTGCTCGTCGCGGACCCGGGGCCGGGCCTCCCGGGCCCAGCTGGCCAGCTCGGCGTAGAGGAGCAGGCCGGCCCCGACCAGGGGGGCGGCGGCGTCGACGCGGTCGCCCCGGCGGACCAGGACCACGGTGTACTCGGCCAGGAGCACGACCAGGGCCGGGCCGAGCAGCGACCCCAGCCGCAGGGCGGCCGCGGCCGCCAGGACCAGGGCGAGGCCGGCCACCCAGGCCAGGGCCTCACGCAGCGGCCCGGTGACCGCGGCCAGGGGGGCGAGGGCGAGCACGGCCGCGACCGCGGTGGCGGCCAGGCCGCAGGCTAGCCGGGTGCGAGCCCGGCGCGGCGCCGGCATGCCTCCACCTCCAGGAGCACCTGCTGCAGGTGCAGGGCGTCGGGCCACTCGACCACGGCCGCGCCCAGGCGCTGGTAGCGGTGGCGCAGCGTCTCCCGCTCCAGGGCCCACAGCCGCTGGGCCAGCCCGCCCCAGTCGCCGCCGCCCGGCCCGGCCTGGGTCAGCGGGGAGATGTCGACCACGGCCAGGTCGTAGCCCCTGGCCAGCAGGTCGAACAGGGCCGCGACCCCGCGCTCGTCGACCAGCGGGGTCAGGGCGACGATCAGGGCCTTGGCCGGCAGGGTCCGGGGCGGCAGGTGGCGGATCCCCTTCCAGGCCGCGGTGGCGAACACCTGGGTCTCCATCAGGGTGTCGAGCAGCCGGTACAGGGCGGTCTGGCCGCCGCCGGGCTGGAGCCACTGCACGAACCCGCCGAAGGTGACCAGGCCGACCCGGTCCCGCTGGCGCAGGTAGGCCGCGGCCAGCGAGGCGGCCGCGCCAACGGCCCGGTCGAGGGTGCTGCCGGTGGGCCCGTGGACGTCCAGGAAGCTGTCCAGGAACAGGACCACGTCGGTGGCCCGCTCGGGGTGGCGCTGGTTGACCATCAGGCCGCCGCGGCGGGCCGTGGCCCGCCAGTTGATCGAGCGGGGCCGGTCGCCGGGCAGGAACGGCCGGAGGTCGGCGAACTCGATGCCGTCGCCGCGCTGGGGGGCGACGTGGCTGCCGGTGGAGACCAGGGTCTCGGCCGGGCGGACCAGCGAGCGCAGGGTCTCGGGGACGGGGAACACCTTGAGGGGGGCGTGGCGGTCCAGGTGGCGCTCCCAGGTGAACAGCCGGAACCGGTCGTGGGCCCGCAGGTGGACGTCGCCGAGCCAGTAGGCGCCCCAGCGGCGGCAGGTGAGCTGGATGGCCAGGGCCCGCTCCTCCCCGGCGGCCAGGGCGACGGCGGTGGCCCAGGTCCGGGAGGCGCCGTCGGGCCCGTCCATGCCCGGGGGGACGACCAGCAGCACCTCCAGCCGCTCGACCCGGGTGCCGGCCCGCAGGGCCAGGGTCACGGTGACCTGGTCGTCGACCAGGGCCCGTTCCCGGTCGACGGTGACCTCGGCGGCCAGCTCCGGGTCGCGGGCGCCGGCCAGGCCGGCCACCACCAGCACGGCCAGGGGGGCCGCGACCGCCACCAGCTCGGGCCGGCCCAGGGCCAGCCCGGCCAGCAGGGCCAGGGCGGCCACCCCGACGTAGGCGGCGATCTTGGCGCTGGGGCGGCGGGTCACCGCGCGGCCCCGTCAGCCGCCCTGGCGGGCGCGGAGGGGGGCCGGCTCGGCCTCCGGGGGCGGGGTCGGGACCTGCTCGAGCAGCTCGGCGACCACGTCCTCGGTCCGGACCCGGCGGACCCACAGCTCGGGCCGCAGGATCAGCCGGTGGGCCAGGGTGGGGACGGCCACCGCCTTGACGTCCTCGGGGGTGACGAAGTCGCGGCCGGCCAGGGCGGCCTTGGCCCTGGCCACCTTCATCAAGGCCAGGCTGCCCCGGGGGCTGGAGCCGACCTGGACCCGGGGGCTGGCCCGGGTCGCCGAGACCAGCTCGACGATGTAGCGGCCGACGCTGGAGGCCACATGCACCTGCTCGATCGCCCGCTGCATGGCCAGCACGTCGGCCGGGGTGGCCACCTGGGCCAGCTCGACCTCGTCGGTGGCCCGTTCCAGGCGGCGCTCCAGCATCCGCCACTCGGCCTCGGCCGACGGGTAGCCGACCGACAGGCGCAGCAGGAACCGGTCCAGCTGGGCCTCGGGCAGCGGGTAGGTGCCCTCGAACTCGATCGGGTTCTGGGTGGCCACGACCAGGAACGGCCGCTCCAGGGACCTGGTCACGCCGTCGATCGTCACCTGCCGCTCCTGCATCGCCTCCAGCAGGGCGGCCTGGGTCTTGGGCGGCGACCGGTTGATCTCGTCGCCCAGCAGCAGGTTGGTGAACACCGGGCCGGGCCGGAACTCGAAGTCGCCCGAGCGCTGGTTGTAGATCGAGGAGCCGGTCACGTCCGACGGCATCAGGTCGGGGGTGAACTGGACCCGGGCGAAGCGCAGCGACGTGACTTGGGCGAAGGACCGGGCGATGAGGGTCTTGGCCAGGCCGGGGTAGTCGTCCAGGAGCACGTGCCCGTCGGCCAGCAGCCCGAGCAGGATCAGCTCGAGCGGGCCCCGCTTGCCGACCACGGCCCGCTCGACCTCGTCAAGGACCCGGCCGGCGAGCTGGCGCAGCTGGTCGAGCTCGGTCATGGCCGTCCCTCCCGGTTCACCGGGGCACCCCCTTGGGGTTCCCCGGACCCCGCCGGATCGGTTGCCCCGATCCGCTCCAGGTTGGTGATCAGCTCGGCCAGGGCGGCCGGGGGCGGGCCGGCCGCCTCCCGGTCGGGCAGGTCGCGCTGGTCGCGGGTGAGCAGCGCCCACCCGGGCTCGCCAAGGGCCGCCCGGGCGGCCTCGGGGTCGCGGTCCAGGTCGACGGCCAGCGACCAGCGCAGCCGGTCGGCGGCGACCGGCCGCAGCTCGGAGCGGAGCCGGGTGTGGGCGTGGAGGGCGCTGGCGCTGGACAGGGAGAGCAGCCGGGCCAGGCGGTCCAGCTCGGCCGGCGGCCTGGCCGGGGCCGCCCGGGCGGCCAGGGCGGTGTCGAACGGGGAGGCCGGCGGCGGCGGGTAGGTCAGCCGCAGCCAGGTGACCAGCAGGTGGGTGGCCAACCCGCCCATGATCAGCAGGTAGACGGCCAGCACGAAGGGCCGCTGGGTGGGGGCGAGCTGGAGCAGCGCGGCCAGGCTGATGGTGGCGATGATGGCCACCATCACCGCCCGCACGACCGCCCCGATCATCGGCCGTCCCCCCGGTAGGTGACCGGCTGGCCCTCCGCCGGGACCTGGGCGGTCGGGTCGTCCACGCCCGGCGTCCCGGCCTCCGGGTCGCCGGCGGCCCTGGCCTTGGCCGCCGCCTCGGCCTGGGCGGCCCGCTCGACCGCCTCGGCCAGCTCCTGGCGGACGGCCCGCAGGGCGGCGATGGCCTGGTCGCGGTCGGCCTGGCCGATGGTGTGGTGGCTGAACTTGGCCCGCTCGAACAGCCCGGTGAGCCGGTGCACCGAGTCGGGCCGGGCCAGGGCGCTCTCCAGCACCCGGGCCGCGTACTCGAACGGGGCCTCGGACGGGTGCCGGGGCAGGCCGGCGGCGGCCAGGCCGGCCTCCATGCGGGCCCAGGCGCCGATCACCGCCCGGCGCGGGTCGGGCTCGCGCTCCAGGTCCTCCAGGGTGTCGTCGAGCAGCTCGACCAGCCGCTCGGCCGGGGTCTTGGGCGGGCGCCGCCGGCGCCGGTCGGCGGCCAGCTGGGCGACCACGATCGCGATCATGGCCGCCAGGGCCACCCCGGCAACGATCAGCGGCACCACCCCCGACTCGGGCGCCGGGCCGCCCGGCGCCTCCAGGGTGGTGACCGCGGGGATGGTGGTGGTCGGGACCTGGTCGCGGTCGTCGCCGCCCAGCCCGAGCAGGTCCCGGAACAGCCACAGCAGCAGCACGGCGGCCATCGGCAGGATCAGGTTCCAGCTGCCGCCGCCCCGGCGCCGCCCCCGGGCCAGCCCGGCCAGAGCGAGACCGCCGCCAGCACCGCGGTCGCCACCATGGCCAGGAACAGCAGCAGCAGCAGGCTGTCGATCAGGTCGGCCGGGTAGCTGGGCCGCCCCCGCCCACTCCCCAACGGCCCGCGCAGGCTCCCCACCGCCACCAGTGCCACCAGGACGATCGCGACCACGGTCGGCAGCAGTCCCCGCCGTCCCCGTCCCCCGCCCGAGCCGTCCCGCCCCACGCGCTCCCTCGCCGCTGGTCCCACCCCCGGCAGGGTCATGGTCCCACAAGTGC
>OCZS010000082.1_pt1 | contig 28955 bp, 28 predicted proteins | sample 1539071 | NCBI WGS metagenome assembly OCZS01 (sample SAMEA3113584, study PRJEB22503) | soil metagenome
TAGCCGGGCGGGAGGGTAGCCCATGCGCGAGGGACCGGTCGTCGGGGCCGAGGAGGCCACCAAGCCGCGGCGGCGCGGGCGGACGCTGGCCCAGCAGGAGGCCAGGGCCGGGCTGACGCTGCTGTCGCCGACCCTGATCGTGGTGCTGGTGATGGTGGTCATCCCGATCCTGTGGACGATCGTCATCGCCTTCCAGAGCCTGCGCCTGCGCAACCTCAGGACCCGGCTGTTCGACTTCCAGTTCAACCTGGACAACTTCACGACGGTGCTGACCTCGCCCGGCTTCCTGGAGGCGCTCAAGGTCACCCTGATCTACAGCATCGTCGGGACGGCCCTGTCGATCGGGCTCGGGCTGGTCGCCGCCCTGGTCGTCCGCAAGCCGTTCAAGGGACGGACCTTCGTGCGGGCGTCGATGCTGCTGCCGTACGTGGCCCCGGTGGTGGCGGTGACCTTCGTCTGGCAGATCATGCTCAACCCCGAGCTCGGCATCATCAACGCCATCGGCGCCGACTTCCTCGGCTGGGACGACCGGATCCCGTTCCTGGAGCAGGAGTCGGGCACCCTGAGCATCCTCGGGCTCGACCTGGGGGTCCCCACCGCCCTGATCGTGGTCATCCTCTACCAGGCCTGGCGCTACTTCCCGTTCTCGTTCCTGTTCATCCTGGCCCGGCTCCAGGCCCTGCCCGGTGAGCTCGACGAGGCCGCCCGGGTCGACGGGGCCACCCCCCTGCAGCGGTTCTGGCGCATCACCCTGCCCCAGCTCCAGGGCGTCATCGCCCTGCTGACGGTGCTCCGCTTCATCTGGACCTTCAACGAGTTCGACGACATCTACCTGCTCACCCAGGGCGGGGCCGGCACCGAGGTGGTCTCGGTGCGGGTGTTCCGCTACCTCACCGGCCGCGGCGACATCGGCGCCGCCGCCGCCCTCTCGCTCGTGCTGGCCCTGCTGCTGGCCGTGCTGCTGTTCCTCTACTTCCGGTTCTTCGTCGGCCGGGTCGAGGAGGCGGATGCCATATGAGCCGGACCGACGTCGACACCGGGGTCGCCGAGCGTCCCCAGGCTCCCAAGGCGGCGGCCAAGCCGTCCCGTCCCCGCCCGCCCCTCAGCCGCGAGGTGGTCGAGACCCGCATCCTCGGGGTCCTGAAGTGGGTCACGATCGCCTTCTTCCTGATCGCCACCCTGTTCCCCTTCTACTACATGGTGATGCTGTCGGTCCGGGCGATCGAGGACGTCGCCCTCGACCCGGGGGCGCTGTGGCCGCCCCGGGGCGCGTCGCTGAACGCCTTCGGCGAGGTCCTGCGCAGCGTCGACGACGGCGGCCAGGGCTTCCTGATCTTCCTCCGCAACAGCGCCGTCATCGCCCTGGCCAGCGTGGCCGTGACCCTGATCGTGTCGATCCTGGGCGCGTACGCCATCAGCCGCCTGCAGTTCTTCGGCCGCCGCCAGGTCCACTTCCTGTTCCTGGCCGTCTACCTGTTCCCGGCGATCCTGCTGGCCATCCCGCTGTTCGTGTTCTTCACCCGCATCGGGCTGCGCGGCTCGCTGTTCGGCCTGATCCTGGTCTATGTCTCCCAGATCGTGCCGGTCACCATCCACATGCTGCGCAACTACTTCGACACGATCCCCCAGGGCCTGGAGGAGGCGGCCGCCCTGGACGGGGCCAGCCGCCTGACCATCATCCGCAAGATCGCCCTGCCCCTAGCCATGCCGGCGATCATGGCGACCAGCCTGTTCGTGTTCATGATCGCCTGGAACGAGTTCCTGTTCGCCCTGCTGTTCCTGGTCGAGAACCGCGAGAACTGGACGGTGTCGCTGGGCCTGTCCCAGCTCGCCGGGTCGATCGAGGTCTCCAAGACCACCCTCATGGCCGGCTCGGTGATCCTCACCATCCCGATCATCATCCTGTTCTTCGCCACCGAACGCCTCCTGGTCGAGGGCCTGACCAGCGGCGCCGAGAAAGGCTAGCGGCCCGGGGTGGTGTCGGCCAGGACGGCCATGGCGGCGTTGCGGCCGTTGAGGGCGATCACCGACCCGGCCGGGTGGGTGGCGGCGCCGCACAGGTAGAGGCCGGGGACCGGGGTGCGGGCGGCCAGGCGGTGCTCCCACATCTGGTCGGGCATGGTCTCGCCCTGGAAGATGTGGCCGCCGGTGAGCCCGATCCGCCGCTCGATGTCGGGCGGGCCCAGGACCTCGTACTCGGCCACGCAGTCAGCCACGTCGGGGGCGAACTCGGCGATGGCGTCGAGGACCTGGCGGCCGATCTCCTCCCGGCGGCTGTCCCAGCCGCCCTCGGCCAGGGTGTAGGGCGCGTACTGGGCGAACACGCTGACCAGGTGCCTGCCCTCGGGGGCGACCGACGGGTCGTAGGCGGTCTGGAAGTAGACCTCGGCAAAGCCGATGTTGGGCACGCCCCGCTCGACGTCGGCGAACGCCTCCTGAGCGGCGTCCAGGCCGCGGGTCACGTCGACCATGGCCTGGTGGGCCTCGAACCCGGCCCCGGCCGCGGCCGGGAAGGTGGGCAGCCGGTGCAGGGCGGCGTTGAGCTTGACCACCGGCGAGCGGACCTGCCAGCCGTCCACCCGGGCCTGGTAGTCGCCGGGCACCAGCCCGGGGTCGACCAGGCCGAGGGTCCGCTGGGGGTCGGCGTTGGAGATGACCGTGGCCGCCCGGATCAGCTCGCCCCCCTCCAGCCGCACCCCCTCCCCGGGCAGGATCTCGGCCACCGGGACCCCGGTGGCCAGCTGGGCGCCGAGGTCGCGGGCGGCCTGGGCGATGGCGAAGGAGATGCGGCCCATCCCGCCCTCGACATAGCCCCACAGCGGGCCCTGGCCACCGAGGTCGCCCTGGTAGTGCATCAGCTTGATGGAGGCCGTGCCCGGGTCCCGGGGGCCGGCCCAGGCGCCGATGACCCCCTGGCCGTAGAGGGCGTCCTTCATCCGCTGGTCGTCGACGTAGCGGTCGAGGGTGTCGGCGATCGACTCCTCGAACAGCACCGAGCGCAGCTCCGGGTCGTGGCCGAGCCGCTTCTCCAGCTGGTCCCGGGTCGGGGCCTCGCCCTGCCAGGTGTCGCCCTCGGGCCCGGTCCGCAGGGCCAGGCGCAGCCGGTCGAACATGTCCTCGTAGTCGAGCATCCCCTGGATGTCGCGCTCGGCGAAGCGGTTGGCCCGCAGGTGGGCCACGGTCCGCTGGTGGTCGACGAACTGGGCCACCGAGGTCCCGTCGGCGAACGGGACCCACAGGTTGGGGTCGGCCACGAACACCCGGTAGCCGTAGCGCTCCAGGCCCAGCTCGTCGACCACCGTCTGGTCGAGCAGCCCGACCACATAGGCGCACGGGCTGACCAGGTAGCCGGGGTCGGCGAAGGGCTGCTCCAGGGTGCAGGCGCCGCCCAGGCGCTCGCGCCGCTCCAGGACCAGCACCGACCGGCCCGCCCGGGCCAGGTAGGCGGCGGCGGTCAGGCCGTTGTGGCCGCCCCCGACCACCACCACGTCCCAGCGGCGGGCGGCCAGCTCGGCCAGGGGAGCGGGCAGGCCGACCTGCCCGAGGGTCGCGGCCACGGTCGAAGGACCCATGCTCTCTCCTTTGACTGACTGTTCAGACAATACTGTCGGTTGACGTCTGCAGCGGTCAACCAGGCTTACGTCTCATTTACCCCCTAGGGGTATCCTGTACCTGTTGAAAAGTCTTCGAGGAGTGGTTCGTAGATGACCGCCAGTCTCCGCTTCGGCCGCATCGCCGGGATCCCCGTCGGGGCCAGCTGGAGCGCCCTGCTGATCGCCGGGCTGATCGCCTGGTCGCTGGCCGGGCGGCTGCTGCCCGCCCAGGTCCCCGGGCTCGCCCCGGCCGCCTACTGGCTGGCCGGCGCGGCCGGGGCCGGGCTGTTCCTGGGCTCGCTGCTGGCCCACGAGCTCGGCCACGCCCTGGTCGCCCAGCGGGCCGGGCTGAAGGTCCGCGGCATCACCCTGTGGCTGCTGGGCGGGGTCGCCCAGCTCGAGGACGAGCCGGCCAGCCCCCGCGACGAGCTCCGGGTGGCGATCGTCGGCCCGGCCGTCAGCATGGCCCTGGCCGTCGGCTCCGGGCTGGCCGCGCTCGGCCTGTCGGTGCTCGGCGGCCCGGCCGTGGCCGTGGCCATCGCCGCCTGGCTGGCCGTCGGCAACGCCGCCCTGGCCCTGTTCAACCTGCTCCCGGCCGCTCCCCTGGACGGCGGGCGGGTCCTGCGCGGCCTGCTCTGGCGGCGCCACGGCAGCCGCGTCCGGGCCTCGGTCACCGCCACCCGGGCCGGGGTCTGGGTCGGCAGCGGCCTGGTCGCCTACGGCCTCCTCGGGCAGTTCGGCGGCTGGGGGTTCGGGACCCTGTGGACCGCCCTGGTCGGCTGGTTCCTGGTCACCGCGGCCCGCCAGGAGCGCGACCAGGCGGTCCTCCGCTCGGATCTCGGCGGCCTGCTGGCCGGGCAGGTCATGACCCCGGCCCCGGCGACCGCCCCGGCCTGGTTCACGGTCGACGCCTTCCTCCGCAACTACGTCCAGCCCTGGCAGGCGGCCGCCCTGCCCCTGCGCACCTTCGACGGCCGCCCGGCCGGCGTGGTCACCGCGGCCGCGCTGTACGCCGTCCCGGCCGACCGGCGCCACATGGTCCGCGCCGGCGACGTCGCCATCCCGCCCTCGGCCCTGATCCTGGTCGCCCCCGACCAGCCGGTCACCGGCCTGGCCGGCCGGCTGGCCAACGACCGGACGGTGGCCGCGGTGGTCGCCGGGGGCCAGCTCCTGGGCCTGATCACCGCCTCCGACCTGGCCAGGGCGACCCACCACGACCCCCACCGGGCCGTGGCCTGAGCGGGAACAACCAGCCGCCGCGGGTCGTTGCCGCAGGCGAGATGCGCCACCGCTACCCGCCGCCGCCCTCGCTGGAGGAGCTCGGCCTGGTCCCGCCGGGCGCGGCCGCCGGCCGGCGGCGGTCCGGGGACGACCTGCCCAAGATGAAGAAGTTCCGGTTCCAGCTGCTGGCCGGCTGGATCGCCGACCGCTTCCCGCCCTGCACGGTGGCCGACGTCGGCGGCGGCAAGGGGCTGCTCGCCCACCTGCTCGGCCAGGCCGGGTTCCAGGCCGAGGTGGTCGACCCGGTCGACCAGCCGCTCCCGCCCCGCTACCGGGACCTGGCCAGCGGGCGGCGGGTGCGGCTGGACGAGGCCACGGTGGCCCGCCGCCGGGTCCCGTTCGGGCCCGCCCTCGGGCGGCGCTACGACCTGCTGGTCGCCCTGCACGCCCACGGCAGCAACCTGGCCGTGCTCGACACCGTGGCCGAGGCCGGCAACAGCTGCGTGGTCCTGCCCTGCTGCGTGGTCGACGAGCCGGCCGCCCCCGGGCCCGGCCAGAACTGGTTCACCTGGCTGACCGACCACGCCAGGGGGCTGGGCCTGGAGCCGGAGCCGTTCGCCCTCAACTTCCGCGGCCAGCACGTCGGCTTCGCCGTCCGCGGGGACCGGCCGGCCGGCTAGGGCCGCCGCCAGGCCAGGGCGACCACCTCGAGGCCCTTGCGGTCCACCGGGCAGTCGAGGGTGGCCTCCCAGCCGAGCCCGGCCGCGGTGGCCCGCAGCCCGGCCGCCTGCCAGGCGGCGCAGAGCACGGCGGCGGCCCCGCCCGGGCGCACCAGCCGGTGGAGCTCCTCCAGGGCCTGGGCGGCCAGCGGCCCCACCTCCCGGTCATAGGGCGGCTCGGTGGCGGCCGCGTCCAGCGACCCCGACCGCAGGGGCAGGGCGCGGGCGTCGGCGACCAGGTGGGCGGGGCCGATGCGGCCCAGGCCGTGGCGCAGGCCCGGGTCGAGGTCGGCGGTGACCGTCGTCCAGCCGGCCGCCCGGGCCGCCAGGGCGACCCCACCGACCCCGGCGAAGGGGTCGAGCAGCCGCCCCGGGCCGGCCGGGGCGACCAGGTTGACCAGCAGCCGGGCGTCGCACACGGGCAGGCCCCGGCGGGTCAGGGGGCCGCCGCCGCCGCGGTAGCCGCGGACCGGCCGGACCGGCCCGCCGCCGGCCTCGAACAGGAACTCGCGCCGGTCCGGGGCCGCCTCCCGGTGGCCGGCGGCGTCCTCGGTCCAGAGCCGGGCCAGCCGCCAGGGCCGGCGCCGCCAGCGGACCTCGGCCGCCCCGGTGGCCGGGACCAGCCGGTCGACGGCGGTGGTGTAGCCGAGGCGGGGGAGCCGGGCCGTGGCCGCGGCCAGGTGCCGTTCCGGCAGCTCGACCCAGAAGACCCCGCCCCGCTCCGACAGCGGCCCCCCGGCCGGGGCCGACGGCGCCAGGTCATGCAGCAGGGCCAGGGCCTCGGCGACGGCGGCCACCCTGGCCCGGCCCCGCGCCGCCCGCAGATGGAAGACCAGCACCCGCCGGACTCTACCCGGCGGGCTCCTTGAGCGTGCTGGCGAAGTAGTCGAGGGCGGTCTTGGTCTTGGTCTGCTGCTCCCCGTACAGGTCGACGCCCTTGTCGGCCAGGAACGCCCTGGCCTCGGCGGCGACCTGGAACCCTTCGCTGGGGGCGCATTTGGTCGACAGCTCCAGGATCCGCTCCCCGTCCGGGTACAGCCACAGCTCGGCCACCATCCGCCGGTTGAAGCCCTTGGGGGTGAACTTCAGCTTGAGGACGTTGATCGGCCCCAGGACGGTCAGGTCGTCCAGGCCCAGCCCCTCGGGGGCGTGGCTGGCGTAGAAGGCCCGTTGCTCCTTGGAGTACAGCTTGCGGATGGCCCGGTCGCCGGCTGCGACCTGCTTGACGGCGTCGCCGGGGCCAAGGGCGCCTTTGAAGGATGCCGAGCAGACATAGCCGCCGGGCATGGCGTCGACCTCCACGACCATGGTCTTGGCCTTGCGCACCGAGGGGGGGAGCTGGTCGGGGACGATCGGGCGGAGCTTGACGACGGTGTCGTCGCCGCGGCCCTGGACCCGGCGGGCCCGCACGACCACGCCCCGCTTGTTGAGGGCCAGGTCAGGGGTGTCGAAGAAGAAGACCTGGCGGATCTGGCCCTCCAGGGGGTCCATGCCCAGCCCGGTGACGGTGGCCCGGCGTTCGGAGTCGGGGACGGTCAGTTTGAGCTCGACGCTGTCGGCGTGGCTGGTCAGGGCCAGCATCTCCTCCAGCTGGGCGTCGGTCAGCCGAGTGACCCGCTTGGCGGTCCTGGGCATGGACGGCTCCTTTCCGGTTCGCGTGCCGCGACCCACCGCCAGCCTGCCCCAGGCAGGGCGACCGGTCATCACCCTTCGGGGATGAACCCGGGCCCAATCACCCCGCGAGGGTGATGACCGCCCGTCGTGGCCGGCCCGACCATGGGGGAAGGCGGACGGGAGGGGCAGGATGGCTCGATGAGCGTGCGGGGCGATGCCGGGTCCGGGCTGGCCAGGTACGTGCCGGCGGTCGGCTGGCTCGGCGGCTACCAGGGCTCGTGGCTCCGGGGCGACCTGGCGGCCGGCCTCACCACCTCCGCCGTGGTCATCCCCCAGGCGATGGCCTACGCCACCATCGCCGGGCTGCCGGTCCAGGTCGGCCTGTACGTGGCCACCGTCCCGATGCTCGTCTACGCCGTGGCTGGCACCTCCCGGCCCCTGTCGGTCAGCACCACCTCGACCCTGGCCGCCCTGACCGCGGCCGCCGTGGCCTCGGCGGCCGCCGGCGACCCGGACCGGGCGCTGGTGGCGGCGTCCACCCTGGCCGCCCTCAGCGGGATCCTGCTGCTGGCCGCCGGGGTGCTGCGGCTGGGGTTCATGGCCGACTTCATCTCCGCCCCCGTCCTGGCCGGGTTCAAGGCCGGCACCGGGCTGCTGATCGCCGCCGGCCAGCTCGGCAAGATCCTCGGCGTCCCCCAGGAGGGCGACAGCTTCTTCGCCAAGATCGGCTCGGCCCTGGCCAACCTGGGCGAGATCAGCTGGCCGACCTTCGCCCTGGCCATGACCAGCATCGCCATCCTGCTCGGGCTGCGCCGCTGGGCGCCCCGGTCGCTGCCCGGGCCGCTGCTGGTGGTCGGCCTCGGCATCGTGCTCGCCGTCACCACCGGCCTGGCCGACCGGGGGGTGGCCCTGGTCGGGGCCGTCCCACCCGGCCTGCCCGAGCTGGTCGCGCCCGACCTCGCCCTGGTCGGCCAGCTGGTCGGGCCGGCGGCCGGGGTCGCCCTGATGGCCTTCGTCGAGTCGATCGCGGCCGCCCGCGCCTTCACCGGCCCCGACGACCCCGAGGTCGACGCCGACCAGGAGCTGCGGGCCCTCGGCACCGCCAACCTGGCCGGCGGCTGCTTCCAGGGCTTCCCGGCCGGCGGGGGCCTGTCCCAGACGGCCGTCAACCGCGGGTCGGGCGCCCGCAGCCAGCTCGCCGGCATCGCCACCGCCCTGGTCGTGGTCCTCACCCTGCGGTTCCTGACCCCCCTGTTCGAGGACCTGCCCAGGCCACCCTGGGGGCGGTGGTCATGGTGGCCGTGGCCGGCCTGGTCGACCCGGCCGCTCTCGGCCGCATCCGCCGGCTCCGCTTCCGCGACTTCGTCCTTGGCCTGGTCGCGCTGGCCGGGGTGCTGGTCCTCGGGGTGCTGGACGGGGTGCTGCTGGCCGTGGTCGTCTCCATGCTCACCTTGATCCACGGGACCAACCACCCGCCCATCGAGGTGCTCGGGCGCCGGCCGGGCAGCGGCCACTGGCGCAGCCTGGAGCGCCACCCCGACGGCGAGACCGTCCCCGGGCTGCTGGTGCTGCGGCCGGTGGCCGCCATCTACTTCGGCAACGGCCCCAGGGTCCGGAAGCGGCTGCTCGACCTGGTCGACGCGGCCGACCGGCCGCCGCGGGTGCTGCTGCTGGACCTGGACGCCGTCCCCGACATCGACGTCACCGCCCTGGACGTCGTGGCCAGCCTCGACGCCGAGCTGCGCCGGCGCGGCATCACCCTGTGGCTCACCAACCTCAACGCCCGGCCCCTGGACATGCTGCGGCGCCTCCCCGACGCCGGCGCCTGGGAGCCGCGCCTGTTCCGCGAGCCCGACGACGCCGCCGCCGCCTTCAGTGCACGACCACCTCGAGGAGCACGATGAGCAGGCCGAAGGTCCCGTTGATGGCGCCGGCGGTCAGGGCCGTTGGCCAGCCCCAGCGCTGGCGGCGGGCGTAGAGGATGCCCCAGGTGACCAGCTGGGCCACGCCCAGCCACAGGGCCAGGCGGACGGTCAGGTGCTCGTCCAGCACCCCCAGGGCCCCCAGGGCCAGCACGACCAGCAGCGGCAGGGGCCCTTCGAGCAGCGCCCGCTCCTCGATCATGGCCTCCCGCACCACCGGCCACTCCAGCCGCCTGGCCCCCCGGAGGTGGTGGGACAGGGCCTGGGCGTACACGTGGGCCAGCCAGAACACGAACAGGGTGGCCACCGTCAGGTTGAGCGGCTTGGCGTGCGAGGGGTCGCCGGCGGTCCCGGCGATCACCGCCATGGCCGCGATCGTGCCGTAGATCGCCCCGGCGGTGTCGGGGGCGAAGGCCCGCCAGCGGGAGGTCCGCGCGGTCGCCTCGGACATCGGCGCTCCTTGCCGTGCGGTGGGCCGTGCCGTGGACCCGTTCGGCACCCATCGTGACCGACGGGGGGTGCTGGCGCATCATCCGCCGAGGGTGATGTTCAGCCGGGGACGCGCCGCAGGACCCGCAGCAGGTACTGCTTGCGGTCGAGCGGGTCGTTGTCGGTCCGCGGCCGGGTCGGGACCGGCCCGCGGACCGGCTGGTAGTGGCCGAAGGCGGACTCCAGCACGCCCTCGCCGCGGGTCAGCCCGGGCAGCCGCTGGGTCAGCTGGTGGACCCGGGCGGCCGGGATCTCGCCCTCGATCAGCGACGACGCCGCCCGCGGGGTGGTCGCCCGGGGCACGGCCCCGAGCCCGGCCAGGACACCCAGGACCGCGCCCAGGGTGTCGTCCGGGAGCTCCAGCCGGAAGCGGTGGATCGGCTCCAGCACCCGGGTGCCGGCCTCGGTCAGGGCGGCCATCAGGACCAGCGGGGTCAGCTGGCGGAAGTCCCGGGCCGTGCTCGACATGCGCTTGTCGAAGGTGGCGTGGGCGTGGCTCTGGCGGGGCCAGTAGCCGGAGTGGGTCATGGTGACCACGCAGTCGGTCACCGGCCAGCCGTGCAGCCCCTGGCCGAGGGTCTCGCGCACGGTCTCCTCGACGGCCACGAAGAACGCGTACGGCATCGACCCGAGCTCGACCTCCAGCCGGAACGCCACCCCGCCGCCGGCCGGGCCCGGGTCGACCCGCAGCCCGACGGTGGCCAGGAACGGGTTCGGCTCCTTGGCGATGAGCTCGAACGCGGCCCCGCTGCCGACCGGCCGCTCGATGCAGAGGGTGGTGCTCTCGCGGAAGCGCACCTCCAGCCCGTAGTCGGTGGCCAGGGTGGCCTGGACGACCTCCTTCTGGACCTCGCCGTAGAGCGACACCGACACCTCCTGGCGCAGGTCGTCCTGGCGCAGGTCGATCAGCGGGTCCTGCTCGGCCAGCTGGGCCAGGGCGGCGTGGAGGGCGCCCCGGTCGGCCGGGCGGCCGGGGACCACCACCGTCTCCAGGGTCGGCGGGGCGAACTGGCCTCCGGCCGGCGGCGCCGGCGACCCGCCGACGGTGTCGCCGATCTGGACCAAGGCCAGCCCCCACAGCTTGGCGATCTGCCCGGCCGCGACCGACGTCCGCCGGACCGTCCCGCCGCGCTCGAACACGCTGATGGCGGTGACCCTTCCCTCGTGCCCGCCGTGCCGGCCGTGGAAGGCCAGCCGGTCCCGGACCCGGACCGTGCCCGAGAACATTCTGAGATACGCGACCTTCTCTGTGGCCGGGCCCCGCTCGACCTTGAACACGCTGCCCGAGACGAGGCCGCCGGCGTTGCCGGAGGGGGGCGGCAGCAGCTCGGTGATCCCGGCGGTCAGGGCCTCGACCCCGGCCCCGGTGACGGCCGAGCCGAAGAACACCGGGTGGACCAGGGCCCGCCCGGTCTGGGAGCGCAGGGCGCGGCGGAGCCGGCGGTAGGGGAGGGCCGCCTCGTCGTCCAGGTAGGCGGCCAGCAGCGCCTCGTCGTGGTCGGCCAGCAGCTCGGCCAGCCGGGCGGTGAAGGCGGCGTCGGCGGCGCCGTAGGGCACGAACCGGCACTCGCGGGTGCCGAGCCCGGTCACCGACCCCATGGCCACCACCGCCGGGGTCAGCCGCTCGGCGAGCTCGCCCAGGACCCGCTCGCCGTCGGCGCCCCGGCGGTCGAGCTTGTTGACGAACAGCAGGGTGGGGATGCGCAGCCGCTGCAGGGTGCGCATCAGCACCCGGGTCTGGGGCTGCACGCCCTCGACGGCCGAGACGACCAGCACGACGCCGTCGAGCACGCCCAGCACCCGCTCCACCTCGGCGATGAAGTCGGGGTGGCCGGGCGTGTCGATCAGGTTGACGGTCGTGTCGCCGACCACGAACGACACCACCGCCGACTTGATGGTGATGCCGCGCTGGCGTTCCAGGTCCAGCGAGTCGGTCTGGGTGCTGCCGGCGTCGACGCTGCCGACCTCGTCGATGACCCCGGCGGCGAACAGCAGCCGCTCGGTCAGGGTGGTCTTGCCGGCGTCGACGTGGGCCAGGATCCCCAGATTGAGCATGCTCACGGCAGGTCAGCACACCAGGTGCCGGCCCGGCGGGCAACCGAATTGCTGGACGTGCTTAAATGTCTAGACATATTGCCGGGAGTCGAGGGTGAGGGGTGCTGGATGCCGGAGTCGCACCGGGTCGCCATGCTGGGGACCGGCCTGATCGGGGACTTCTACACCATGACGCTGCACGGCCGGCGGGGCCGTGACCGGGTGGAGGTCGTCTACTCGCGGTCGGAGGAGCGGGGGGCGGCGTTCCGGGAGCGGTGGGGGGTGCCGCACTCGACGACCAGCGTCGAGGAGGCGGTGGGCCATCCGGAGGTCGACACCGTGGTCGTTGGCCTGCCCAACCACATGCACGAGGAGGCGGTGGCGGCGGCGGCCGCCGCCGGCAAGGCCGTGCTGGTGACCAAGCCGCTGGCCCGCAGCGCCGCCGAGGCCAGGCGGATCCTGGACACGGTGGAGCGGGCCGGGGTGTTCGGGGGCTACCTGGAGGACCTGGTCTACACCCCCAAGACCCTCAAGGCGCTGGCCTCGACCCGGGCCGGGGCGGTCGGCGACGTCCTCTGGGTGCGGAGCCGGGAGACCCACCCGGGGCCGCACAGCGCCTGGTTCTGGGACGCCGGCCAGGCCGGCGGGGGGGCGATCGTCGACCTCGGCTGCCACTGCATCGAGATCATCCGGTCGTTCGTGGGCAAGGGGAACCGGCCCGTGGAGGTCATGTGCTGGGCCGACACCCTGGTCCACCCGATCGAGGCCGAGGACAACGCGATCGCCCTGATCCGCTTCGAGAGCGGCGCCGTCGGCCAGTTCGAGGTCAGCTGGACCTTCCGGGGCGGGATGGACCTGCGCGACGAGGTCGCCGGCACCGAGGGCACCATCTGGCTGAACCACTTCCTGCGCACCGGCTTCGAGATGTTCACCTCCGGCGGGGGCGGCGGGTACGTGGCCGAGAAGGCCGAGGTGGAGACGGGCTGGCAGTTCCCGGTGGGCGACGAGGTGGCCGAGCTGGGCTACGCCGACATGTTCACCGACATGTTCGACGCCATGGAGCAGGGCCGCCAGCCGGTCGAGACCCTGTACGACGGCTATGTGGTCAACGCCGTCATGGACGCCTGCTACCGCTCGGCCGCCTCCCGGGCCTGGACGCCGGTCGAGCTCGACTGGCGCGGCGGGGTCGCCCCCCGGGTGGCCAGGGCCGAGCGGACCGAGGACGGCCTGGTCGTCATCAAGGAGGAGCACCTGCCCGACGGCCGGCGCAAGCTCATCCTGAAGGACCCGGCCAGCGGTGCCTTCGTCGACCGCGTCCTCGGCTGAGCCGCCGCCGGACGTCCGAGCCCTGGCCGCCCGGGTCGGGCTGCGGCCGTGCGGCTACCGGGCCTGGCTGGACCAGGGGCTCGGCCGGGCCGGGGCCGCTCAGACCACGTAGGGGGCGACCGCGTTGCGGGCCAGCAGGAACCCGGCCTTGACCTTCTCGTCGCTGCCCTCGAAGCCGCGGTCCTCGTGCTCGATGACCACGCAGCCGTCGTAGCCGGCCTGGTAGAGGGCGGCCAGGAACCGGTCCCAGCGGACCTCGCCCAGCCCGGGCAGGCGGGGCACCTGCCAGCCGATCCCGGCCGACATGATGCCGTGCTCGTACAGGCCCTCCCGGTCGATCTGGAGGTCCTTGGCGTGGACGTGGTGGAGCCGGGAGCCGAACTCGCGCACCACCCGCTCCAGGTCGATCATCTGCCAGACCAGGTGCGAGGGGTCCAGGTTGAGCCCCAGGGTGTCGTCGTCGAACCAGCCGAAGATCTCCCGCCAGGTCGCCGGGGCGTAGAACAGGTTGTGGCCGCCCGGCCACTCGTCCTGGCTGAAGATCATCGGGCAGTTCTCGATGGCCAGCTTGACCCCGTGGTCGCGGGCGTAGGCGACCAGGTCGGGCAGGAACCCGCGGGCGGCCTCGATGTTGTCGCGCAGCGGCCGGGAGGCGTCGGCCCCGACGAAGGTGTTGACCACCGGCACCCCGAGCTTGGCCGCCCCGCCGATCAGGACCCGCAGGTGGGCCAGGGCCTCGTCGCGCACGGCCGGGTCGGGGTGGAGCGGGTTGGGGTAGTAGCCGAGCCCGCTGATCTCGATGCCGCGGCCGGCCAGGTCGCCGGCCAGCTCCTTGGCCTGGGCGTCGGACAGGCCGGCGACGTCGATGTGGGACACGCCGGCGTAGCGCCGGGCGGCGCCGTCCCCGGCCGGCCAGCAGGCCACCTCCAAGGCGGCGAAGCCGTTGCCGGCGGCCCAGTCGGCGACCTCGGTGAGCGGGGTGTCGGGGAAGGCGGCGGTCAGCAGCCCGAGCTTCATGGTGCGTCCCTCCTGACTGGCGCCCAGCTCCCGGACCGGGCCGAGTCGGCCACGGCCTGGCAGACGAGCGCGACGTCGTGGCCGTCGGCGAAGGTGGGGTAGGCGGGCTCCGGCGAGGGCCGGCCGGCGGCGACGTCGGCGTAGACGGCGGCGAACAGCCCGCGGAAGGTGTCGGGGTAGCCCTCGACGTGGCCGGCCGGGTAGCCGGTGACGGCCGCCCCGGGCCCGCTCATCAGCCCCGGGTCCTTATTCGACAACTCGTTGGGCCGGCCCCGGTGCCCGACCCACAGGTACTCCGGCTCCTCCGAGGTCCAGGCCAGCGACCGCCGGGAGCCGTTGAGCTCCCAGCTGAGCCGGTTCTTGCGCCCGGCCGACACCTGGCTGACCGAGCACACCCCGCGCATGCCGCCCTCCAGGCGCAGCAGGATGCCGGCGGCGTCGTCGCTGGACATCGGCTCCCGGACCCGCTCGACGTCGTCGGCCACCCCGTGGGCGGCGAAGGTGCCGACCTCGCCCAGGGGGTGGTTGCGCTCGGGCACGAAGGTGTGGAGGTCGGCCAGGACCTCGGTGACCCGGCGGCCGCTGACGAAGCTGACCAGGTCGAGCCAGTGGGAGCCGATGTCGGCCACGGCCCGGAGGCTGCCCTGGCGCCCGGCGACCAGCCGCCAGTTCCAGTCGGTCTCCTCCAGCAGCCAGTCCTGGTGGTAGCTGCCGGTCACATAGCGGGGCTCGCCCAGCTCGCCGGCCCGGACCATCCCGGCGGCGTTGTGGTTGTGGGGGGCGAAGCGCAGGTTGAAGCAGACGGCGTTGACCAGCCCGCTGGCCGCGGCCAGCTCGGCCAGGGCGGCCGTCTCGGCCACGGTGACCCCGAGCGGCTTCTCGCAGACCACGTGCCGCCCGGCCCGCAGGGCGGCCGCGGCCTGCTCGGCGTGCACGTCGTTGGGGCTGGTGACATGGACGGCGGCCAGCGTGTCGTCCTTGACCAGGGCCTCGACCGAGTCGTAGGCGGTGGCCAACCCGAGCCGGGCGGCCGCCTCCCGGGCCCGTTCCGGGGTGCGGCCGGCGACCCCGGCGACCTCGATCCCGAGCCGCCGCAGGGCCTCGGTGTGGGTCTCGGCCATCCAGCCGGTGCCGACGATCCCGACCCGGGTCCCGGCCACCTGGCCCAGCTCGCCGACCATCTCAGGACCCCCGCTGGCCGGTGAGCCGCACGTACACCCAGGCCAGGGCGAGCACGATCAGCCCGTAGAGGATCTGGCGGAACGCCTCGGTGGTGTCAAGGGTCAGCAGCAGCCGGTTGAGCACGGTCAGGATCAACGCCCCCAGGATGGTGCCGGTGTAGCCGCCGACCCCGCCCAGGATCGAGGTCCCGCCGATCACCGCCGCCGCCACCGACGGCAGCAGGTAGGCGTTGGTCTGGTCGGGGCCGACGGAGCCGCTGATGCCCGAGAACAGCAGCCCGCCCAGGGACGCCAGCAGCGCCGACAGCACGTACACGGCCAGCAGCACCTGCCAGATGCGGACGCCGGCCAGGCGGCAGGCGATCGGGTTGTCGCCGACGGCGTAGATGGCCCGGCCCAGCCCGGTGCGGGACAGCCCGAAGATCAGCCCGGCCCCCACCAGCGCCCACACGACCACGTTGTTGGGCACGGGCCCGAACAGGGTCCCGGAGGCGACCGTGCGCAGGACCGGCAGCAGCCGGGTCGAGCCGGACAGGAACCCGTCCCCGACCAGCCCAACGGTGACCACCCCGAGGAGCACGCTGGCCATGCCCAGGGTCATGATCAGCGGGTTGACCTTGAACACCCCGACCCCGATGCCGTTGACCAGCCCGACGGCCAGGCCGACGCACAGGGCCAGGCCGAGGGCGACCACCGGCCCCTGCCCGCTCTGGTTGGCGGCCACATAGGCGGCGAAGTTGGCCGTCATCACCGTCGACAGGTCGATCCCGCCGGTCAGCATGCACAGCGTCTGGCTGGCCGCCAGGATGGCCAGCGGGCAGGCCAGCAGCAGGGTCGAGCGGACGCCGTTGGGGGTGAACATGCCCGGCGCGAACAGCCCGGTGATGACGTACAGGAGCAGCAGGACGCCGGTCAGGGCGACCGCCGGGCGGTCGACCAGGAGCTGGCGCCAGTCCCGGATCGCCGGGTCGGCCACGGCGGTGCTCATCTCGCCCTCCGCGGGATCTGCAGCAGCCCGCCGATCATCACGACCACGATGATGATCACCCCCCGGGCGACCTCGGCGTAGTTGGGGTCCCAGCCCAGGCCGAGCATCAGCGCCGGGATCAGGGCCAGGCAGAACGCGGCCAGCATGGGACCGAGCAGGGTGCCCGACCCGCCCAGCAGGGCCACCCCGCCCAGCACGACCGCGGCCACGCTGGTCAGGGTGGCGGTGGCCCCGATGGAGGCCCGGGGCTCGCCGCTGCCGGTGAAGGCGGTGGTGACCAGGCCGGCCAGCCCGGAGAAGAACCCGCCGAGCACATAGGCGGCGATCCGGGTGCGGCCGACGTTGAGCCCGGACAGGAAGGCGGCGGCCCGGTCGCTGCCCACGGCGTAGGTGGCGATGCCGAGGCGGCTGCGCTTGAACGGCACCCAGACGACCAGGAAGATCCCGGCCAGCCACAGGGTGGCCGGCAGGGGCTCGTCGAACCCGCCGACCAGCAGCTCCTGGAACCGCGGGTGGGTGCCGCCGCCGGGGCCGTCGAGCACGATCAGGGCCAGCCCGGCCAGGATGAAGCTGGCCGCCAGGGTGACCACGATGTCGGGGACGCCGGAGACCACCGCCACCGTCCCGATGAGGCCGGACAGCAGCATCGCCACCACCACGACCAGGACGGCCACCAGGACCACCGGCCCCAGGTCCTGCTCCAGCATGAGCCGGGCGGCGATGCAGTTGGTCAGCACCATCATCGCCCCCACCGACAGGTCGATGCCGCCGGAGATGACGATCACCGTCTGGGCCATGGCCAGCAGGGCCAGGGTCATGGTGCCGGCGACGATGCCGCGGACCTCGAAGGCCCCGAAGGCGGGGATCTGGGAGGAGCGCCACAGGACCAGCACGCCCAGCAGCAGGGCCACCCCGACGACCCAGCCCTGGCGGCGGACGAACCGTTCCAGCCGGCTGCTCGGGCGGGGGAGCGGGGTGACCACCTCGGCCTTGGGAGCGGGGGTGGGGGTTGCCGTCATACCGCCGTCACCTCCAGACCGTGGGCGGCGGTGAGCAGGTCGGTCTCGGAGGCCGTCGGCGGCAGCTCGGCCACGATGGCCCCGTTGTGGAGCACCGCCGCCCGGTCGCAGACCAGCCCGATCTCGCGCAGCTCGCTGGTGAACATCACGATGGCCGCGCCGCCGTCGGCCAGCTCGCGGATCAGGTCGTAGATCTGGTGCTTGGTGCCGACGTCGATGCCCCGGGTGGGGTCGAACAGCAGCAGGGTCCGGAACCCGGCGGCCAGCCAGCGGCCGATGGTCAGCTTCTGCTGGTTCCCGCCCGACAGCCGCCTGGCCTGGGCGGCGGCCCGGGTGTCGATCGACAGCCGGGTCACCGCCTCGGCGACCTGGCGCCGCTCCCGGCCGGCGTTGATCGGCCCCCAGCGGCGCAGCCGGTTGAACAGGGGCACGGCGATGTTCTCGCGGATGGGCCGCTGGGGCAGCAGGGCCATCAGCCGGTTGCTGGGGACCAGCACCACCCCGCGGCGGATGGCGTCATAGGGGTGCCGGGCCGCCACCGGCTGGCCGTCGACCAGGATCTCGCCCCCGGCGGCCCGGACGTTCCCGGACAGGATCTCGAACAGCCGGTCCTGGCCCTGGCCCTCCAGGGCGGCCAGGCCGAGGACCTCCCCGGCCCGGACCTCGAAGGAGACGCCGGCGTCCTGGCGGTTGATCAGCAGGTCGCGGACGACCAGCCGGGGCGCCTCCTCCTCGTCCCGCTCCCGGGCCGCCCGCCGCTCCCGGGCCACGTCCCGGACCCCGGCCGAGGCCTCGCCGAGCATGGCGGCCACGATCTGGGACTCGCCGCCCTCCTGCCCGGGGTGGAAGGAGGCCACGTTGCGGCCGTCGCGGAGCACGGTGCACATGTCGCAGTGCTCGCGGACCTCGGCCAGCCGGTGGGAGATGAACAGCACCGACCGGTCGCGCTGCTTCCAGCGGGTCATGATGGCGAAGACCCGCTCGGACAGGTCGGGGGGGAGGGCGGCGGTGATCTCGTCCAGGATCAGCAGCTGGGGGTCGAAGACCAGGGCCCGGGCCAGGTCGAGCATGCGCAGGAAGGGCAGGGGGACGTCGCGGACCTGCTCGTCCAGGTCGAGCCCGTCCAGGTCCATGGCGGCCAGCTCGCGGTGGACGTCGCCCGGGTCGACGCCGGTGAGGCGCAGGTTCTGGGCCACGGTGAGGTCGCGGATCAGCGCCGGGTCCTGGTAGACCGGGGCCAGGCCCCTGGCCCTGGCCTCGGTCGGGCTGTGGAGGACGACCGGCTCGCCGTTGACGGCGACGGTGCCGCTGTCGTTGCGGAGCACGCCGGTGAGGATCTTGACCAGGGTCGACTTGCCGGCGCCGTTGGCCCCGAGCAGGGCGTGGACCTCGCCCGGGGCCACCGACAGGTCGACCGCCCGCAGCGCGACCACCGGGCCGAAGGTCTTGGCCACGGCGGTCGTCTGCAGGAGCGGTTGGGTCATCGGAGGGTCAGGGGTCGAGCTACTCGCCAGGGCCCTTGCAGGCGAACAGCTGCTCGTTGGAGTAGGTGGTGAAGGGCTTCACCGAGACGGCCGAGCTGAAGGTTGCGTCGCGGTCGGGGAAGCTGTTGGCCTCGAGGGTCGCCTTGTCCTGCTCGGCGTCCCAGACCTCGGGGGTGAGCAGGGTCTCGCGCTTCACCGTCTTGCCCTGGAGCACGTCGAGGGCGATGGCGGTGCCGACCCCGCCGATGACCGCCGGGTTGGTCACGGCCGCGCCCGGCGACCCGTCCAGCAGCTGCTGGATGAACTGGTTGTTGTCGGCCCCGACGACCGGGACCGGGTCCTTGCCGACGGTCTTGAACGCGTTGACCACGGTGTAGTCGATCCCCGAGGTCCAGACGCCGTCGTAGTTCCCGGAGCCGAGCTCCTGCACGGCGATGTCGCCGCCCTTGGTGAAGTCCCAGCCGGTGAAGACCTCCTTGATCTTGATGTCGGGGTTGGCGGCCATGACCTCCTGGAAGCCCTTGTCACGGTCGGAGTCGGCGGGCACGCCGTCGATCCCGCGCATGTACAGGACGTTGCCCTTGCCGCCCAGCTTCTCGGCCAGCCACTCGGCCCCGAGCCGCCCGTAGGCGACCTGGTCGTTGGTGGCCACATAGGCCGTCGGCTCCGAGACGGCCTGGTCGACCGCCACCACCACGATCTTCTTCTGGGTGGCCTGCTGGATCACCGGGTTGAGCTTCTCCCGGTCCGAGGGGTTGACGATGATGGCGTTGGCGCCCTGGGAGATCAGGTTCTGGAGGTCCTGGATCTGCTCGGTCGGGCCGCCGTTCTTGGAGATGGCGATGACCTTGCTGACCTTGCCGCTGGCCAGCGCCTGGGCCTTGACCGAGCAGATCATCTGCTCGCGCCAGCCGTTGCCGGCCAGGGTGTTGCTCACGCCGATGACGAAGTTGCCGCTCTGGCCCGACCCGGCCCCGCTCCCACCTGACGCCGTGTCGTCGTCACCGCCACCGCAGGCCGCCACGGCCATGGCCATGGCGGCGACCAGGATGCCGACCCGCATCCACCGGGGACGCCTCATACGTGCTCCTCCCTTCCTGCGAGCACCCGCGCCAGGCGGCGCGCGTGCTCGTCGTAGGCCGCGTCGAACAGACGCGCGGACTCCTCGTTGCCCACCACCGACCCGCTGGTCAGCACCGGTGGCATGCCGCCGCGGGCGACCAGCAGCCGCGCGGTCCGGACCTTGATCTCGTTGACGACGGCCACGCCGGCCACGCTGGAGCCGGGCCCGACCGGGGTGGCGAGGCCGTCGATGGAGACGAGCGCGTCGCCGATCGGGGTGCCGAGGTCGATGACGACGTCGGCGTGGTCGAGCAGCCGGGTGCCCGAGGAGTGGCCGGCGGCGGCCGCCCGGGACTCGGCCACCGAGGTCACCGCGACCACCGGCAGGCCGCGGGCGCGGGCCCCCATGGCCATCTCGATCGGGTTGGCCGAGACCCCGCGGGCGCTGAAGACCACCATCGCGTCCGGCGCATGCAGGTGGAAGTTGCGCAGGATGACCTCGGCCAGCCCCTCGACCCGCTCGATGAACATGGCCTGGCGCTGCCCGTTGGTCCCGACGACCTGGGTGTGGAAGGTGGTCGACAGCTCCACCATCGGGTGGAAGCCGGGGTAGGACCCGTAGCGGGGGAACATCTCCTCGACCGGCATGCGGCTGTGGCCGGTGCCGAACAGGTGGACCAGGCCGCCGTCGCCGATGGCCAGGGCGCAGATCGCGGCCGCGTCGTCCAGCGCCGCCCCCTGGGTCCGGTCGAGCTTCTCGAGCAGCGCGATGGCCGCCCGTGTCCAGCCGGTCGCGGCCCCCTCGCCACCTACTTGTCTAGACATGATCGAGACCATATCGTGGAGCCATGGCGCCGTCAACGAACACCCACAAGACCGGACAGACCCGCTACCGGGCGATCGAGCTCTATCTGCGGACCCTGGTCGAGGCGGCCGGGCCGGGGGACCCGCTGCCCAGCGAGGCCGAGCTGTGCGAGCGGTTCTCGGTGAGCCGGATGACGGTGCGCCAGGCCCTCCAGGAGCTGACCAACGACGGGCTGGTCGAGCGCCGCCGGGGGCAGGGGACCTTCGTCGCCCACCGCCCGGTCCACCGGCACCCCGGGGTGTTCCTGTCCTTCACCGAGGAGATGAACCGGCGGGGGATGCAGGCCACCAGCCGGCTGCTGTCGGCCGGCCTGGACGACCCCCGCCGGTCCGAGACCCTCGACCTCGGCCTCGCCCCCGACAGCCAGGTCGTCCGGGTGGTGCGGGTGCGGCTGGCCGACGGCGTCCCGGTCGCCCTGGAGGACGCGGCCCTGGTGCCCGAGCTCGGCTGGGTCCTGGACGAGGACCTGGGCGGCGGGTCGCTGCACGGCGCCCTGGCCGGCCGGGGGACGGTGGCCACCCGGGCCACCGGGACGATCACGGCCCGCCTGGCCCGGGCCAGCGAGACCGAGCTGCTCGACCTGACCCCCCAGTCGGCCCTGCTGGTCGAGCTGCGGATCCTGTTCGACCAGGAGGGCCAGGTGTTCGAGCGCACCGAGACCCGCTATGTCGCCGACCGCTACGTGATCGACGTGGTCCATACCCACCCCTGACCGCCGAGGGTCAGGGGCCTGGGCCCTCGCGGGCCCACAGGGCGGCCCCGATGGCCCCGGCGGCCGGGCCAAGGGCGGCCGGCACGATCTCGTAGGACGCCGGGTCGACCAGCGGCGCGGCCGCGGCCACGGCCACCCGGAGCGGCCCGAACAGCTGGTCCCCGGCGGCCGCGACCCCGCCGCCGACCACCACCCGCTCGGGCCAGAGCACGGTGACCAGGTTGGCGATCCCGACGGCCAGGCGGCCCACGGTGGCCCCGACCGCGGCCCCGGCCCGCCGGTCGCCGGCGGCGGCCGCCCGGAACACCGCCTCCGGGGTGTCCCGGCCCCCGAGGCGGCAGAGGACGGCCCCGGCCGCGAACGCCTCAACGCAGCCCCGGTTGCCGCAGCCGCAGGGGGGCCCGTCGACCTCGATGACCTGGTGGCCGAGCTCGCCGGCCCGGCCCGAGGGGCCGAAGCGCAGCCGCCCGTCCACGACCACGCCCCCGCCGACCCCGGTGCCCAGGGTCAGGCAGACCACCGTGGGGCAGCCGGCGGCCGCCCCCATGCGGCTCTCGGCCAGGGTGAAGGCGCGGGCGTCGTTGATCAGGGCCACCGGCACGCCCAGGAGGCCGGCCAGGGGGTCGCGGAACGGCCGCCCGGTCCAGGCCGCCGGCAGGTTGGGCAGGAGCACGATCCGCCCCGAGGCCTCGTCGAACAGCCCGGGGACGCCGGCCCCGGCCGCCGCCACCGGCCCGTGCTCGGCCGCCAGCCGGGCCCCGGCCGCCCCCAGCCGGCCGACGACCTCGCCGGGGTCGCCGGCCCCGGTCGGGATCGTCGCCGTGGCCAGGACCGTCCGGTGGTCGCCTTCGATCTCGAGGACGGCCAGCTTGCTGTTGGTCCCGCCGACGTCGATGCCGAGGTAGCGCGGGGTCACCGGCCCTGCCGCGCCTTGAGGTCGTCGATGATGGCCGCGGTGGCGGTGGCCCCGCACCGGTCCATGCCCGCGTTCAGACCCTCGATCAGCAGGTCGAGGGTGCGGATGCCCCCGGCCGCCTTGATCTTGACCCGCTCCGACACGCTGGCCCGCATCAGCCGCAGGTCGTCCATGGTCGAGCCCGAGGGGGCGTACCCGGTCGAGGTCTTCACGTAGTCGGCCCCGGCCTGCTCGGCCAGCTGGCAGCCCCGGACCTTCTCCTCGTCGGTCAGGTAGGCGTTCTCCAGGATCACCTTGACGATCGCGTCCCGGTCGCGGGCCACGGCGACCACGGCGGCGATGTCGTCCTGGACATAGGCGTCCTTCTTGGACCGCAGCCAGCCGATGGGCAGGACCATGTCGAGCTCGGCGGCCCCGTCGTCCAGGGCCAGCTCGGCCTCGGCGGCCTTGATGGCGGTGGTGCTGGACCCGTGCGGGAAGCCGACCACGGTGCCCACCAGCACGCCGCTGCCCTCAAGGGCGTCGCGGCAGTGGCCGACGTCCAGGGGCCGGCAGCACACCGAGGCGACCTGGTAGGCGGCGGCCAGGTCGCAGCCGGCCAGCACCTCGTCCAGGGTCAGCTCGGGCCGGAGCAGCGAGTGGTCGATGGTCTTGGCGACCTTCTCGGTGGTGATCGTCTCGACGGTCCAGGGGTCGGGCATCGGTCCTCCTCGGGATGGTGGGTCAGGTCACGGTCCAGCCGCCGTCGACGGCCAGCACCTGGCCGGTGACGGCCCGGCTCTCGTCGCCGCACAGGTAGACGGCGGCCTCGGTCACGTCGGCGGCGTCCAGGAACCCGCCGGCCAGCGGCTGGCGGCGCTCGGCAAAGGCCACGCTGGCCGGGTCGTTCGCCGCCCGGGTGCTCATCGGGGTGCGGACCAGCGCCGGGGCCAGGGCGTTGACCCGGATGCCACGCTCGCCGTAGGTGGCGGCCATCGCCCTGACCAGCCCGATGGTGGCCGCCTTGGCGGCCACATACGCGTGGGTGGCGAACAGCGCCGGGGTGGGGGAGAGGGCGAGCACGCTCGACATCAGCACCAGCGACCCGCGGGTCCCCGAGGGCCCCGGCGCCTGGCCCAGCATGACCCGCAGGGCCTCCCGGGCGGCCAGGAACGCCGGAGTCGCGTTCAGGGCCAGGGTGCCCTCCCAGGCGGCCAGCGACAGCTCGTGCGCCGGCCCGTCGCCGAGCGGGCGCCCGCTGGCCCCGGCCACCGCGTACAGGGCGTCGATCCGCGGGCAGGCCCGCCGGACGGTGGCGAAGGCCGCCTCGGCGGCGGCCTCGTCGCGCAGGTCGGCCACGGCGAAGGGCAGCCCCAGGGCCTGGCACTGGTCGCGGTCGCGGTCGATCACCCACACCTGGGCGCCCTCGGCGGTGAACCGCCGGGCCGCGTCCGCGGCCATCCCGGTCGCCCCGGTGATCACGCACACCTTCCCGGCCAGCCGGGTCGAGGTGCTCATCGCAGCGCCAGCGCCCTGGCCGGGTTGGCGACCCAGATGGCGTCCATGACCGCCGGGCCGAGCTCGCCGGCCAGGCGCCCGCCCAGGTCGGTGGCCAGGGCGGCCAGGCCGGGCGACCCGCCGAGCACCGACCACAGCGACCGGCGGGCCCCGTCGGTGCCGAGCAGGAGCCGGTCGGTGTGGCCGTCCTCGACCATCCAGCCGACCAGCCGGGCGGTGTCGCCGGGGGAGCGGAGCCCCTGGTCGTAGACCACATAGGCGCCGGTGGCGAGCAGCTCGCGGTGGTAGCCGCGGTCGGGCAGCTTGTCGGTGTGGGACAGGAGCACCCGGTCGGCCGGCACCCCCAGGCCCTCCAGCAGCTCGAGCTGGGCCAGGCCGCCGGTGCCGGCCTCGCAGTGGGTCAGCAGCGCCACCCCGGCCCGGGCCACGGCGATGGCCGCGGCCTCGAACACCCGCCGGTCCCGGTCGCTGGGCCCGTCCAGGCTCCCGGCGGCCTTGACCACCCCGGCCCGGTGGGCCGTCCGCCGCACCACCGGCCCGTTGAGGTCGTGGGCGTCGATGCCCTCGGTGATGTCGGCCAGGAACAGCTCGGCCAGCTCGTCGGGGCCGAGCAGCTCGCCCCAGTGGCGCTCGCCGTAGTAGCGGGCGTGGTGCAGCCCGGTGGCCGCGACCACGTGCACCCCGGCGCGGCGGCTGATCTCGGCCAGCTTGGCCACGTTGCGGCCGGCGTCGGCCGGCATGGCGTCGACCACCGCCCCCAGCCCGGCGGCCACGCACGGGGCCAGCTCGGCCACCGCGTCCTCCACGCTCTGGAGCGAGATCTCCGGGTTGACCAGCTTGGCCACGCCCCCGTCGATCACCAGGTGCTCGTGGGCGAAGCACATGCCCAGCTGGCTGGAGGGGACGTCGCCGAGGACGGTCCGGACCTGGTTCCCGGCACCGCTCATGGCGCGGCCGCGGCCAGGCCCGGCTCCAGGATCGCCCCGGCCTCGGCCAGCGCGGCCCGGAGCCGCGCGAACGGCAGGTCGCGGACCTCGGCCCCCGAGGTCGCGGCCAGGGCCGCCGCCGTGCCCGCGGCCTGGCCCATGGCCATGCACTGGGCCATCGACCGCACCGCGGCGTGGGCGTCGTGGGTGGCCGAGAAGCAGCGGCCGGCCACCAGCACGTTGGCGGCGTCGCGGGCGACCAGGGTCCCGAACGGGATCCCGACCACCTGGCCGTCGGGCAGGTACCGCCAGCGGGTCCCGTCGCCCTCGTGGTGGTCCTCCAGCGGCGCCCCGCACAGCCCGATCTGGTCGTCGAACTGGCGGGCCGAGAGCACGTCGTCGGCGGTCAGGCGGGCGTCGCCGAACACCCGGCGGGTCTCCCGGACCCCGACCTGGGTGCTGAGCGCCCCCAGCCGGGCCCGCTCGTAGCCGGGGACCCGGTCGACCAGGAACCGCACGTACTCCAGGGCCTGGCGCCGACCGGCCAGCTCGGCCTCGGTCAGCAGGCCCGGGTCGGTCGCGTTGACCACCCGCTGGCCGTCGCGGCGGGCCGAGGCCAGCCGGGTCATGACCGTGGCCGTCATCCCCTCGACCGGGGTGAGGTGGTCCGACCCGTCGCGGCGGGGCAGGTCGTAGGCCCCGGACTCGGCCGCCTCGGCCAGCAGCCGGTGCAGCCCCTCGGTGCCGATGGCCCGGCGCCGCTCGGTGTCGACGTTGACCAGCCGGAAGGTGGTGGTGAGGGTCTGGGCCGGCTCCTCGGCCCCGGCCAGCTCGTAGCCCAGCCCGGCGAAGTGGCACACGTCGGCGTCCCCGCTGGCGTCCACCACGACCGTGGCCCCGACCCGGGCCAGCCCGGCCTTGGTCGCCACCACCAGCCGCCGCACCCGGCCGCCGGAGACCTCGGCGTCCTGCACGAACCCGTGCAGCAGGACCGCCGCCCCGGCCCCGGTGACCAGCGACTCCCACACCACCTTGAGGTGCTCGGCCAGGTAGGTGACCCCGGTCCCGGCCCCGTAGGTGTTGGGCCGCTCCACCACCGTCCCCAGCTCCCGCAGCCCGGCCACCACCTCGTCGGCCACCCCGCCGACGACCTTGGCCGCCCGGCTCCCGGGCGTGTAGAACCCGTAGAAGGTGTCCAGCACCGCCGTTGACACCCCGCCCAGGAACGGCAGCTTCTCCACCAGCAGGGTCCGCGCCCCACCCCGCGCCGCCGAGATCGCCGCCGTGGCCCCGGCGCTCCCCGAGCCGACCACCACGACGTCCCAGGACCCCAGGTCCCCAAGTTGTCTAGACATGGACCTCAGGTGTACCACACCTGGGGGCCGGAAGCGACCGTGCAGGCGCGGCCGCCCCGGCCGGCGGGGGAGTGGGGCGCGGCGCCCGAGCGGGCGGGCGTCAGCTCAGGTGCTGCCCGAACCAGTCGAGGACCTTGGCGTAGGCCTCGGTGGCCGCGGCCTGGTCGTAGCGGGGGCCGGTGTCGTTGAAGAAGGCGTGGTTGACGCCCGGGTAGGTGACGATCTCATGGGTCAGCTCGGCCTGCTCGAGGGCGGCCGTGGCCGCCTCGCGGCTGGCGTTGACGCGGTCGTCCTGCTCGGCGTAGACGCCGAGCACGGCCGCGTTGGGGGAGCCGGAGAAGTCGGCCCCCTCGGGCAACGGCCCGTAGAACGGCGCCGCCGCGCCCAGCCGCGGCTCGCCCGCGGCCAGCAGGGTCCAGACCATGCCGCCGCCGAAGCAGAACCCGATCGCCCCCAGCTTCTGCCCGGAGGCCCGCCGCTCCAGCTCGTCCAGGCCGGCCCGCATGTCGGCCACGAACCGCTCCTGGGGGGCGCCGCTGAGCGCGGCCATCGCCGCGGCCTCGTCGCCCAGGGCGGCGGTCCCGCCCTCGGCCGAGAGCAGGTCGATGGCCAGGGCCGAGTAGCCGCTGCCGGCCAGCCGGCCGGCGACCGAGCGGATGTGGTCGGTGAGCCCGCGGTTCTCGTGGATCACCAGCACGGCCCCGCCCGGCTGGTCGGCCGCCGCCCACGCCCCCTGCAGGGTCCGCCCCTCCGGCCCCGGGAAGGTCACCGCCTCGGTCTCCACCACCGGACCCGGCGCCGCCGCCGCCGCCGAGGCCGTCGTCGGCGCCGTCGAGCCGGCCCCGTCGCCGTCCCCGCCGCACGCGGCCAGCAGCGCCGACGCCGCCGGGACGCCCAGACCGAGCAGCCCCAGCCGCCGCAGCGCCTCCCGCCGCGAGATCACCCCGTCGCCGTGATCGATGGCCACCTCTTCGGCCAGATACCGCTCGAACGCCATGCCCGACCTCCTCCCGTCGTCTCTCAGCATCCCACTCGGCGGCTCAGCCGGTGCGGTCGTACACCCAGATCGTGGTCTCCAGGCCGAGGAGCCGGATCCGCACCCGGTCCCGCATGCGCAAGGTCCCCGGGACCACCGGGTGGGGGAGCCGCGGGTGCAGCAGCACCACCCGGCCGCCCGGACGCGTCACCCGGGCCAGCTCCCCGAGCACCGACCGCAGCCAGCCGTCCGGGTCCCCCTGGACGCCGTACCGCTGCCCGAAGGGCAGATTGGACACGCTCGCCCCGACGCCGTGGTCGGCCACCTCCAAGCAGCGGGCGTCACCCACGCGAACGTCGGCGCCCGGGGCGTTCCGGCGGGCGGCTCGCACCGCCTCGGGATCGATGTCGAGGCCCCGGACCCGCCAGCCGGCCGCCAGCGCCTCGCCAAGGATCGTTCCCGAGCCGCAGCAGGGGTCGAGCAGCACCCCCCTTGGCTCGCCCGCGAGGGCGACCATGGCCCGGGCGACCGTCGGCCGCAGGGCGCCCTCACGCTCCACGACCCGGCCGTCGTGCTGACGCATCCGCTGGTCGGAGAGGCGAAGCCCGACCACGAACCGCCCCGCCGCATACTCGATCACCCACACCTCGACCTGGGCCGGGTCCTCGACCCGCCACCTGGGCCGATCCCGCTGGACCGCCCTGGTCACCTGTTGCCGCAGCTCGGTCCGCAGGAAGGAACGCTCCTGCAGGACCCTGGCGATCACCCGGAACGTCATCGCCCCCGACAACGGCCGGACCTCCTCGGCCCAGACCGACAGCGCCCGCTGGACACGCTCCGGCCGCCACACCCGGCCCGCGATCCAGCCGGGCCGGTCCCCGTCGGACCGGAGCGTCCGGCCGACCTCGACGAACACGTCCTCGGCGAGCCCGAGGTCGACGACCGCCGACCGGCTCCCGCGTTCCGCCTCGAACAGCACCACATCGGACCGCCCGTCGAACCCCGAATCCCGCGCCACGACACCGGGAAGGCGGCCCAGTTCCCGGCCGACCATCGGCCCCAGCCCTGGCACCGCGGTCGCGAACATCCGAGTCATGCCGGTGTCCCGTCTCAGCGCGTCCGCGATCCGCAGATCTCGGTGAGCCGTCTCTCCAGCTGCGCCAGCGCCCTGATGGTGGCGTCGACCTCGTGGCGCAGCTTGGCCACGAAGCGGGCACGGTGCTTCTCGGGCTCGTCAAGCGCCTCGATGTCGAGCTGGTCGTCCTCTGAGATGAAGAACAGGAACAGGGCGGTGAACTGCTCCCAGCCCGGCAGCTCCAGGAGCCTCCGCCGGAACTCGTAGTGGGACAGGACCTTCCCGTCGGTGTCGACCATCATCTCCGCGATCGAGTCCTGCTGCTCGGAGAAGATTCCCGCGCCGCCCTTGCCCTGGAGCGCCGCCCCCACATCGGCGATCAACCGGTCAAGGCCCTCCTGATCGGCCTCGTCCAGGTTCGACCCACCGCCGCTGAGGTGAAGATGCACGAGCCTGGCGTAGGCAAGGTACCGGGCGGTCCAGTACAGCGCGCTGGTGGCCAGGGTCAGCTCGTAGCACATGCGCTTCCGCAGCCCCTGCACGGCCTGGTCGTCTCGCCGCGGCTGGTCCCCGTCGCTGTCCAGGATGCTCGGGCGCGCATCCCCGCTCCAGAGGAGCTCGTCCCGGCTGAGGAGGTAGAGCTCACGGAAGTCACCGTTCAACGACCCGGGCGTGTGCTGGCTCGGTTCCCCCCGGTAGATCCCGGCCAGCTCGGAGAGCCTGGCCTCCAGCTGCCGTCCGGCATCCCGCAGGGGAAGATGGAACTGCTGTCGGTGCAGCGACCGCAGCGCCGCGTCTTCCTTCTGCTGCGCCCGCCTGGCCGTCCACCAGTCCTGTGCCAACTTGCCGCCGTAGCCGACGAGCGCCGACAGCAGCACGATCAGGACCTGATCAGCAGAGGCAGCCATCGGCGGGATCCTACCGCCCTCCAGACGGCGGTGGGGCGGAGCCGGTTAACATAACG
>OCZS010000084.1_pt1 | contig 28883 bp, 23 predicted proteins | sample 1539071 | NCBI WGS metagenome assembly OCZS01 (sample SAMEA3113584, study PRJEB22503) | soil metagenome
TGCGGGCCCGGGAGCGAGTTCGTGCTCGTTCCGTTGCCGACAGCACCACTTTGCGGATCCGGACGGCCGCCGGGGTCACCTCCAGGCACTCGTCCTCCCGGCAGAACTCGAGCGCCTGCTCCATGCTCATCACCCGTGCCGGGATCAGCCGCTCCAGCTCGTCGCCGGTCGAGGAGCGGACGTTGGTCAGCTTCTTCTCCCGGGTCGGGTTGACGTCCATGTCCTCGGCGCGGGCGTTCTCTCCGACGATCATGCCCTCGTAGACCTCGGTGCCCGGGGCGACGAACAGGGAGCCGCGCTCCTGCAGGGCGAAGGAGGCGTACGCGGTGACCAAGCCGGAGCGGTCGGCGACCAGGGAGCCGGTAGGGCGGGTCCGCAGATCTCCGGCCCAGGGCTCGTACGCCTCGAAGACGTGGTGCATCAGGCCGGTGCCCCGGGTCTCGGTGAGGAACTCGGTGCGAAAGCCGATCAGGCCCCGAGCGGGCACCACGTACTCGATCCGCACCCAGCCGGTGCCGTGGTTGACCATCTGCTCCAGCCGGCCGCGGCGCAGCCCGAGCAGCTGGGTGACCACGCCGACGTAGTCCTCCGGCACGTCGATGGTCAGCCGCTCCACCGGCTCATGGGTGCGGCCACCGATCTCGCGGGTGACGACCTGCGGCTTGCCCACGGTCAGCTCGTACGACTCCCGCCGCATCATCTCCACCAGCACGGCGAGCTGCAGCTCACCGCGGCCCTGGACCTCCCAGGTGTCGGGGCGCTCGGTCGGGAACACCCGGATCGACACGTTGCCGACCAGCTCGGCGTCCAGCCGGGCTTTGACCAGCCGGGCGGTCAGGTTCTTGCCGGACCGGCCGGCCAACGGGGAGGTGTTGATGCCGATCGTCATCGAGATGCTGGGCTCGTCGACGGTGATCAGCGGCAGGGCAACGGGCGCGTCCGGATCGGAGAGGGTCTCACCGATGGTGATGTCGGGGATACCGGCGATGGCGACGATGTCACCCGGTCGGGCGAGCTCGGCCGGCACCCGGTCCAACGCCTCGGTGATCAACATCTCCGACAGCTTGATCTTGGTGATGGTTCCGTCCGACCGGCACCAGGCGACGACCTGGTTGCGCCTCATCTCACCTGCGAAGACCCGGCACAGGGCCAGACGACCCAGATAGGGCGAGGCGTCCAGGTTGGTGACGTGGGCCTGCAGGGTGGCGCCCTCGACGTAGCTGGGGGCCGGGATGTGCTCGAGGATGGTGGCGAACAGCGGTCCCAGGTCCTCGCTGTCCGGCTGCTCGCCGTTGGCCGGGGCGGTCAGCGACGCCCGGCCGGTCTTGGCCGAGGCGTACACCACCGGGAAGTCCAGGACGTGGGTCTCGTCGTCGTCCAGAAGGTCAAGGAACAGCTCGTAGGTCTCCTCGACCACCTCGGTGATGCGGGCGTCGGGTCGGTCGGTCTTGTTGACCACCAGAACGATCGGCAGCTGCTTGGCCAGGGCTTTGCGGAGCACGAACCGCGTCTGCGGCAGCGGGCCCTCCGAGGCGTCGACCAGCAGCAGGACGCCGTCGACCATTTCCAGCCCGCGCTCCACCTCGCCGCCGAAGTCGGCGTGGCCGGGGGTGTCGATGATGTTGATGGTGACCGGCGTGCCGTCGGGGGCATGGTGGGTGACGGCCGTGTTCTTGGCCAGGATGGTGATGCCCTTCTCCCGCTCCAGGGCCATCGAGTCCATGACCCGCTTCTCGACGTCCTGACCGACCCGGAAGGCCCCGGACTGCCACAGCATGGCGTCGACCAGCGTGGTCTTGCCGTGGTCGACGTGGGCCACGATCGCGACGTTGCGCAGATCGGCGCGGATGGGCATGGCTGAGCCTTCGAGAGGGGAGAGGGGAATGGCGGCCGACGGCAGCCCGGCCGAGTCTACCGGGTGCGGCCCTACCAGCCGGCGCCGAAGCAGGCGAAGGGCGTCGGCTCGTCGGCGGCGTCGAGCGCATCGGCCAGCGCGTACGCGGGCGCGGCTCCGGCGGCCAGCCGCCGGTGGTAGTCCGCCATCAGGTCGGCGGCGCCCTGGTCCGACACCTTGGCCACCCCGGAGATGACCGTCGAGGTGCCGCTGTGCAGGAACGCCCGGGTCAGCCCGAGGGCCTCGTCGCCCGGGCGGACGGTGGCCTGGCCGAGGTCGCAGGCCGACAGCACCACCTGCTGCGGGGGGTCGGGCACCCGGTCAAGGTCGTAGCCGACCACCGGCCCATCGGCCAGCCGGATCGAGGAGAACAGGGGGTTCTCCCGCTGGTGCCGGCCGTGGGCGGCGACGTGGACCAGCTGGGCGCCGGAGATCCTTTCCAGGAATGCCTCGGCCGTCGCCTGGTCGGCGCGCAGGGCCTGGCACCCCGGCCAGGTCTCCGTCACCCGCCTCACCTCGGAGTCGGCCCGGCGTAGGCCGGGGCCGGCAACGGCGACCACCGGACCCGGCACGGCGACGAAGCGGGCGTGCGCCCCGAGCCAGGTGCTGGCCGACGGGGCGATGGCCAGTGGCCGACCCCGGAAGCTGGGCAGCTCCGCCCAGGTGAGCGAGGCCAGTCGGCCCGGCGGCAGCAGGACCACCGGGGCGTCGGGGAGCTGGAGCGGGGCGACCAGGGTCTCGTCGAGCCGCTGCAGGCACCGCCGGAGCGAGCCCCGGGCCGACGTTCGGAGCGCCGCCGGCACCAGGTCGAGGGCGAGCACGTCGAGGTCGGCACTGATCCGGCGGCCGAGCGCCTCGGCTTCGGCCATGGGCGCCAGCCGCTGCACCCAGCAGTCGTGCCGGGTGAGGACCACGGCATGGGCGACCTCGTCCAGGTTGAACAGCGTCACCAGGACCGAGTTCCCGAGCGACCGCCGCAGGTCGGCGGTCCGCGGCTCGGCGGCCATCGACCCGCTGCCGCGGATGGTCCAGGACCGGGCGCGGATGGCCCGCTCGAGCTGCTGCCGGCGCTGGCGCAGCTCGGCCCCGTCCCGACTTGTCACCTCGCCCCGGTCCAGCTGGCCAGCGGTCCAGCGCAGCTGGGTCATCAGCTCGGCGGTCTCGGGGTCGTCGGGCGGCTGTGGGGGTACCATCCGGCCGGACACCGCCCGGGCCCGCTCGACCCAGGCCAGCACCGCGGTTGGGTGGGCGGCGGAGATCTCGGCGTGGATCGCCGCCGCGGCTAGGCGGCGAGCGCGTACGGCGCTGGAGGTTTGCAAGTCCAGGCTGCCGAACTGGGTCTGGTACTCGGTCAGGTCGCATAGCCCGATCCGGGCGTGGCGAAGGCCGGCCTGGCGGTGGCCGCTGGCGAACGCCCGCTTGGCCCGGACCAGCCGGCCGTGCAACCGCAGCTCCAGCGGCTGCTCCCGGCCGATGGCGGGCAGCGCGCGACCGTTCGCCGTCGGCGGGAGGTGCTCAATGGCGATCAACCGGGCCAGCCTCGCCTGGTCGGCCAGGCCGAGCGCGGTGAAGGTGCGGGTGAGCCGGTCGGCCGTTCGTACCAAGTTCTCCGCGTCGACACCTGCGGCCCCGTCCGCCTGCAGCTGGACCAACTCGCCCAGCGCAGTCGCCCGGTGGTTGTCGCGCGGCCAGAGCCGGGCGACAGCCGCCCGGCTGGTTGCCCTGGCCAGTCCGGTGTTGCCGGCTAGCAGGGCGACCTCGGCCCGAAGCAGCTCCGCCTCCGCCAGGTACCGGACCATGTCGGTCCGGGAAAGGGCGGCGCAGGCCTCGACCAGGGATCGGTCGGCTTCCTCCAGCAGCCCGGCGCTGAGCAGCGCCCGGGCCCGGTCCACGCCGACGACCCCGCGTTCGAAGTCGGACTCGGCCTCCTGTGGCGCCGGCATCAACGCCAGCGCCCGCGGCAGGTCCCCGGACAGAAACTCGAACAGGCCCAGGTTGTGCGTGCTGAAGAACGCGAGCCGATCGAACCCGTGGGTCCGAGCTAGCTCGAGCGATCGGGCCGAGTCGGCCTTCGCCTGCGCGATGTGGCCAAGCATCCCGTGGACCTCGCCGCGGTTGAGCAGGATCTTGCACTGGTCCATCGGGAGAGCCTCGTCCAACAGTGACGCCGCGAGATCGAGCTGCTCCAGGGCCTCGGTCAGCCGGCCCTCGCGGGAGAACATCGCTCCGCGCTGTGCGTAGACCAGAATCCGCAGCAACGGCTGTCCACCTGCCAGCCGCTCGGCGTCCGCGAGAATCCGCGTGGCGGCGGCGCTTTCGCCGAGCTCGTGCTGGGTGAACGCGGCACTGAGCAAGATCCGGGCCCCGATCAGTCGCCGGTCGTCGGTGACGTCGTCGTCGAGGACCGGGTCGCCGGTCGGGCTGCCCCGTTCGTCGAGGCCGAGGGCGGCGAGGGCTTCGTGCAGCCGGTCGATCGCCTCGCCGAGCCGGCCCACCTCGGCCGCCGCCACGCTGACGTCCAGCAGGCGCAGAGCCCGAGCGAAGTCCGGAACCTCCGTCAGGTGCGCCGGCTCCCAGCCAGCCGACGCTCCACTCATCCCCCTATATTGGCGGCTTTGTCAGGTGACCACCACAGGAAAACTCAGGTCGGTGAGTGCCTGCTGCAGCCGGGCGGCGGCACTGCTCCCGGCCACGCGCGACTCCGGCGTCCGCATAAGCTGCTGCGCGACTGCGGCGGCCGCCACCGGGGCGGCGAAGGAGGTGCCGCTCCAAGTGCCGAAGCCGGTGAAACTGTCGGGGTCGATGGTCGCGCGCCAGCTGGCCACTGGCCGCTGACCAGGCGGGTTGAACCCCAGATCGACGCCGGACCGGAGCCCCGTGTCGGCGATGGGCAAGGTGCTGACCAGGGCGGCCCCCGGGCTATGGCAGGCCACCCAATCGCCGGCGTTGCTAAACAGGGCCACGCTGCCGTCGGGGTTGAGGGCCCCCACGCTGATCAGAGGTACGCCATCGCTCGTGGTCGGCAGTCGGCCGTCGGCAAAGGAGGTGAAGCCGGCAGGCAGCAGGCGCAGGCTGCTCGCGTTGTTGCCCGCCGACGCCACTACGAGGACTCCGGCCTCACCGAGGTCGCTCACCGCGCTGCGAAGAACATTGTCGTACGCGGTGCCGGCGGTGGTCGCCTCGTGGTAGTACCCGAGCGACAGGCTGACCACGTCGATGTGGTCGGGTAGGCCGTCCACATCGGCCTCCCGATTCCCACGTTGCAGAGCGTGCAAGTAGCCGAGGACGTTGACCAGGTCGGCCTCACCGACGACGCCGTCGGTGCCCATCACCTTGATGGAGACGATGTGGGCATCGGGGCAGACCTGGCGGATCAGGCCGGCGATGAAGGTGCCGTGACCGAAGAAGGGGTCGACCAACCCCTCCAACGGGTCGATGCGGTTGGCCTGCGACTCGCCGCCGTCATCGACCTCGTCGCCCGGGACCACCCTCTGGGCCTCGGGGTCATAGCGGAGGCGCGTGACGATCGGACCCAACCCGTCTGACTCGGTGAACCATGGATGGTCAGCCACGCCGGTGTCCACGATGGCAATCACCGGGCGGCGGCTGAGTTCCTGTCGAGCGGGAGGGCGACCGAGCCAACGCACCGGAGCGCGCCCGCCGAGCCCCGGCATGGCGTACTCCCCTGTACCGGTGCCGTGGCCGGCGCTGAAGCCGTGACCGGCACTGAACCCTACGCCGCCCGCCGAGTGGCCCGCGCTGAAGCCGACGGCGCCGGCGGCGGCCGCGAACATCAGGTGGTTCAGCCCGATCTCCGCCTCGAAGCCCTCCAGCTCCTCGGTCTCGCCGTCGGCGGTCTCAGCATCGGAAGACTGACCCTCCGTTCTCTCATCCGGCGGCGGATCGAGCAGCGCCTGGAGCACCGCCCAGGCGTCCGGGGGGGTTGCCGTGCCGATGGACCGCAGCGACACGCGAACCACCGCAGGGGACGCCGTACGCACTCGGAGATCGACCAATTCCCGACCGCGCGGATCCTCCTCCAGCTGCACTCGGCGCTCCCCGGTGAGGACCCTGTCCAGGCGTTGTTGGAGTGCGCCGGTGATGCTGTTCAGCGCAGACCGATCCCGCCCCCCGGCCCGCACGAGGATCTCGTTCGCCACGTAGGCGGTGGGCAGGTAGCGGATCGGGGCCCGGGGGTCGCGTCCCGCCCGGAGGTTGTCCCGCTCCCGACGCGCGTCATTCGGCTGAGCCGCCATCACCGGGTCCAACGTCTGGGCGTTGTGTCGGAGCAGGACGTCCAGCGGCAGCACAACGGGAGTTTCCCGCGTCGGTGGCCAGCCGGCCGGGACCTTGGCCGCCGATGCGTCGGTGACCGGCCAGACAGCCCGAAACGGGTCCGGTTTCTCCTGCTCCATGTTTCCCCCAGTCTGAGTCAGCGCCGCTATCGACGCCCGTTGACGGTCGTATGCGCTTCGCAGTGTGCAGGAACGCACGCCTGTAGCGGAAGAGGCGCGACCGCGCCGTTAGATACCTCGCGGCCGCGCTTCCACCTCCGGATACGAGAGGGCCGGATATACGGCCGTCATCCGGTCCCGTCCCGCACAGATGTGCGGCCGTACGCTTAGGCCCATGGCCGGCAGCCCAGACTGGTTCCGGGATTCGTTCCGGGCCGAGTACGACAAGCAGGACGCGGCCCTGGGACGGTTCACCCTGGCAATCTTCGGCAAGACCGGGGTGGGCAAGTCGACCCTGATCAACGCCATCTTCGGCGAGGAGGTCGCCCGGACCGGGATCGGCGAGCCGGTGACCCGGGGCAGCCATCTCTACCTGGACAAGATCGGCCACCTCGGCATTGTCGACAACCAGGGGCTGGAGGTGGGGCGGGACAGCAAGGAGATCCTGTCCGAGCTCGGCAAGGCGATGGCCCAGATGCGGCGGCTGCCGCTGAGCGAGCAGATCCACGTGGCGTGGTACTGCGTCCGCGGCATGGACCGGCGGTTCGAGGACACCGAGGCCGACTTCGTCCGTCGGCTGGACGAGATGGGCCTGCCGGTGCTCGTGGTGCTCACCCAGGTGCCGCGCCGCTGGGACCCCGAAACCGGCCACGGCCACTTCCACCCGGACGCGGTCCTGTTGGCCGAGCAGATCATGGCCCGCCGGCTGCCCATCGCTGGCGGCCGCCCGTTCATGACCTACGCCAAGGCCGACGAGTTCGCCGGGCAGACCGCGTACGGACTGCAGGAAGTGCTCGATGCCACCTTTCGCGTCGCGCCCGAGGGCGCGCACGGAGCGCTCGTCGCGGCGCAGCAGATTGACTACGACCGGAAAGCGGAGGCGGCGCGGAAGTACATAACCGGCGCCGCCGGGGCCGCCGCCGCGGCGGCCGCGACCCCGATCCCGTTCTCCGACGCCACGCTGCTGGTGCCGATCCAGCTCGGCATGATGGCCCGGATCGCTCAGATCTACACGATCAAGTTCGAGCGGGCCGCCCTGATGGCGGTGGTCTCGACCACCGCCGCGACGCAGGCCGGCCGGGCGGCGTTCACCGGGCTGCTCAAGATGGTTCCCGGCGCGGGCACGGTGGTCGGCGGGGTGGTCGGGGCCGGTGTGGCCTCGACCTTCACCTACGCCATGGGCCAGGCCTGGCTGACCATCTGCCAGCGGGCGGCCAGGGGCGCGTTCTCCTCCGTCGGCGGGGCGATGGACAACGAGCAGCTGCGCGAAGCGTTCCTCGAGGAGTTCAAGAAACGGCTCAGGCTCGGTCGCAAGGAGCTCAAGGCGGGCTGATCATGGGGCGGTCTCTCCTGTTCGCAACGTTCCCCCCGGCTACGGGAGGACGCTGTGCGAACGCTCCTACAGCGAACCGGCCCGGTCAGGCCCGGGTCAGCGTGGGTACGCGATCCTCGTCGTCGCGGAGGACGCCGCCGCGGCTGGAGGAGATGGAGGGGAGCTCGGGTGCGGGGGAAGTACGAAGGGCCTGGCGGGCCAGCTCAGCGAGTACCTGGCCGGTGGTCTTGCAGGCCGTACGCCGTTCCTCAACGGCGAGCAGTAGATCTTCGTCGAGATCGACAGTGATACGCACGTTTGACCATCTTTCCACATCCGGTTGCGCTTCCTCGGGCCATCCCATCTGGCCAGTCACATGCTGGTCCAATAACGTGGCCGACGATGACTGTTCCCGACGTGGCGCCGCTGCTCGAAGGCGAGCCGCCCCATGATCAGGTGGTCTTTGCCACGCGGCTGCAGCGCTACTGGCCAGACCTGCTCACCGGCCTGGCCGGGGCGTATCCGGACCACGCGCCGGAGATGGCCCACCGGCTGGTCGAGATCGCTGCTCGCAACTTCCGTGAGCGGTCCGCCGACCTGCGCCTGCTCGACCTCCGCCGGCACGCCGACCCGCACTGGTTCCAGCACCAGCAGATGCTCGGCTACGCCAGCTACGCCGACATGTTCGGTGGCACCCTCAAGGGCGTCGCCGACCGCGTCGACTACCTGGCCGAGCTGGGCGTCACCTACCTGCACCTGATGCCGCTGCTCAAGCCCCGACCAGGACAGAACGACGGCGGGTACGCGGTGATGGACTACCGCGCCGTCCGCGAGGACCTGGGCACCATCGAGGACCTGCGCGACCTCGCCAGCACCCTGCGGGCCCAGGGCATCTCGCTCACCCTCGACCTGGTGCTCAACCACGTCGCCGCCGAGCACCAGTGGGCGGTCAACGCCCGGGCTGGCGACCGGTTCTACCGCGAGTACTTCTACCTGTTCGCCGACCGAGAGCTGCCGGACGCCTACGAGCGCTCGCTGCCCGAGGTCTTTCCCGACTTCGCGCCGGGCAACTTCACCTACGACGAGGAGTCCGCCTCCTGGGTCTGGACCACCTTCAACACCTGGCAGTGGGACCTCAACTGGCGCAACCCGGAGGTGTTCTACGAGTTCGCCGACCTGATCCTGTGGCTGGCCAACCTCGGCGTGGAGTGCCTGCGGCTGGACGCGATCGCGTTTCTCTTCAAGCGGATGGGCACCAACTGCCAGAACCAGCCCGAGGTGCACGCGATCACCCAGGCCCTGCGCGCGGTGGCCCGGATCGGCGCCCCCGCGCTGATCTTCAAGGCCGAGGCGATCGTCGGGCCGGCCGACCTCGCCCCCTACCTCGGGGTCGGCAAGCACGCGGGCAAGGTCAGCGACCTGGCGTACCAGAACTCCTTGATGGTGCAGATCTGGTCGGCCCTGGCGGCCAAGGACACCCGGCTGTTCTGCGCGGCGCTGAACCGGTTCCCGGCCAAGCCACCGACGACGGTGTGGGGCACCTACCTGCGCTGCCACGACGACATCGGCTGGGCGATCAGCGACGAGGACGCAGCCTCCGTCGGACTGAACGGCTACGAGCACCGGCGGTTCCTGGCCGACTACTACGCCGGGCTCTACCCGATGAGCGATGCCCGCGGGCTGGTGTTCCAGGAGAACCTCGCCACCGGCGACCGGCGGATCAGCGGCACCGCCGCCTCCCTGATCGGCATCGAGTCCGCCCTGAGCAACGGCGACGAGGCGCATCTGGACCTGGCCATCCGCCGGCTGCTGCTGGCCCACCACCTGGTGCTCGGGTTCGGCGGGCTGCCGCTGCTCTATATGGGCGACGAGCTGGCCCTGCTCAACGACCACGACTTCGCCGAGGTCGCCGAGCACGCCGACGACAACCGTTGGGTGCACCGGCCGCCGATGCCTTGGGACCTCGCCGAGCGCCGGCACCAGCCGGGGACCGTGGAGCACCGGGTCTGGCACGGGATCCGACACGCCATCGCGGTGCGCGCTGCCCTCCCCAGCCTGGACGCGTCGACCGAGACCGAGATCGTCGACCCGGTGAACCCGGCGGTGCTGGTCTTCCTGCGCCACGTTCCGGGGCAGACCATGGTCGGGGTCTACAACCTCACCGAGGAGGACCAGTCGCTGCCGCGGTGGGTGGTCCCGGTCGGCAACTGGGCCTGGGACGCGCTGACCGAGGAGACCCCGTTGACCGACGGGCCGCTGCGGCTGACCGGGTACCAGACGCGCTGGTTCGTGCAGCAGACGTGAGCGGAGATCCGCAGGCCGCGGCCGCGGTGGAGGTCCGGGCGGCCCTGGGCGAGCTCGACCTCGACTGGCAGGAGAGCGCGCCGGGACTGTTCACGGTCCGGCTGCCCGGGACGCGGAAGCTGGTCACCGAGTGCGCCCTCGAGGTGGGTCGGCACCGGCTCAGCGTCCGCGCGTTCGTGGCCCGGCGGCCGGAGCAGAACGAGGGCGCGGTTCACCGCTGGCTGCTCGAGCACAACCTCAAGCTGTACGCGGTGGCGTTCGCTGTCGACCGGCTGGGGGACATCTACCTGACCGGCAAGGTGCCCTTGGAGCAGCTGAACCGGGCCGAGGTGGACAGGATGCTCGGGGTGGTGGCCGACACCGCCGACGCCAGCTTCAACCCGATCGTGGAGCTGGGCTTCGCCGACAGCATCCGTCGGGAGTGGACCTGGCGTCGCTCCCGCGGCGAGTCGACGGCCAACCTGGAGGCCTTCCGCCACCTGGACCCCGGCCCAGACACTCCCTCGCCCTGAATTCGCTACGCGCGTTTCAGGGATGACCGGCGTGTCGTGGGTCGTGGGAGGCACTGGGGTAGCGAAATCAGGTGAGTCGGCGCCCACGTGGGACGGTTGAGGGCCCATCGAGCCGACCACTAGGCTCCCGCGTGTGACGGCAACCCTGATCCTGCTGCGGCACGGCGAGAGCGAATGGAACGCGCGTAACCTGTTCACCGGCTGGGTCGACGTGGACTTGAACGAGAAGGGCCGGGGCGAGGCGCAGCGCGGCGGTGAGCTGCTGGTCGAGTCCGGGCTGCTGCCCGACGTGGTGCACACCTCGGTGCTGCGGCGGGCGATCCGCACGGCCGAGATCTCGCTGCACGCGGCCGACCGGCACTGGATCACGACCAAGCGGTCCTGGCGGCTGAACGAGCGGCACTACGGCGCGCTCCAGGGCAAGGACAAGGCGGCCACGCTGGCGGAGTTCGGCGAGGAGCAGTTCATGACCTGGCGCCGCTCGTACGACGCCCCGCCGCCGCCGATCGCCAACGACGACGAGTTCGCCAACTTCGACGACCCGCGCTACGCCGAGCTGCCGACCGAGGCCCGGCCGCGGACGGAATGCCTCAAGGACGTGCTGCTCCGGGCCCTGCCCTACTGGTACGACGACATCGTGCCGGACCTGCGCGCCGGCAAGGTCGTGCTGGTCGCCGCGCACGGCAACTCGCTGCGGGCCATCGTCAAGCACCTGGACAACATCGGTGACGCCGAGGTGGTCGGCCTGAACATCCCCACCGGCATCCCGCTGGCGTACGAGCTCGACGACGACCTCAAGCCCGTGACGGCCGGCGGCCGCTACCTCGATCCGGAGGCCGCCGCCGCCTCGATCGAGGCGGTCAAGAACCAGGGGAAGAAGTAGCCCCTCGTCGTCTGATGCGCCGGTCCACGGGCGGGACACCCGCCTCGCAGCCATCCGCCCTCGCGGGCTCGGGCTCCCGCCAGGCCCATCCACGCTCCGCGGGTGCCCGCCCGAGGATCTGCGCCTCCCTCTCCTCCCCGGTCAGCGGCGCCAGGCGTCCAGCAGCGCCCGCTCGTCGGCGGCGGTGAGACCGGCCCGGCGTACGCGGTCGGGGTCCTGACCTCGCTCCCAGGCCAGCGTGTCGGCCAGGGTCTCCGCCAGCGGCCGGGTGACCAGCCCGGCCCGCCGGGCCGCCCCGCTGTCCCGGGCGTTGAACCCGAACCAGTCGGGATCGTCCAGCCACAATGGCAGTGACCGCTCGCCCATCCACGGCTGCACCCCCTGCTCGGCCAGCCACGTCTCGTCGACCTCGACCACCGGGCCGGTGTGCCCGGCCACCTGGCGGGCGGTCTCCAGGTGGTCGGCCAACCGGATCGCCGGACCGGCGGCATTGAATATGCCGGCCGTCCGTGTCTGGGCCGCGTCCACCAGCCAGCCAGCCAGGTCGCGTACGTCGATGACCGACGTCGGCAGGTCCGGGGCATCGGGCACGAGGACGGCCCCATCGGGCGCGGCCGGTTGGGCGAAGCGGAGCGGCCAGTAGCCCGTCCGGCCGGACCAGTCACCCGGTCCGCCGATCAGCCCGACCCGGGCGACGAGGACCGCGTCCGGCCCGAACCCGTCGAGCACGTGCCGCTCGCAGGCGACCTTGGCTTCGCCGTACTCGGCCATGGACTCCATCACCTCACTGGCCAACGGCGGCAGCAGAGGGCTGCTCTCGTCCTGACCGGGGGCCCGGTGGTCGGCGTACACGTTCCCGGAGGAGACGAAGAGGAAGCGACTTGCCCGGCCCCGCAGCGCCTTGACCGCGGTTCGGACCTGACCGGGCTGGCGGCTGACGTCGAGCACCGCGTCCCAGTCGCGGTCGCGCACCCCGTCGTACGCCCCGAGCTGCGTTCGGTCGGCCGCCACGAGCTCGGTCCCGTCGAGTGCCGGACCGGACATGCCGCGGGCCAGGCAGGTCACGACGTAGCCGCGGTCACGGGCAGCACGGGCGAGCTCACCGCCGAGCCATGCGGTACCGCCGAGGATGAGCAGACGCATGTGCTCAGCCAACCACCAGACCTCCGCCGGTCGAGGCGATTCAGCGGTAAGCGTGAACCCGTACGGTGGTGCCGGTCGGGGTGGTGCGCAGCTGGACCAGGTCGCAGAGCTGGTTGGCCGCCCAGAGTGCGTCCGCGTCGTCCACCAGAGGGGCGCGGCGGCCGGCGAGCGGGTCGTCCAGATGGGTGTCGTCGACCACCTCGCAAACCACCGATCGCGGCTGCCGCCAAACCCGGATCGTGCCGCCGGTGGCGCCGCGCTCGAGGCTGTCGGCCGCGAGTTCGGAGGTGACGGTGGCCAGGTCGGCCGCCTGCTGCAGACCGAGCCCGGCGACGTGTCCCTCCAGCTTGAGGAAGGCGCGGAGCCGGCCGAGGTTTCGGCTGGCGAACGGGATGGTGGTCGGTTCGCCGAGCAGGGTGGGCAGCTCCCGGCCCAGCATCATCTCCAAATGGGCACGGCCGGCGTAGGAGGTGCTGCCGCGGTACGCGTCGGCCTCGATGACCACCGGGTGGCTGCGGTAAGCCTCGTCGATGACCGCCGGTTCCAGCCCGGTCACGTCGTACGGGCAGACCAGCCAGAACGGGATGGTCGGGTCGACGGCCACGTTGAGCAGGGCCTCGTGCACCTGGCACTCGATCAGCTCGTCGGGGCCCCGGCCGGCCCAGATCGGCTCGCCGACCCCCCGCGCAGGGCTGTTGCCGACGGCGTCGGTGTCCAGGAACTTCTGCCAGGCCGGAATGATTTTGGCCGGGTTACGGCCCAGCTCGGCCATGTCGACGAACGTCACGTGGTCGGACTTGGCCCCGAGATCCTCTCGCAGCCACTCCCCGTGCTCCTCGATCACCGCGACCATCACGGGTTCCCCGGCGTCGAGGCCGTCGGTGACGAAGGGCACCAGGCTGTCGGTGAAGTCGCTCCGGTCATGCCACAGGAACGCCTCGTGGCGATAACTCTGCTCAGCGCGAGCAGGCGAGGACTGGGTCATGGTCCACTCCTGACACAGCTCATTGGGGGATGGATGGCGGACAGGGAACCAGCCGGGGGGCACCGACGGATCGGCGAACGTGGTCTACGAACACTACGCGCCCCGCTCGGCCGAGGCAATCGCCTCGGCGAAGGAACTTGTTGCCGGCCGACCCTATGGCTGAGGCCAGACGGCGGGTTCGGGAAACGAACCGGTCACGACGTAGATGATACGCCGGCCCATCGATACGGCGTGGTCGGCGATCCGCTCGTAGTAGCGGCCGAGCAGGGCCACGTCGACCGCAGCCTCGACCCCGTGCGGCCAGTCGTCGCTGAGCAGCACCCGGAACTGAGAACGGCGCAGGTCGTCCATCTCCTCGTCCCGGTCGCGCAGCTCCTGAGCGGTCTGGATGTTGCGGTCGTTCAGCGTCTGGCCCGCGGTGACCACCATTTTCTCGGCTACGTCGGCCATCCGGACGAAGCTGGCCCGCAGGGAGGACGGCACCGCCGACTCGGGGTAGCGCAGCCGGGCGATCTTCGCGACGTGGGCGGCCAGATCACCCATCCGCTCGAGCTCGGTCACCATCCGCAGGGTGGCGACCAGGGTTCGGAGCTCACCGGCCACCGGGGCCTGCCGGGCCAGCAGTGAGAAGGCGCGACTCTCGATCTCGACCTGCTTGGCGTCCAGCTGCTGGTCCTCGCTGATCACCTGCTCCGCCAGCTTGAGGTCGGCCTCGAGCAGGGCGGTGGTCGAGGTTCGGACCGCCGCCGAGACCACCTGGGCCATGTGGACCAGGTCGGCCAGGATGTCGTCGAGCTGCTCCCGGTAGGAGTCGCGCATGGAAGTCGATCCTCACTTTTCGCGTCATGGAGGGCTCCACAAGAAGCCTCTGCCACTCTAGGCCGCGCCGCTACAGCCAGCCGAGCACGGGTTGAACGGTCCGTGAACGCCCGCCAAACGCTCAGCGACTCCTGGCCAGGATCACCTTTCTCGCGCCGGGCCAGGCGGCTGCGGACCCTACTATCGTCTCGTGAGCCCAGTGGGGGTCGCCGTCGTGGCGCTTGTCGTGGGTCTGTGCGTCGGTGGGCTGCTGATGTGGATCAGCCTGCGCCTCCGCCGCCGAGATCCGGCTTCGGCGTCCGACCCGGCCGAGCCGGTGGTCCCCGACGGCGTGGCCGAGGTGCTCGCCGTGCTCAACTCCACCGGCGTCGTGGTCGGTTCCCAGGACCAGGTGCTGCAGGCCACCGTCGCCGCCCGCACGCTGGGTCTGGTCCGTGGCAGTCGGATCGTCGAGCCGCAGCTGCTCGACCTGGTCCGCGCCGTACGCCGGGAGCGCGGCGTGGTCACCACTGAGCTGCAGGTGACTATCCGGGCCGGCGCGCCGGTCAGCTACTTCAGCGTCCGCGTCGCCCCGCTCGGCGAGGACCTCATCCTGGTGCTGGCCGACGACCAGACCGGCGCTCGCCGGACCGAACAGATCCGGCGCGACTTCATGGCCAACGTCAGCCACGAGCTCAAGACCCCGATCGGCGCCATCTCGCTGCTGGCCGAGGCGGTGGAGGAGGCTGCCGACGACCCGGTGGCCGTACGCCGCTTCGCCAACCGGATGGGGGTCGAGTCGGCGCGGCTCACCGACCTGGTGGCCCAGATCATCGACCTTTCCCGACTGCAGGGCGACAACCCGCTGGCCGACCCGGAGGTGGTCGACGTCGACGCGGTGCTGAGTGAGGCGGTCGACCGGCGCCGGGTGGACGCCGAGCAGCGCCGAGTCACGCTGACCATCGCGGGCACGTCCGGCAGCAAGGTGCTGGGCAGCGCCCGCCAGCTCGGGGTGGCCGTCGGCAACCTGGTGGAGAACGCGGTGGTCTACTCCGACCCGGGCGCCCGGGTGGTGGTCGCCTCGGTGGAGCGCACCGGGGAGGACGACCTCGTCGAGATCCGCGTGTCGGACAACGGCATCGGGATCCCGGCGGCTGAGCTCGAGCGCATCTTCGAGCGGTTCTATCGGGTGGACTACGCCCGCAGCCGGGCCAACGGCGGCACCGGCCTCGGCCTGTCCATCGTGAAGCACATCGCCGCCATCCACGGCGGGGACGTGACCGTCTGGAGCCAGGTCGGCCGCGGCTCCACCTTCACCATCAAGCTTCCCGCCCATCTGCCGGTGCCGGCTCCGGTCCGGCCGGCGGTCGAGGAGCAGCAACGGTTGAACCCCGAGCCCCAGGAGGTCAAGCGATGACCCGAGTGCTGGTGGTGGAGGACGAAGAGTCCTACCGGGAGGCGCTGGCGTACATGCTCGCCAAAGAGGGCTTCGAGGTCATCGAGGCGGCCGACGGGGCCCAGGGGATCGCCCAGTACGACCGGACCGGGGCCGACATCGTGCTGCTCGACCTGATGATGCCCGGACTACCGGGCACCGAGGTCTACCGGCAGCTCCGCCAGCGCGGGCCGGTGCCGGTCATCATGGTCACCGCCCGGGACTCCGAGATCGACAAGGTCGTCGGGCTCGAGCTGGGGGCCGACGACTACGTCACCAAGCCGTTCAGCCAGCGGGAACTGGTGGCCCGGATCAGGGCGGTGCTGCGGCGCGGCCAGGAGGTCGAGCTGGTTGCGGACGTGGTGGAGTCGGCCGGCGTTCGGATGGACGTCGAGCGGCATGAGGTGTCGGTGGACGGTGCTCGGGTCAAGCTGGCGCTGAAGGAGTTCGAGCTGCTGGAGATCCTGCTCCGCAACGCCGGCCGGGTGATGACCCGCAGCCAGCTCATCGACCGGATCTGGGGCGCCGACTACGTCGGGGACACCAAGACCCTGGACGTCCACGTCAAGCGGCTGCGCACCAAGATCGAGGCCGACCCCGCCAACCCGCAGCACCTGATCACCGTGCGCGGCCTCGGCTACAAGTTCGAGGGTTAGCCGGGTCGTCGCAAGTCCGCGAGCGTCGGCAATCGCGCGCCGGCGAGCGGAGGAGGAGTGAGTCGAGGCGTACTTTCCTCGACGAACGACGACGACGTCGGCGGGGTAGAGCGCGATGCGCGAGCGGACAGTCCAGACTAGGCGCGTGACTGGGGAGATCACCGTCTTCACGGGTTCGGCCCATCCGGAGTTCGCGGAGGAGATGTGTGCCGAGCTCGGGGTCGAGCTGTCGCACACCCGGACCAGCCGCTTCAGCAACGACTGTCTGCAGGTGCAGCTCCGGGCCAACTGCCGGCGGCGCGACGTCTACATCGTGCAGTCGCTGGTTCCGCCGGTGCAGGAGAACCTGTTCGAGCTGCTGATGATGCTGGACGCGGCCCGCGGGGCGTCGGCCGCGCACATCACCGCGGTCATCCCGCACTTCGCGTACGCCCGCTCGGACAAGAAGGACGCGCCCCGGATCTCCATCGGCGCTCGGCTGGTCGCGGACATGTTGGCGACCGCCGGGGCCACTCGGGTCCTGACCATGGCCCTGCACGCCCCGCAGGTGCACGGGTTCTTCTCGGTCCCGGTCGACCACCTCGACGCCATCAGCGTGCTCGCCGACCACTTCCGGGCCACCGACCTCAGCAACACCGTCGTGGTCTCACCCGACCTGGGCAACGCCAAGCAGGCGACCGCCTTCGCTCGGGCGCTGGATCTCCCGGTCGCGGCCGGATCCAAGCGCCGGCTCTCCGACGACACGGTGGTGATCGACCGGATCGTCGGTGACGTGCACGACCGCGACGTCATCGTGCTGGACGACGAGATCGCCACCGCCGGCTCGATCGTCGAGCTGCTGCGCAAGCTCCGGGCGGACGGAGTACGCGAGATCTCACTGGCCTGCACCCACGGGCTCTACACCGGCCCCGCCATCGAGCGGCTCAAGCAGGAGGCGGGCGTCGCCGAGATCGTGGCCACCAACACGGTGCCGCTGCCGCCCGACAAGCGCCTGCCCAACATGGTGAGCCGGTCCGTCGCGCCGCTGTTCGCCGAGGCGGTGAAGCGGATCCACCTGGGCGAGTCGGTCTCCAGCCTGTTCAGCGACGAGGACACCTACGGTTAGTTTGATCTGTCCGCTCGCGCATCGCGCTCCAAGCCGCCGTCGTCGTCGCTCCTCGGGCGACGAAAAGCGCGTCGCCCGCCTCGCTCCTCCGATCGCCGGCGCGCGATTCTCGACGCTCGCGAACTGACGGCTGACTGTGCAGACCAGGGAAAACCACGTGCTGGGCTTGCGCTTGTCCAAAGCTCCGCGAGCGTCGGAGATCGCGCGCCGCTGAGCTGAGGAGGAGGGCGTCGAGGCGTTCTTTCCTCGACGAACGACGACGAAGTCGGCGGGGTAGAGCGCGATCCCCGAGCGGACAGACCAGAAACTACGTGCTGGGCGTAGGAGCCGGGCTGATGCTCGCGTACTGCGGCTCGTTGCCGTCCACCACCGGCACGACCACGGTGATCTCGCCGGCGTTCGCAAAGGTCAGCGTCATGTTGGCCGTCAGCCCCGGCGCGAGGTCGGCGCTGCGTACGCCGATCGGTGCCTGGTCGGTCAGCACGACCTGAGCCCCGTTGGCGATGCTCACACTGTTGCTCAGGGTCACGGTCAGCGGTGCACCCTCGCTGCCGTCGGACTTGGTGGCGTATCCGGTCGCGCCCGTCAGCTGGTCCCGCCCGTCGGTCACCAGGCTGGCCGAGAGGACTCCGGAGCCCGGCGCCTTGCTGATGATGAGCAGGTTGCGCACGTGCACCACATTCCGCGCGTCGGACGGGTCGCCCACGTCGACGTTGACCCCCTCCGCCGGGGTGTACGGACGCAGTGTCTGCGCGTTGTTGCCGCAGGCTCCGACCAGCACCAGACCGAGGACGGCCAGCAGAGCGACCAGGCGACCGCGTACACCGCCGGCCGACCCGGACTCTTGACCAGCCCGACCTGACCGAGTCAACTCCGACACTTGGCTTACTCCTACCTGCGCCGACACCATGTGCGAGCAGCCTAGCGATCCCTAGCGTCCGGCGGGAGCAGCCCGGTCCGGGCGGGATCGGTCGGGGACTCCGCAAGGCACATCCGCGACTGGTTTGTCAAGGCCTACTGCGCCCCATTACCGGCCTCTGGCTAGCGCAAACGCTGCCAGAAGCGAATCCGGCGCGTGCTAGACTGGGAGGGCGAAAGGGGTACGAAGACAATATGACCTTTACAGTCGGCGAAACGGTGGTCTACCCCAATCATGGGGCCGCCGTGATCGAGGACATCGAAACCCGTCAGATCAAAGGTGAGGACAAGCTCTACCTCGTCCTGAGGATTGTCGGTCAAACCGATCTGGTCGTCCGCGTCCCCGCCTGCAACCTCGACCTCGTGGGTGTCCGCGACGTCGTCGATGCGGACGGGCTCGAGCGGGTGTTCAGCATACTGCGCGCGCCTCACACCGAAGAGCCGACCAACTGGTCGCGTCGCTACAAGGCCAACCTGGAGAAGCTCCACTCCGGCAACGTGATGAAGGTGGCCGAGGTCGTCCGCGACCTGTGGCGCCGGGAGCGGGAGCGGGGCCTGTCGGCGGGTGAGAAGCGGATGCTGGCCAAGGCTCGCCAGATCCTGGTCTCCGAGCTCGCGCTGGCCGAGCGGGTGGCCGAGGACAAGGCCGAGGTCCTGCTGGACGAGGTCCTCGCTTCCTGACCCCGAGCACGTTCTCGGGGCGTACGGGAATCGGCGTCGACGTTCATCGTCTGGCGCCGGGCCGTCCTATGACGGTGGCCTGTCTGGTCTTCGACGACGAGGTCGGGCCTGAGGGTCACTCCGACGGTGACGTGGTCGCCCACGCCGTCTGCGACGCCCTGCTGAGTGCCGCTGGCCTGGGCGATATCGGATCGAACTTCGGCACTGCCGACCCCCAGTGGGCCAACGCACCCGGCCGGGCGTTCCTCGCCGAGACGTCCGACCGAGTCCACAACCACGGGTTTGACATCGCCAACGTCGCAGTGTCGCTGATCGGCAACCGCCCGCGGCTCGGCGGCCGTCGCACCGAGGCCGAGCAGACCCTGAGTGTCGCGGTCGGAGCGCCGGTCACCCTGACGGCGACGACGACCGACGGCCTGGGCCTGACCGGCCGAGGTGAGGGCATCGCGGCGATCGCCACAGCCCTGCTGACCGCGCGTACGCCGGCGTGAGGTCGACCTGGCGGACCTGGCTCGACGGCCCGGCGAAGGTGTTGCCACTCATCGGCTACCGCACCTGTTCGGCAGGCGCGCTGAAGGTGTTGCAGTCACCCACCGCGCTGGTGCCGAGGCCGCGGTTGCCCCAGAACAGCCGGGAGCGGGCGAGTCCGTGGTTCGCGACGGCATTCGGGTCGCCGGACAAGGTGTCGTCGCCGATGGCGACGTAGGTCGCCTCGATGCCCTCCAGATCGTCCTGTCGGACTCCCAGCGACGCCGAGACCGCCCGGACGAACATCCCGGAGAAGCAGTCAGCCTGGGTCTCCAGCCGGCGGAGATAGGCGTTCTCGGTGTCCTTGTCCCCGCTGCGCTGCGCAAGCGCATGGGTTGAGATCAAGATTCCGGTCCGGCCCTGCAGCAGGTGGGCGTACTCGTGGGCCATGATGAGGTCCGCGGTCCACTTGTTCTCCGCCGCCGCGGGGATGGCCTGAGGCAGCAGGTTGCTGTAGTAGAGCTGCTGGTCGGCCGAGCAGTAGAAGGCGTTCACCCCGACGCTGCCGCACTTGGTGGTGATCTTGTCGCCGTACACCGTGACAGTGGGGCGGACGATCAGGTAGTCCGCGGCGGTGACCGGCGGCTGCCAGACCCGGACCAGGCACTCCGTCAAACCCTCGAAGTGAGTTTCCAGCTGCCGGTCGCTGGCGGAGGTGACGTTGATCGGCTGTGAGTCGCAGCGCACGGGAGCCGGGGCCGTCTGGCTGTAGAAGGCGTTGGCCGTGATCAACTGCTCGGCCTGCTGGTAGGTGTCCGGTTGGGGCAGCGGGGGCGGGGCGGTGTCGGGCGGCGGCACCTCGAAGTCGTCGTTGACGTAGGCGACCTGGGACGGCGGCGCGGTCAGGTTGACGACGGCCAGCCCGGCCAGCGCGACCAGCGCGAGCCCGAGCAGGGCGAGGAGCAGCGTACGCGCGGGGTGCCGGGTCCGCGGCCGCGGCGGTGGGGCCATCGGCCCATACGCCGGCATCCCACCGCCGAACGGGGGCTGGCCGAATCCCGGGTGGCCGTAGCCCGTCGGGCCCTGGTTGGTGACTCGGTACGCCGGGGCCGTGGACGGCGCACCGGGTGGGGGCGACCCGGACCACAGCTGCTGCGTCACACGGCAACCTTGCCATGCCTCCCGGCCGAGCGAGAAGGCGAGCGGCAGTTCCGGGTCCTGCCTGTCCCGGCACCCGGGGGAATGGCACGCTGTACCTCGTGCTCGCCAACTACCTCCCGAGGCCCGGGCGGCTCCGGACCTTGCTGGTGGCGGTCGTCCTCGGACTCGGGCTGCTCGCCGGTCCGTTCGCCTTGCCCGCCTCCGCCCAGGGCACTGCGCAGACGTTCGTCGTCGAGGCCAACCTGGATCCCAGCGGCCGTCTCGCCGTCAGGCAGACGATCACCTTCACCGGCGACGTGCCGAGGGAGCTGTCCCAGAAGCTGGAGACCCGCGAGGACCTGGTCGGCGACCGGCAGTACGTGCAGGACATCAACGACATCACCGCGACGGCGGGCAGGGCCGCCGTCACCCCGAACGTCACCGAGGACGCCCGGTTCACCACCATCACCGTGCCGACCAACGGCGCCAACGAGGTGGTGATGAGCTACACAGTCACCGGGGCGGTGGTCAACATCCCGGACGGGACCGCGTTGCGGGTGCGGCTCCTGCAGGGGCTGAGCGCGCAGGTCGCCGAGTTCAGCGCGACGGTGCAGATCCCGACCCAGTTCACCTACATCAGGTGCACCGCCGGCAACCCCAACTCCACTACTCCCTGCAGATTCGCCGCGGCGGGGACCGAGGGGGCGCAGGTGCCCACCTTCCGCGACGGGCCGCGCGGCGAGGGCCAGGTCGTCGCCATCGACATCGGCTTCCCGCCCGGCGCCGTGGCCGCCAACGAGCAGGTCGCCTTCCGTTGGACGGTCGGGCGGGCCTTCTCGGCCCGGCCGCTGCCGCTCGCCCTGGCCCTCGGTCTGCTGGCGCTGGGCGCGATCGGCCTGTACCTGCTGCACCGGCGGACCGGCACCGACGCCAGCGCCGCCGGTCAGATCAGCCGGGTCGGTGAGTTCGTCCCGACCGGCCCCGGCCAGAGCGAGTTCCGGGTGGTGGGGGACATCCGGCCCGGCCACGTGGGAACGGTCGCCGACGAGCGCGTCGACCCGATCGACGTCACCGCCACGGTGGTCGACCTGGCCGTCCGCGGACACCTGAAGATCACCGAGCTGCCGCGGGCGGGCGAGTTCGCGCGGACCGACTGGGAGCTGACTCGGCTGAGCGGCGGGCCCGACGGGCTACGGCCGTTCGAGACCCAGCTGCTGGACGGGATCGCGCCGCAGGGCTCCAGCGTCAAGGTCTCCGAGCTGCCCAGCCGGGTGAACGAGACGATCGGCGGCGTCCAGGACACGCTCTACGACGAGGTGGTGAGCAACGGCTGGTTCGAGCGCCGGCCAGACGCCACCCGTAGCCGGTTCACCCAGCTCGCGCTCGGGGCGCTGATCGCCGCAGTGGCCGTCACCGCGATCCTGGCCGCGTTCACCACCTTCGGCCTGGTGGGACTGGCCCTGATCATCCTGGCCCTTGGCCTGGTGTTCGTCGCCCAGGAGCTGCCGTCCCGGACCGCGAAAGGCTCGGCCCTCCTCGGCGGGCTCGGCGCGCTCCGCTCGGAGCTGCTGAGCCACCCGACAAACCAGATGCCCGCGGGGGAGGAGCTGCGCGAGATCTCGGAGGTCCTGCCGTACGCCATCGTGCTCGGGGGGAGCGAGCGCTGGCTGGACGCCATCGTGGCCGCCGACACCGACGACGACGCCGACCCGGACGACCTTCCGTGGTACGCCGGCCCGCCGAACTGGCACCTGCGCGACCTGCCCGACTCGATGAAGAACTTCGTCACCACGGTCTCGGGCAGCCTGTTCTCCCGCTGAACGGGTACGACATCGGTATGCGCCGGCGTCGTTGGCTGTTCGGTGACCAGCTGGGCCCGCACTTCCTGGACTCCTCCGCCCACAGGGTCCTGCTGATCGAGTCGAGACGGGTGTTCCAGCGTCGCCGCTTCCACCGCCAGAAGGCCCACCTGATCCTGTCGGCGATGCGGCACCGGGCCGCCGAGCTGGGCGAGACCCAGTGTGACTACCGGCCGGCCGACACCTACCGGGAGGTCCTCCAGGGTTACGACGAGCCGTTGGACGTGGTCCAGCCGACGTCCTGGGCGGCCCTGCACTTCGTTGACGAGACGGCCGAGACCGTCGACCTGGACCGGCTGCCGGCCCGTGGCTACGCCACCTCCCGGGCGGACTTCGCCCGGTGGGCGGAGGGCCGGGACCGTCGGCGGCTGCTGATGGAGGACTTTTACCGCAACGCCCGCGAGCGGCTCGACGTCCTGATGGCCAACGGGAAGCCGGTCACCGGCCAGTGGAACTACGACGCCGACAACCGCGAGCCGCCTCCGAAGCGCCGCGACACCCTCGGCGTACCGGATCCCTGGTGGCCGGACGAGGACGAGATCGATGCGCAGGTGCGGGCGGATCTGGACGCGTGGACCACCGACGGAGTGGAGTTCGTCGGCGAGGACGGGCCGCGACGCTTCGCCGCCACCCGGGAGGAGGCCTTGGCCGCGCTGGCTTGGTTCGTCGAGCACCGGCTGCCGACCTTCGGCCGCTACGAGGACGCGATGCTGAGCGGGGACCGGTGGATGTCCCACTCGCTGCTCTCCGCACCGCTGAACCTGGGCCTGTTGGACCCGATCGAGATCGTCCGGGCCGCCGAGGACGCGTACACGGAGGGACACGCGCCGATCGCCGCGGTCGAGGGGTTCGTCCGCCAGATCATCGGCTGGCGGGACTACATCTGGAACCTCTACTGGTACTTCGGCGACGAGTACCGCTCGCGCAACGAGCTCGGCGCTCGAACGGAGCTCCCGAGGTGGTTCGTCGAGCTGGACCCGGAGGGGACCCAGGCGAACTGCCTACGGAGCATACTCAGGTCGGTGCGCGAGCACGGCTGGGCCCACCACATCCCGCGGCTGATGGTTCTCGGCAACTATGCCCTGCAGCGCGGCTTCGACCCCGCCGCCCTGACCGACTGGTTCCACCGGTCGTTCGTGGACGGCTACGACTGGGTGATGGTGCCCAACGTGGTCGGCATGTCCCAGCACGCCGACGGCGGCGAGCTGGCCACCAAGCCCTACGCGGCCGGCGGCAACTACATCAACAAGATGAGCGACTACTGCGGCCCGTGCGTGTACGACCCCAAGGTGCGAGTGGGGCCTGACGCTTGTCCGTTCACGGCCGGCTACTGGCTCTTCCTGAACCGCCACCGCGAGAAGTTCGCCCAGAACCACCGGATGTTTCCGGTCATCCGCGGGCTCGATCGACTGCCCGACCTCGACGAGCTGGTCGCTCAGGGTCCTGGCGGCTAACCGCCGGCCCGCCGTTTGCCGCCTCGAGAAGGCAGGCGTGGCCCGGTGGCGACGGGTCTCCGCGCTCGTTCACCCGACGTGCCGCGCGAAGAACCGCACCGCGCTGTCTATTTCGAAGCGCGGCAGCGCCATGTGCCCGCCCCGGTTGGCGTGCAGCGTCTTCTCCGCCGACCCGAAGGCGTCGAACAGCGCGAGCGCCGACGCGCGCGGGATGAACTCGTCGTCCCACTGCAGCACGAACTCGACCGGCACGGTGATCCGAGCGGCCGGTGCCGCGAGACCCTCGGCCCCGGCCAGCCCGAGTGCCGCCGCCGTGACCCGGGAGTCGGATGCGACCAGCGAGATCCCTGTGGCACATCCCATGGAGATGCCCCAGAACCCGACTGCGCCGGTTCCCACCCCGGCCTCGACCAGCGCGTCGAGCACCGCGCGCCACTCGGCACCCGCGGTCAAGGCGCGCTCGTTGTCCTCGGTGAGGAGCGTCGTCACCGACTCACCAGCGGCCATCCGGGCGCGCAGCTCGGCCGCTCGCGCCGCCAGCTGCGGATCGTGCGGACGGTCCCCGTGGCCCGGCGCGTCGATCGCCACGGCCACTGCGCCGAGCTCGGCCACGAACCGCCGGGCGCGGGCCACGATCCCCGGCGCCGCCTTGTGCTGCCCGCCGCCGTGCGCGAGCAGGATCAGCGGCACCGGAGCTGGCCCCGGGTCGGCATCCCACAGGATGCCGGGGACATCGCCGACGTGGAACGCGCGCTCGCGTACGCCGTCGACGACAGAAGGGGAAGAGAGAAGGGAGAGAGGCATGATCGGTCCTTAGGGGTCACGTGGACGCCCCCGCCGACCGGATCAGGCGGATACGGACCCGGGGCAGACGAGCGTCCTGCCGGATGCTGCTGGGATCGCTCTCACCTCCTCGGGCCGTTGGTCCCCCGACGCTAGCAGACCCCCACCTCCCGCCCCTAACTCCTTCCTCGCGCCCTCTGCAGAGGGCGCGAGGAAGCAGCAGAGGGCTCGAAGTGGGGTTGGGGCGCGCCACCCGGAATCTATCTGAGGTTCCGCAACGGGTACCCGTTGTCCGCGCAGCCTTTGATGATGAGCTCCTTCGCCTCGGAGGACACTTCGCTCGGGTCGTCGGACTCGAGCAACGAGATGGTCGCCTCGAGCCAGCGCTGGGGTTCGGCGTCGAGCACACCCGAGTCGCGAAGCTGCTTCAGCCCGGCCACCGTGGCCTCGTTGACCAAGGAGCCGCCACTGGCGGCGGAGTCCACGGCAGGGCAGCCGATCTTGTACGCGTCCTCGGCGCTGACTCCCGAGGAGCACGCGGCCAGACCAAGGAGAGCGGCCAGGCCCACCAGCACAGTGGCGGCAAGTTTGCGCATACGGCCAGGGTAGAGCGAGCCGGGGTCTCAGCTCACAGGGTTCGGCGCTCCGCCGCGCGAGCGAGGAGGAGGGCGGTCAGGGCGACGCCCAGCATGGTCAGCGCGCCGCCGCCGATCAGCGTCCAGCGAGGCCCGAGCGCCTCACCGACCCAACCGATGAGCGGCGCCCCGATCGGCGTCCCGCCCAGCAGCACGGTCGCGTACAACGCCATCACCCGTCCGCGCAGGGCCGGGTCCACCGAAAGCTGCACCGACGCGTTGGCGGCGGTCAGGGTGAGCAGGCAGGCCAGGCCCATGACCGGCAGCACGGCCGCGAAGGTCGCGTACGTCGGCATCAGTCCGGCGACCGCCTCGATGGCGCCGAACGCCAGCGCCATACCGACCAGGAACCGGCCGCTCGGGGCTCGCGTACGCCGGGCGGCGAGCAGCGCCCCGGTCAGCGACCCGACGGCCACGAAGGTGCCGAGTAGGCCGTACTGCTGCGCGCCCAGCCCGAACTCCTGCTGCGCCATCAGGGCCGAGGTGAGCTGGAAGTTCATGCCGAAGGTGCCGACGGAGAGTGCGACGCCGAAGGCCAGCAGGATCTGGGGGTGCCTGCTGACGTAGGCGAAGCCTTCGCGGATCTGGCCGCCGCTCCGCTCTGTCCGCGGCTCGAGCCGCAGCCGCCACGGGTCGAGCAGGCGCAGGGCGAGCATGAAGGCCAGGTAGGTGACCGCGTTGGACAGGATGGCCCAACCGGTGCCGAAGCCGGCGATCACGAAGCCGGCCACGGCCGGCCCGACGATGCGAGCGGCGTGGAAGGTGGCCGAGTTGAGCCCGATGGCGTTGGGCAGGCGTTCCGGGCCGACCAGCTCGTAGACGAACGACTGCCGCGCGGGGTTGTCGAACGCCGTGCCCAGGCCGAAGAGGAAGGCGATGACGTAGACGTGCCAGGTCTCGGCCAGTCCGGTGATCGCCAGCAGGCCAAGGGCCGCGGCGCACAGGGCGAGCCAGGTCTGGGTGACCATCAGGATCCGGCGGCGGTCGAACCGGTCGGCGATCACCCCCGCGTACGCGGACAGCACCAGCATCCCGACGAACTGCAGGGCGGTGGTGATGCCTACCGCGACACCCGATCCGCCGGAGAGGTCCAGCACCAGCCAGTCCTGGGCCACCCGCTGCATCCAGGTGCCGACGTTGGAGACCAGGGCACCGGCCGCGAAGATCCGGTAGTTGGGCAGCGCGAGGGCGGCGAAGGTGCTGCGGGAGGGAGCGGGCGGCGCGTCGGACGGGGAACGAGAGGTTTCGAGACTCACCCGGCGGCCACTCGGGTCATCAGCGGGATGGCGGTGCGCAGCACGTCGAGCTCGGCGGCGTCCAGCTCAGCCAGCCGCTCAGCCAGCCACTCAGCGCGCAGTCGTTGGTTCGCCAGCAGCAGCGCGCGCCCGGCGTCGGTCAGTTCGACGAGGCTCTGTCGGCCGTCGTGGGGCGCCGGGGTTCGCCGAACCAGGTCGCGGTCGGCCAGGGCGTTGACCACCCGGGTGATCGTCGGCGGCCGGACCCGCTCCTCGGCGGCGAGCTCGCCCATGCTCAGCCGGCCCCGGATCGCCAGAGCGGCCAACACCGAGGACTGGCTCGCGGTCAGCTCGATCGACTCGTCGCGAGTCTGGCGGATGCGCCGAGCCAGCCGCAGCACCGCCGGTCGGAGCGCGTCGGCCAGCTCCAGCGTGGCGCGCGGGGGGCGGGTTTTCGTGGGCACCCATCCAGAATATATTTAGCATTGCTAAAGACAAGGGCGGGAGTGGAGCCGTTGGCAGCTGTCGACGACGTTGCGAGCCCCTGCTGCCGGCGGGGCCGAACAGCCTGCGCCACTTCAGGAACTACCCGAAACTGATCCCGTGACGAACGACCTTTTCGGGATTGTCGGCGGTGGCATCGTCGGCCTGGCCGTCGGCCGCGAGCTCGCCCTGCGGCATCCGGGGGCCCAGATCGTGGTCTTCGAGGCGGAGGACCGGCTTGGCTGGCACCAGACGGGGCACAACTCCGGCGTCGTGCACGCCGGCATCTACTACAAGCCGGGCAGCCTCAAGGCCGAACTGTGCACGCTCGGGCGCTCGCTGTTGCGGGAGTACTGTGCGGAGCACAAGCTGCCCTACGAGGAGTGCGGCAAGCTCGTGGTCGCGGTCGACGCGTCCGAGATGGGCCGGTTCGACAAGCTGGAGGCGACCGCGCGGGAGAACGGGGTGCCCGGGCTGCGCCGTGTCCCCGGCGCCGGCATCACCGAGGTCGAGCCGCACGCCATCGGTCTGGCCGCCCTGCACTCCCCGGCCACGGCGATCACCGACTACGTCGCCATCGCCCGGGCGTTCGCCGACGACATCCAGGCCGCCGGCGGTCGCATCCTGCTGTCGACGCCGGTCACCGGCGTGTCCCGGCAGGGCGATGCGATCGAGGTGAGCACGGCCGGGCAGGTGCACCGGGTCGACCGCCTGGTGATCTGCGCCGGGCTGCAGGCCGACCGGATGTCCCGACTGGCCGACGGGATCGACGGCCCGCGGATCGTGCCCTTCCGCGGTGAGTACATGACGGTGAAGGCGGCCAAGCGGGACCTGGTCCGCGGCATGATCTATCCCGTCCCCGACCCGCGGTACCCGTTCCTCGGCGTCCACTACACCCGCCGGGTGTACGGCGACCTCGAGGTCGGCCCGAACGCCGTGCTGGCCCTGGACCGGGGCCACTACCGCCGCGCGGCCGTCAGCCCGCGAGACATCAGCAGCCTGGTCAGCTGGCCCGGCTTCTGGCGGATGGCCAAGTCGCACTGGCGTACCGGGGTCAAGGAGATGGCTGGTTCGCTCTCCATCCGGCAGTACATGCGTACGGCGGCCCGCTACGTACCCGAGATCGGTCCCGGCGACGTCGTCCGCGCCCGCTCCGGCCTGCGCGCCCAGGCGGTCGACCGGGACGGCTCCCTCGTCGACGACTTCCGGATCAGCCAGAGCGACGGAATCACGAGTGTTCGGAACGCGCCCTCACCGGCCGCGACCTCCTCGCTGGCCATTGCCCGCTACGTGGTCGACCGGATCGCGTACGCGCACTGACCGAGGGCGCCTGGGACCGACCGGTCGATACTGCCAGCGCGGCATTCTCGGACCCGGGGTCCCGGTGGTCAGATCGGTCGTCGATGTGGTCAAGTCTTAGGCTGCTCCTTTGGAGCGCACTCCAGGTCAAGGGCGGCTACCGGCCCGTGCCCGCCTCGCCGGTCAGTCGTTCTTCATAGATGCCGATCTTGCGGTTGATCGCGCCCAGGTGGTCGGTGACCTGGGCCAGCTGGGCCAGCACCTGGTCGCGGTGCTGGTAGAGCAGGTCGAGCCGGGCCAGCTCGTTGCCCTCGCCCTGGCGGCACAGCTCGGCGTACGCACGGACCGTCCGGATCGGCATCCCGGTCGCCCGCAGCCGGGTGATCAGGGTGATCCAGCCGAGGTCGTTCTCGGTGTAGCGGCGGTGCCCGGACGGAGCCCGACCCG
>OCZS010000085.1_pt1 | contig 28881 bp, 25 predicted proteins | sample 1539071 | NCBI WGS metagenome assembly OCZS01 (sample SAMEA3113584, study PRJEB22503) | soil metagenome
CTGCCAAGTGACTATCTGAGACCTATTTCCTGGTCCATCACTTGGACTATTGGTACGAAGAGAATGAATTTAACGGAAAGATAGCCGAACGACAGAGAATACCAGAATTGGATCTAAGGTACTCCTGCGGTTCTGTGTTGTGGACTTTACCTTGTAAATATTACAGCTATAAATAATAAAGATTATAATTATTATAGGATGTTAGAGGTTCTATGTTTTTATCAGATCATCTTCTAAAGTGGTCTTTGTTTTTGAAATCTCTCCGTTCCAGTTTTCTTTTGTATATCCGTGGACTTCCATACCATGCTTCTTTGGATTAGCAAGTAATTTTTCCTCTGTCTCACCAGTCATTGTATGGGTACAGACTGGATCTCAGGCATCCTTACAATTTAGTGACAAGGTCATGCTTTAGTCATAGATGGGTAACTATATAACTTTGAAATGAATTACGTCAATACTATGCATAATGGTTTTTTATTTCCTTTTCTAGTCTGGTCCCATAATTCAAGTATAACATTGGTTCTTTCTCTAGACGAGTCTCCTTTTTATTGAAGACGATTTGTAGAGGTAAATTGTAAATAGACGCAGCTAACTTGAGATTTGGAAAAAAATATGGACATTAATAATGATAACAATAGGAATGAAGATAACCATTTGCTATACACCGAAGGGAAACGGCTTTTGAATGAATCGAAAATCCAAGATTTCAATCATTGGAGGATGGAAAATTTAATGGCAAGACCTAATATAAGCAGCGAGAACTTTTCAGGCAAGGACTTGTCTGGCGCGTTTCTCAACGGTGTAAATTGCACTCGAACCAATTTATCGCACTGCAATTTAGCAAAAGTAAATTTAGTTCAAGCCGATCTTAGCGGGGCGAATTTAGAGGGCGCGGATTTGAAGGAAGCACTGTTGATGTATTGTGACATGAAGGAGTGCAATCTTGCCAATGCAGACCTTACAAAGACAAATTTAATGTGGGCAAACCTTCAAGGCTCTAACTTAACTGGCTGTAAGATATCGAGAACCAATTTCGTAGAAGCAAATTTGATGAACGCGAAAGTAGGAAATGCTGATAGGAGTTCAGCATATCTAAAATATGCCAGACTTCAGGGAACTTCTTGGGCATAGAATAAGAATACACCGGAAAATGTTTAATATTCTAGGACTAAGTGACTATAGTATTGGTTGTAGACAAAATCCGAACCATAAAAATGCTTGGAAAATGGACCGGAAATAGACTAGTGGGTCGAAGACTTCCACTCGTAGGCGTTTTTAGCCTTACTCATTATTGCAATTTTTATTGTCCAATGTGCCCATTTGGAGATCCAGATAAGGGCAATCAGATGAGCATAGCCAGGAAAAATGATTTATCAACGGATCAATGGAAACTAATTTTTGACAAAGTATCACAGCATTGCATTTGGGCTATTGTTGAGGGTGGCGAGCCAACTAGTCGTCCTGACTTTATGGAGCTTGTCAAATATCTTTATCAATTAAGGCTGCCTGTCACTTTGATTTCTAATTGTTCTTTACTGCACACTCTTGATCTTCTAGAGCTAAAAAAATATATTCAATTTATTACTTGTAGCATCGATTCTGTATTTGAAGAATCATACTGCAAAGTCCGCGGGGTTCCTCCGAATACCTTTCACAGGGTAATTGAAAACTTAAACCTATTGACAAAGAACAAAGTTCCACATTACTTCAACAGTGTCATAACAAAATACAATACTGAAGAGTTTATCGACCAATCATATTTCAGAAAAGCTGCAGACCTCGGGTCTAATGCGGTTTCTTTTACTTTCGTTGAAGACAGATCAGATGTTAACTACTCCCTTCTCCCAGATCGCCAGACAATGGTCGAAGTATGCAAAAGTATACTAGATTACCAAAAAAAACACGTTTCTCCTCAAATAATGATTCCACCTCAATATTTTGAACAGATAATAAACCACGGACGAGGCATGTTCGATGAATGCGGCGTATGGAAAAGCGTGTTTGTTAACGGTAATGGAACAGTAATGGTTCCCTGTTGGAAATTTAATGGCAAAGAGAATACGTATAGTCTTTTGGATCATAGTATAGAGGAAATATGGAGTATGCCACAGTGGGAAATAGCTCGAACTTGCCATGATTGTCAGGTTTTAGGATGCATATGGTATTCCTCGCAGCCAACTACTACATTTGCTCGGAATTACATGAAGGGTATGTCAAAATTGATTGGCCAGCATGCCTCCAATAAGGCTGAGGCAGCAGTATATTGATTCATATTGTTGTTAATCCATTAAAGCCTCGAAACTAGTTACGTAATTTAATAATGAGAGAAAAACGCCAAATGTCATCATGCAAACCTATACTCATTGTTGATCATAATGAGGATTCTCGAATAGCCATAATTAGTTCTTGCCAGCGTTTTGTTCTTCTCCCGTTCTAGCATCATCTCTCTCTGCAGTATGATTCAATCCAGGCCTAAATGAGACCTTTTTTTCTGGTTCGACCTGTAAAGTAGTGTGGCTTATTCCATAGATCTCTAACAAAGTGCTGTTTATCGTCTTTATTACTTTATCAGCTTCGCTGAGTATCTGATCAGCTATGACGATATGTCCGCTTAAGGCGTTCATACCGCTAGAGATCGTCCACACGTGGAGGTCGTGCACATCTAATACTTTTTCTGTTCTCAAAATCGTAGCCCGTATTTCTTCCACATCCACATGTGGGGGCGCCCCCTCGAGCAATATATGGGCGCTATCTTTGGTGATTTTATAACCGCTCCAGGCTATAAACCCGGCTATTAGGAAGGCCACTAGAGGATCTAACAACAGAATGCCGGTGAAGTATGTAATTATACCAACAAGTATTACTGCACCCGAAGATACGGCATCGTATAGCACATGAGAGAAAGCACTTCTGACATTCAGGTTCTCTTCTTGGTCATGTCTCAAAACCTTCAGGATTATCAAATTGCCTGCTAATCCTATGGCGGCTATAACTATGACCAATAGGGCGTCAATTGCCTTGGGAGTGTGTATTTTCTGGTATGCTTCCACTATTATCCACACAGAAATAGCACATAGTAAAATACCATTAGTCATTGAAGCTAATACCTCCGCTCTATGGTATCCATAAGTCATTGATCCTGTGTGTTTTCTTGTAGCCAATGTTATTGCAAACAGGCTCAAGAAAATTGCAAGTATGTCGCCAAAAACATGTGCTGCATCGCTGATTAGAGATAAGCTATTACTCAGCAATCCGCCTACGAATTCTATTAGTGCTATCGCTATTGCTACAAAGATAGAGACCTTTAGGTGCCGCTGGATTTTCTCTAGGTGGCGGGCTTGCATTTTTTCCTCATGTTCTTCCGCCCTACTTGTGCTCCTGCCATATTATCCCTGACGTGGATAGTAAATCTAAACGCCTCTTACAAATTTATCGCTAAATTGTTCTCAGACTTTAGTGTTCTGGTTACAGTCTACAATAGATTTTCAACCAATGTTATCTTCTCTATCAAAGTTAATGGTGTTAAGAAGTCACAATTTCTTTATTTAATTAAGAATTAATTACCTTTATTACCATTCCTTATTATTATTACCATTAGCGAGCCAACCAACGCTTTGCCACAATGGCAATTGTCTTGATATGGCTGTTCCGTAAAGGTGTATGTCTCACCTGCCTAGCATTTAGTTATATTCGAATCCTCTTCAATAGCTTGTTATATTTACTGATGGATGCAGCTATTTGTCTATTTTTTCATAGGAATTTTTTACAAAGATTATATTGCTATGATTAATTATTTAGTTACAACTTTTGGATAAAAGTAATACAGATATCATTCTTAAGCTAATCAACATAAAGAAATACTTTCCAATAAAAAGGAGCTTTAAGCAAATTTTGCGGCTGGATCCACCTGCCTATGTGAAAGCAGTCGACGATGTTAGCTTTCAGCTGGAACGAGGCAAAGTGTTTGTTGTCGCTGGAGAATCCGGCTCCGGAAAAAGTACTCTGGCCAGAATTATTCTGAAAGCAGTATCGCCTGATGTAGGTTCCATCATCCTCAATGGTGAAGATATCACTGGTAAGAACGATAGGAAAACAATGAAAAAGTTCCATAAAAACGTCCAAATAATTCAACAAGATCCGTATTCTTCACTTAACCCTCGCATGAGAGTGATGGATATTGTGATGGAACCTCTTAATGTCCACGAAAGACAGGTAAGCTCTAGGCAAGTACGTATAGAAAAGGTGCTTAGATCTTTACGAGACGTTCATTTGTATCCAGCGGACTCTATCGCGGATCAATTTCCCCATACGTTATCAGGAGGTCAACGCCAGAGGGTAGCGTTGGCGCGTGCTCTCGTTCTCAGACCATCATTAATAATTGCAGACGAACCTGTATCTATGCTTGATGTCTCTGTTAGAGCAGAAATTCTGCAAGTAATGAAGTCATTAAAAGATCAGTTTCAGATCTCCTGCTTATACATCACACATGACCTTTCTACTTCCGGATACATAGGCGACACTATAGCTATAATGTATGCTGGCAGAATAGTTGAAATAGGACAAGTGGATGATGTCCTGTCAAGACCTCTGCATCCATACACTCAGGCTCTCATTGATGCAATTCCACAACCTAATGCTCAAACTTCGCAAAAGGAAAAATATGCCTCCTTAAGACAAGGTAAGATAGCTGCAGAGACAGGTTGTAAATTATATTACAGGTGTCCGTACTCTATGAATATCTGCCGTAAGGATCCCGGATTGTTTGAGCCAGAAGAATCGCACAGAGTATCTTGTTATATCTATTCTTCCTCATACCAACGAGGCCAAGAACGATACGAGAAGAGAAAAGATTAGAAAGAATTTTTGTTGACCTCAGCTAATGCTTGCTGGTTGTTATGTTTGTACCTAATAATCTGTGACACCCCCTCTCTGGGGTACACTCCATAGATCAAGCTAGCCTTGGATACTGTAGAATCTTTAAGCGTAACCATAATTATCTGATTACTTTCTAATGATCGGGACAATAACACCTTGGATAGCCTATCTGTGTTTTGCGAGTCAAGGTGAGCATCGACTTCGTCTAAGAGATAAAATGGAGACGGCTTGAGAGACTGCAACGCTAACAAAAATACAGTCCCAGCCATAGTTTTTTCGCCTCCTGATAAAATGGTTGATTCTCGTGGAGGTTTTCCAGGAAATTGTACCATTAGCATTATCCCATTTGAAAATATGTCTTCAAGATTTTCTATTTCCAGCCACGCGTGTCCTCCCTCACCGGATACCTCGGAAAATGTCTTTCGAAGATTTGTATCAACCTTCTTGAATGCTTCCATGAAGACATTTTGCTTTTCTTTGTCAACTTCTTCGACAAAAAGTACAATTGAATTCCGCTCTTCCTCTAAATGGCTTTTTCGACTTGACATTCCTCTATAACCCTCAATGACTTGAACATAACTATCATGAGCACGCAAATTAATTCGAGGCCTGAGAGTCTCATACTCTCTTGTTAGTTGGTGTATAGTCTCTTCAACATCGACTACTGCAAATGAACTCTCCTCCTTATAGTCGTAGCCAATCTGATTAAGATTACTAGTTAGTTCTGCTTCTTTAGACCCAAGATCAACAATCTCTTTTTTTAGTACAGCAATATCCTTTTCCAGGTTATGATATTCTCTTGATATCTTTCTTTCATCATCCGTCAATGTCTTTATTTTTTTCTCATACTCTTGTAGAATTGTGAAGGAAGTGCCTGAAGAATCAATTATCTGCTGTTCTTGATCCCGTAATCCTTTTAACTCGTCTTCCTGTAAAGCGAGCTCTTTGTGAAGATCACTTACCTCTTTACTTCTCTCTTTCAATTCAAGCTCTAAATCCTCTTCTTTCTCTCTTTTCAAGTTTCTAATCCTATTAGTAGATATTTCAATTTCATTTTCTAGTGATCTTAAACTATCCCTTTGTATACGCAATTGATATTCAATATCATCCATAGATTTTAGAATAGTATTTCTTGTCAACTTTGCTTGAGACAGCTTCTTTTCCGTAGACTTATAATTCAAACTTTCTAGTTTTCCTCTAGTCTCGCTTATTGTGCAAGACAGGATTGAGAGACGTCTACAATGAGTCTTCAATTCTTGGTTCCAAGAGTTAATTTCGGACTTCAAAGCACCGTTTTCAGCTATTAATTCCATTAGTTTAGACTCTTTTGAATCTCGATTATCTGACAGAATGGATTTTTGAACTTCTAACTTGGTGATCTCTGCCTCTAACCTGGCCTTTTGGCTTTCCGAGGTAGTAGAACGCACCATCATATCTCCTAGATCATGTTCCTCGTCTTCAATTAATCGCTTTAATAATAAGACGGAATTTCTCAAGGCCTCTATAGAATCTATCAGCAAGATAGCTTCGCCATAGTATGTAATTCTCGAGCCGAAGTCTGCAGAGATCAATGATCCTAGTGGTTCAAACAATTCTCCGTCAACTGACACTGCACGATATCCCTGTTTCGCCAAGAGATACGCAGAGCTGGCGGTTTTAACTAAATATGTATGCCCAAACAAAAAGACAGGCAATCCGACAAACTCAGAATAGACAAAATTGTCAAGAGTGCCTATAATATTCGTATCATTTTGATCAACTCCTGAAATGCTGTGATTTCCCATTCTTTGGGCGTGTTTTAGAAGGTCAAGAGAAATGATTTTGAGTCTCGGCAACTTCCTAGTCTTTGCATATTCCAAGACTGAAAGCATGGATCCTACATCATCGACCACAAATGCTTTCATTAAGTCTGCGCCTGCAGCCAACACAGATTTCTCATATCTTCTTTCCCATGAGATTAAGTCGTGTACTAAGCCTCTGATCGCTGGGCCCTGTTCAAGCTTTGTCATCTCAGCAATAGTAAAATCTTCATTCATCATATTTTTTGCAGCCAATGCTTGGGAATTGTATTCTGTAGTTAGACCGTTTGCTCTACCAAAAAGTATTCGTAAATCCTTGATTTCACCACTGACTTTATGCTTTTTTGCATCAAGATGTCTGATTAGCGTTTTTGCATTCTCCAACTCTTTATTTTTATTATTCAATAATGATTGAATATCTGAGAGATGGTTCCTGCCCTCAATAATTTCATTATTCATGATGGAGATTGTGTTATCATTATTAACGGCTTGTTGAGATTTGGAACTTATTTTTTCTTCTATTCCAATTGCTATTATATGAATATCATTTTTGACTTTCTCCAATTGTTTATTGCGCTGTTCAAGCTTCGTTATAGCATTGGATGTTTGCATGCTGTATTTGCCCAAAGCGTCAATTTCGTTATTGGTGCGGTCTAATTCATGTTTCAGTGCCAATTGTTTCTCTGATGATTCGAGAATAGGATTTCGCTTCTCGTCTAGATCTGTCTGCAGGGCTGTCAATTTTCGGGAGAGGCTATTTATTTCTGTTTCTAACGAAGGTAAGATCTTTTCCTTTATCTGAGTACAGCGTTGCTCAGACTCTTTAACTATTGCCTTCTTCCTTTCATAGTCATATATTATGCGTGAAATCCTAGTGCCAATTTGGGACTTGACCTTGTTTGCAGCGTCTACTTCTTGCAGAAACTTCATTTTATCTGCCTCAAGTTTTTCGATTTCAGAGCGGCGTTGATTAATCATGTTGGAGAGCGACGAAGAATCCCGTACCTTGGATTGCAACAGTTCCTGTTGGATTCGAAGACTATTTCTTGTTCTGGTGATGTAGTCGGAAAGTTTAGCCGCATTAAACCTTTTAATTTCTAACTCAACTTGTGAAAATCTTAACTGCTCGTTTCGTTCTACTTCTAACTCGTCTATCCGTTTCCTAATTTCCCCAATCCTAGCGAGTGCAATTTCAAGTCGTCGGTCCGAGGCGTCCAGCTGCTTTAATGCTTCAGCTTTTTTCTCATCAAAATAAGATAGCCCAATTATGTCTTCTATAATTTTTCTCCGTTCTTCGGAATTCAGTTCAGATATACGTGTTATCATCCCTTGCTGAACAATATTTAGCTTGTTTGGTGTAGCGACGACAATTTCTAATAGTTCCGTGATGATGTTCTTGGCCACTTTCTTACCATTAAGAAAATACTGACTTTCTCCAGTTTGTCCTTCTATCTCCCTCGTCAATATTACAGAATCTTTGTCAACGGGGATGCCTCTATCCTGATTATCGAAAGTCAAACTCACACGGACAATCCTGTTAGAACTGTTTTGACTGTCGTGGAACAAGGACTGGAACTTGTCGACGCGTAAAGATTTTGGACTGTTTTCTCCTATTGCAAACATTATTGCATCAAGGATGTTGCTTTTCCCTGATCCGTTGGGACCTGTAATTGCGATTAGGCCTCTCTCGAGGTTTAAAACTGAGTTTTGAAACCCAAAGGATTTAAAACCATAGATTTCAAGTTTTTTAATATAAACCAAATCTTATATACTCCCATGTGCCGACTGGAGTTAGTGGAAATCCTACGCCGCTGTCTTGTACCTTCATGAATGATCCACCAGGACCCACGTAACCTCCTTCCCATAAATGAAGATCGCTATGACATACTCCTGCACTTTCTACTCTCACAAGAAACTGGTCATGTTTGGGTCTAGGAACTGGAAGCTCCTCCAGCAGCAGGGGCTCATTTGTCCTTATGATTCGTGCACTTTTCATGGTCAACAGCAAGTAAAGCTCCCTGGGCTATAATAATTAATTGGAATACCGGTGCTATTGAATCCCAGGGAAGGCGTACTCATGTTCTCCTAATTTTCATTAAAATAGGAAGATACATTGACATATGTGGGTTAACATAATGGCATCATAGAGGTAGTACTATTATGTTATTATTAGAGTAGAGGTTATCCTAAGAAAGGATGCTGATGAAGTGATAGGAAGAGCCGTCTGATATCTTTCTGTATCGTGAAAGAAGAAGAATGATGATGAAGTTATTAGCAGATCTGAAGCATCCATTATCCGTCTCGGGATAAATATTTGACATACGGAAGGTTCCATTTCTAATCATTGGATTATATTTCCGCTTCTCTTAGAGGTTGATTAATATGGTCAGTCACACATCCTCGGATATAGAGACTCAAAAGAGCAAAGAAAAATGCCAAGCTCTCCTCAATTTATCTTCAAAAATCCGTTATGTCGGCATAATAAACGATTTCGGTAGGACTCTAGCTGGACAGTTACGTAGAGGGACAGTGCCATTATTTAAAGTAGAGGAGGCTAGAAATGAATTTTTTATCGAAGCAACAAGAAACCGACTGAGAAGACACTTCGAATACTCTATTGGTAAAATGGAATTCGGTATTACAGTCAATGAGAAAGTGATAATATTAGTAGTACCAAGCGTTACAGCTAGCCATCTATATTATTTTACATTCGATAAAGACGCCACTGTTCAGGAAATTACGCAGATCAAAGAAACTGCAACAAGGTCAATAATCACAGGAGAGACTTGAATAGCTGTTTGGCCAACTGCCAGAAAATCTTCGCAGGAAGATATATGAAAAGACCGAGTTCATTCAGACTTGGCAAAGGCCTTCATTCTGGCACGCATCTCTTTATCTTTATAAATACGAGGATGAGCGGGGTCAGATAGGATTATCTCATACCATAGGTGTCTTCCATCTTTATGCAAGTAATAAGATCCTAAGACCTCCATATTGGGAAATTTCTTACTAACTCTTTGTTCTGCAACTTTTCTCATACTCGTTCCTTGTTTGATATGGACTACGCCGATATGTTTTGGTCTTCTGCCGGATATGGCCCTTTGTTTTCTCATGCCACCTCTTCCAACCCTAGCACGTACAACAATGATTCCCTGCTTAGCCTTATATCCCAACCTCCTGGCGCGATCAAGTCTGCTTGGCCTAGGAATCTTGTGGAGCACTGGCTCTCTTCTCCAAGATATAGACTTAGATTTCAGTTCATCATTGTTGGATTTCCACATTTTAGTCCAAGTTGCGGAAATATAACTTTGCATAATAAATTTGACTTATTTCATAGCAGTATATAGACCTTTAAAAAATAGCGTTTTCGGGGTTCAGTCCAGGCTTTACAATTTGTAGGTTCAAAGGATATGGGGCCAGAAGAATTCGTATGAGATCGGTTATTAATCATTTAGATTTCCCTCAAGGTTTGAATAATTTTTTCAGCTATTACCATAGCCGCCAATTGTTGGGCTTCCTTAGTCTGGGCACCTATATGAGGAGTACAAATCACATTAGGTAACTGCAAAAGCATTTTATTGGTTGGCGGTTCAGTTTCGAATACATCTAAAGCGGCGCCCGCTATCCTTCCATTCTTCAGTGCGTCGTACAGTGCACTCTCGTCAATAATCTCTCCACGAGAAGTATTGATAAGAAATGCAGTGTGTTTCATTTTTGAGAATTTATCTATGTTGAACATCTTCTTTGTTTCTGCAGTTAGTGGTACATGACAGGTAACGAAGTCGGCACTTTCTAATAAAGTATTGAGATCTGCGACTATCAGCCCTACTTCTCTTATGAAATCTTTATTGACTGGAACTATATCATATCCAATCAGATTCATTCTGAGAGCTCTTCCTATTCTTCCTATGTTTCTGCCAATGTTCCCCACACCTATGATACCCAAATATTTCCCTCGGAGTTCGGCTCCTGTTAGGTCCGATTTAACCCATTTTCCTTTCTTTGTCTCGATGTCTGCAAAGGGTATACTTCTGGCTAGAGAAAGCATTAGGCCCATGACAAGTTCGGAAACAGCATTGGCCGCCGCTTCAGGGGAATTTATTACGCGTATTCCATTTGCTTCGGCTTCGTGAATGTCGATATTATCAAGGCCCACCCCCACTCTGGCTATAATTTTTACATTCGGAGCCGAAGCTTCAATTATCTCTTTCGTGACTTTTGTTCTGCTTCTGACAACTAGAACGTCATAGTCTTTAGCAATTGAATTTAATTGGTCTGGTTTAATTTCAGGTTGGTAATCGACTACCATACCTGACTTTTTCAGACTTTCAATACCTGAGTTATCTATAGAGTCACAAATAAGAACTCTGTTGTTATGATGCACAAAAGCAGGAAAATGTATTTGCTATATATATTTTCATGATGGGATATATCAAATACCAAGATTTTATATTCATCTGACTCATGTCGATGTCTCTGATCTATTCTCCTTCCCTACTTGATTTGATAACTTAGCAAAATTGTACGTATTGCTAGCAGTATTCATCGGGGAAATTTGTAAAGGATAGAGAACGGACGAGAGAGCGGCAAGAGCCAAAGGGTTACGAGATTTAATGCAAAAGGAAAAGGAAAAGATGTCGTTATAAGGCACCTAGGAGATTATCCAACGTTAGGAATTCTCAGAAATGTAATAACACGACACTGGCCATGATGTAAGTAAGAAGCAGATAAGTGCAAAAAAATAATTTAATATTTCGACAATATATAACAACGACAAATTCATAACTAAAAATCCTTCTTACGTAAGCTAGCCGTGAGTAATGGAAGAGGTAACAGAGACGGAAGTTGATTTTCTGATTCCTTACTTATTCCAATAGTGTGAAATTAGAAGGAATAACTTGTATCAGAAGGATAATAGTAAATGCCAGACCACACAATTGCTTTTTTTCTTAGGACAAGTTAACACAGCCTATTGCAAAAGCACACTTATTCATATCGGTCCATCATCTATGGTACGGTATCTCTCCTAGAATTCGAGATAACATTGTTTTGTCAATGTTTTTCATCTACATCCTAAGTTAATCGATTCAGTCTATGCTCTTTTGAACACGAACGATTGTATCATCTCCTGTACTGCTGGTAAATACTTTGAATACTCTGAAATTTCTGCTCTGTATATAAAGAAATAAGACACTCCTTGAAATATGGTTACAAGTTCCATTGTCTTTGTTTGACCATAGATTGTCCCTTCCTCAACCATACTACCAATGTATGATACCTCTAGGGCAGTAACGTTGCCGAGTTTAGTTTTGCTGGAGCCAACAGATTCGTATCCTGTAACAGAGTCTTGGAGCGCAATAACCTCCCGAGAAAAATATTCAGACAAAGGAACATTGCCTGGTCTCTCTGTGGATATGATAACTTCAACATTCTGATTCGGCACGTAGAAAGCCACTTCAGGCAAAGACTCTAGTCCAGTATATCTGACAAGAGGTATATCTTCTTTAATCCAATTCGAAGGATACAAAACCTGGAAGAGGGTTCCTTCATAGAGGTTAACTCCTCCCGAGGATGACGGAGCAACCGCACCAAGGATACCAAATATATGAAATGATGAAAAGACAAGTATGATAAATCCAAATGATGTCATTATGACTACATTAATGATTTTGCGATAATTATCTGTCATGTCTTCTGAAAAGTAAAACAGGACATAAAAACCCATATCTAATTGTTCGGAAGCTAGTCTGCATGCTCCTTCCGCAATCAACAAGCATTTTCTTACAGTGGGCTAATTGAGGGTATTAGTTCAAACCATGACAGGATACAGGATACTAATGACAAAAATTTCAGAAATTAGCGATGTTGCTATCACTGATTCCTGGGCCCGTTGGCTTTTCTCACTGATCTTTGGTATTAAATTACTTCTGCCCAGTAACTTTCTGAATACCTGTTTTCGGAGGCATTAGCAGATGCACCTTTTTCTTCTTGGCTCTCTTTAATTCTATTGCTAACACTCACATTTGCCATTGTTACTTCAAATGCCATTTCTCCCTGACCTTTCTCGAGTTTATTAAGTCTCTTATTCATTTCATCGCAAATTACCTCCTTCGGTAGGTTGTGATGGCTCATTTTATCGTGTGCCTCCATCATTAATTCCATGGCCTGCCTGGCAGATATTTTTTCTTCTTCATACGAAGCAGATATTCGTCTGCATATAGCATTTGCCTGTGTGTAAACCTGCTTATGTTCGCACCGTGTACTGTGTTTTATCAAATTACGCAGATATGCACGTTTTTCAAGATCAATTATTACAAGTTTGTTATACCTCTTCCGGAATTGTGTTTTATCTTTTGTCGAGGGAATATGAACCGAACCATTCGCCTGTGTATGCATATGCTCTTTCCATCTTTCTGGTAGCTCTTTCGATTTATCAGTTATAGCAATTTCACCGGATTGATAAGATCCAAATTCGGATTATACCTCGTCCCAAGATTTCCTGTTCACCTGCTATCGACAAATCCGAATTTTTGGGTCACTCCCTTGAAGTTAATAATCCGAATATCTCTAAACATGATTATTCATTTGAATGAGATTACAGCGGTATAGTTACAAGCCCTCGATCCATTGCATTGATTCTTAATCCTTAGCGAACTATAATATTATTTCTTATGCCTACTACATCATTCAGTCTTGCATATAAGCTTAGAAAGTGCAACCCTTTTCCTGTTGTTCTGTATACTTTTCGCTCTTCCTCATCGCATTTTATCAGTTCATTTTCTTGTAATAAAGTTAGGTATTTTTTAAGATGTTCATGTGACAAATATGCTCTATAAAGGATTTTTTTCTTGGTTGTCCCGTCATTTTTCGTAGCTATGTCTAGAATAATAGATATTATCTCGAGTCTGCTTCTATGCTTCATCTCAGGTGATGTCAGTACACTGGCTTTGAATAAAAGAAGCACCGATAAGTATTATGGTATTAAAATAGTAACTATTTCATCCGTTTCTCATTTTAAATTGTTTTTACGAGTTATTTTATCTCTACAATATTCTGAGTGAAACGAAGATGTTACCGGCTCCGAGTAACTGGCCTAACTCAAGCAGGCGTCTAATATTTGGATATTCCCGAACTGCGATGTTGAATCGGCGAAATTCTAACTCGAACTCCGAAGGATTCAGGCTTTACTAAGAAAGAATCTGTGATTTTCATGAAACAGCTGGTATACGAATAGGAATTCACCCTCTTGTAGGATATTTTCGGTGAGAGTAATATGACTAGAAGATTATCGCAGACCAGTCTGGCTGTGGAGCTAATTCTAAAATAAGAGTTTCACTGCAAGATAAAAGAGCATAATTAGGATCTGATAAATAGTACAATGTGGTTGTTGCTGATACCCCGCTCGCCGCGAACCTAACTCAAGCCTAGGATATTTTCTTTGGAAAAGATTCTGTCAATTTCCTGCTTAGTCATAAGTCCTCTTTGTAAAATTAATTCTCTTATGCTCTCTTTTGTCTTAACAGATTCTTTATAAATCTCCGCTGCCTTTAGGTAACCTATATATGGATTCAGTAAGGTAACAAGAGTGGGACTTTTCTCGACGTACAACTCAATCTGTTCTCTGTTTTCCTTTAGACCCTCTATCATATTTTTGGCAAACACAGGAAGAAAATTCTTTAACATGTCCATCGAGTCTAAAACGCACTTTAGCATTCCTGGTAACATAACGTTGAGCTCCAACTGGCCAGCTTGGGCAGCCATTGCCACGGAAACGTCATTTCCAACCACATTGAAGCATATCATATTAAGGCATTCTGCCAAAGACGGGTTAACTTTCCCCGGCATAATGGATGAACCAGCATGCACTGGAGGAATAAGAATTTCAGAAAAACCGGCCACAGGACCAGAAGCCATCAATCGAATGTCGTTAGCCATTTTGATTAACTCTAATGCAAGATTTCGGAGTGAAGAACTATAACTGGATACATCGAGCTTGCTTTGTAAGGAATAGAACATATTTTCTGAAGGCTTTAAATCTATGCCAGCAGTTTCTGATAGATATCTAATCGCAGATTCTCGAAATCTCTTTGGTGTGTTAGCTCCTGTCCCTACCGCTGATCCACCAAGACCAACATATTCTAAATGTTTTCCTGCCAGCATCACCATCTGCTTTGCTCGCCTCAGAGAGAATGCAAATTCTTCAAATTCGTTTCCCAGAGTAACAGGAAGAGCGTCCATTAAATGCGTCCTTCCTATTTTTATTATGTCTTTGAACTCTTCCGCCTTCTTGCTGATAGCTGTGATAACAAGTTCAATAGCCGACAATAAATCAAATGAATTAAGAAGTATGGCAATGTGCATCGCTGTTGGAAAAGTGTCATTGCTTGATTGTGACATATTTACATGGTCATTAGGACTGATGATTTCATATGCTCCTTTCTTCTTGCCCAAGGTTTCTAATGACCTATTGGCGATAACTTCATTACAATTCATATTGAAAGCAGTACCTGCTCCTGAATTTATTGAGTCTAGTACGAATTGATCGATGAACCTACCATCTAAAATTTCATCACACGATCTTATTATTGAGTCAGCTATCTCTTCGTCTAAAACATGTAAATTCTTATTTGCTAAGGCGGCTGATCGTTTTATCATCGCATATGCTTTAATAAGATATATGTGTGCAGTTTGGCCTGTAACACTATACTGTTGTTTAGCCCTTGCTGTAAATGGACCGTAGTACGCATTTGATGGTACCATGACACTGCCAAGCGAGTCTCTGTCGACTCTGAAGGAGGAGGTATTAGGCATTCCGCAGGGCAAGTACCCAAATTTACTTAATAAATCAATCGATACCGTCAGATCTATAATACTATAGATACTCTAGAGAGACATTCTATATTTTCAACATCTGGCGCGCTTAAATGCGCTCCGTGTAACATTGCGAAGCTTTTCCAATTTCCTCGGATTATGAGTTCTACGTTTATTTCAGGAATATATTTTGTCAGTTGCCCGAAGATAATTTTTTGATAGTAATTGTTTTTGACACAGAACATTTTCTCACTACTGTTTAATTTGTCTGGATTAACAATTCTGTCAATGATTCCTGATCCAACAAAGAAATAGCCTGTACTGGATGTTTTCTTCATAAATATTAATTTTATGCCTTTGGACCAGTCTCTACGAAGTTCAACAAAGTATGTTCGTTGACCGTAGATCCTATTCAGCACATCATCTCTTGTAATCCTTGCGATGAACCCCAAATAATACTTCAAATTTATTTGATAATACTGGCACCTGAATCCCTATTTAGGGTTCTGTGACTTGATTGTTGTAAATACACAACACTGTCCTAAAGGTAGTCATCTTTTGTAGGCTCGGCTCCTTCCATGTTGCGAAGAAAAGCTATCGTTACCAAATGTTTCTGATACTACGAGAGTTCATCTTCAACTACGATACGTATATCTTTAGCCTGTTAGACCATATCGATACAATCGAGAATAAGATACCAGTCAGGATGGCTAGGAATGGATAATCTTCTGTTCAGTGGAATTGTTAATAGAAACAGAATATGATCCCAACCATCTTACAAGTAATTTAATATTAAACCTTCAGGCACCATTCCATGACCATACGGTGCTCCAAGCGCCCGCATATAATATGCCCATTAACCTAAGATGAAATTGCGAAATGCATATCTTATGGAGTCCATGTTATGCCTCTCGAAGAAGAAATCCATATATATAACTAGTATGCCTTTCTGTTACCATTTTGTTTTTGGCATTGTTATTAATCTATGAACTACTTTTGATAATATCTGCCTGTTTTAGAATTTGTGTAAGCTGATTTTCTTGTCCTAAGGTTTCGCAACTGGTAATTCACAGGTGGGGAGGGGATTCGAACCCCTATATATTCGCTGGCTGCAGCCAGTTTTCTGCAGGCGAACGCATGGCCGCTCTGCCACCCCACCATACATTGTTAGGCTATGACACACTTAATTTAAGCATTAAGAGATGTCCCTATCCACATCAAGACTACTAATACCAGACCAAATGCTATATCTTACTGTTTAACTTAATGGGCAGAAGAGCACATCGGAGCTTCACATTTTACATAACGCTTTGATACCAAGTAAATCCAGTACCTTCTTGAGCACGATGCCGAAGGCACTAACAAGTATGAGTCTTGACAACATCGTTTCTGTATGTTTCTCCTTCAAAATAGGGACCTTCTCATAATAAAGATTGAATGTTGTCGCGAGTTCGTATGCATATTTAGCCAAGGCTTTGGGGTTAAGGGTCACTACAGCTTCCTCTATGACAAGGTCTAATTTTGACAATATCTTGATAAGATCTATTTCAGAACTTGTATTTAACAGTCCAAAATTGGTCCCTCCAAATGAGTGATAATTTTGTCCTGACTTTTCTAAAATTCGCTGGGATCGTGCATATGAGTATTGCAGGTAGGGGCCAGTTTCCCCCTCAAGGCTTAGACATTCAACAATATCAAAAGATATTATTTTATTCAGATCCTGTTTTATCAAATAATATCTTATAGCAGAAATGGCAATATTTTCTGCTATATCATTTAACAGTTCATCTGCCAATCTCGGGTTCCGTTTCCTTGCTTCATCAAGTGCCTTCTCATGTAGTTTATCTAGAACAAAGTCAGCATTTACGTAAATTCCCTTCCTTCCTGACATATGGATAAACTCTCTTCCTCCGATATCCAGGCCAAGTACGCGAGCAGTTTGGGAGTTTATGGTAACGGCCTCATATCCCAGATGGATATAATTGTTACTAGATTCTATCTCGCGGATAGTCTCATCATTGAATACCCCAGATTTTAGATTGAACAAAATGCGGGATATTATCTTCTGGAGTCTAGATTGCCTAGAGTCAATAATGGTTATCGTGGTGTGTCGAGACTGAAAGTTATGAATCGTATTTTCATTTTGATTTGATTCGTATAACCCAGTAGCCCAAAGAACTGAGCCATCCCATTGCTCTCCAAATTTGCGATAAGAAAATGGATCATCAACCAAGCCGGTTTTCCATGCTGCGTAAGGAATATCTTTTGCAATATAAGTTGATGTGCCATCACTTCTAACTATTACTTTATCTGCTTCTTCTAACTCATCGTCTGGGTCGACATTACCATTTTTCAGTCTTATTATCCAGCAATCTTTATTTTTCCCGGTTTTTTCTTTAAATATTAGGCCTTGATTCTTCAGCAAGTCCAATGTATTTGACCATAAACCGGATGATACAATATGAGACTCGAAGTTCAAAAGGTCATAACGTGCCTTAACTCTCCAACAAGTTTTCAATTGTTCCATTAATACTTTGATAGTAATATGACCAGCGAATTTTGCAATATCCGATTTTGTTTCTTCGATCTCTCTAAGCACGCATTTTCTTTTCTCTTGCAGCGAAGGATATATTTCGTACATTCTATTAATTTTCGTATAGATCTCGTCACCGCAATACTGATCAAATTTCATGGTTGAATGGCCACCGTAAATTTTCGGTTCAATCGAAAATCCAGCAAAGAGGAATCCAACAACAATGTCTGCAACCTGCAATCCGGAGTCATCAATATAGTTTAAGACCGTAACTTTATGGTTGGTGGCCTTTAGCATTCGATAGATTGTGTCGCCAAGAATTACGTTTCTTAGATGGCCTACATGTAATGCTTTGTTTGGGTTGACGCTTGTATGTTCGACTATTACATCCCTGCCCTTTCCTATGTCATTAAGGCCATAGCCTGAATTTGTGATTATTTGTCTTAGAGTCCAGACCGCAAGAGCACCATAATTTAGTCGGAAATTTATGTAACCTGCAGGATGAGCTTCGGCTGAAACAAGCATGTCAGCCCAGGGCAGTATCGAGTGCCTTTTTTGATTCTTCCCGTATTCTTTTATATATGGATTTAGCTGTTTGTCAACGAGTTCTTTCGCTATCTCATAAGGACTCCTCTTGAGCCTTCTACTTAATTTAAAGGCGATATTGCAAGTAACATCCCCTAGTTCTTTCCTTGGTGCCTCTGATATCTCAAAGTCTTCGTCCTTCTCTGTCCCCCCTTCCAAAAAATATCCAAGGTTCTTAGCCGATAAAAAAACTAACCTGCGAACGTTATTAATCAGGTTCCTAAGTGTCAATTCTATTCACTATCCCAGATAGAAAAGTAGATGCAACGAATTCAACTGCTTCTACTGCACCTTCTCCTTGACGTCCTTTAACCACATGTTTTGCTTTAGCTTTGACGTTGTCTCTCGCGTGGTTCAAAGCGATACTGTAACCACACATATTAAACATCGGAATATCAGTCTCGCTGTCACCTATCGCAACTGCGTATGCAGGGTCTATATCTAGAATTCTTAATGCCTTCTTTAATCCTACTGACTTGTCTATGCCTTTTTCGTTTATATGAAATGCATATTGGCTATCTGAGATGTATAAGTCTAACTTGTTGTCTTCTAGCACCTTTTGTCCTTGTTGCATGTCGAATGTACGGCATAGAACTACTTCGGTGAGTCTATTAAAGACAGGTTTTAATTTTACACTATCAAATTTCTTTTTTAATACTTCGTATCCTTTCATGCAGTTTTCTTTATTTGCAAACGATATGTGTTGTTGAGGTCCTGTCATCACCGTCCCGCCATTTTCCCCTACTGCAACTCTTGTTGTCCCACCAAACACGGACAAAATATATGCCTCAGCCGACGACCTCCCTGTGACGAAAATAACCCTACAGCCCATACTTTCAATATATCTTAAACTGGCCAGGGCCTCTAGGTGAATTATCCCTCCTCCATTTTCAGTTAATGTTCCATCGATATCTATAGCGAAGGCCTTGACGGTATCCAAGTCTGTATGTCCTCCCAATATCTTTGGTATATATAAAAATTGGTTATTGAATAAGAAGTTATAAACCCAGATTCTGGGCGTCCTGCGGGTCGCTGTATGACCTACAACTTGGAGGGGGCAATATAATTCAGAGCCTACCGTTATATAGGGCACTCACGTAAGTTGGTTCTAATCGCTGCGGGTCCGTCGCCTAGTTAGGACAGGGTGCTGATTTGTCTAGTATTCGAAGAAGCAAGCACAAGCCTCCGAAGCCAGTTGTCGTGGGATCGAAGCCCACCGGACCCGCCTACAATTAAGTTGATTGAAAATAAAACTATGAGCTGCATGATGACACGTGAACGACTTGGCTGTAAAAATTTATAAGAGATGCAACAAAGTATTCTAGTAATTGAGTTCACAAGAAATTGTCACACTGCAGGATCATCATAATACCTTGTTGAACAGAAGAGAACTTAAAGTAATTATAAAGAACGTACAAGGTCAATTGACCAAGACCAATGCTTCATCAGTTATTGCAACACATTTTAAGTTGAGCCAGCAAGAGCAAATTGTACCGATATTAATGCAATCTGAAACAGGACGGACTGACATACATGCGTCATTTTATGTTTACAAGTCTCTAGAAGATGCAAAACAGCAACTTCCAAGGTATCTGATGCTACGGAGTATGTCCAAAGAGGATCGGAAAAGAATCATTGACGAGGAAAAGGCAGCAAAGTTGAGAGCAAAACAAGCGGCTGCTGCCGAAGCAAAGAGTGGCAGGGGTAGGAAGTAATGGTAGATAAAAAAGTGGGTAGCTCTAGCAAAGGTGACGTCTCAGTGTTCGAGTTTTACAAATTGGAAGGCGAAAGCAAAATTGTTAGAACCAAAAGAGATTGCCCAAGATGCGGGAGAGGCGTTTTCATGGCTGAACATAAGGACCGTTTTAGCTGTGGGAAATGCGGATTTACTGAATTCCATAGGTCTGGAACGAAATCTGGAACTAGATCTGAAAGCAAGGCCTAAATATGCGGCGCAATTCTAATGGCGCTGAAATGCTGATATACTATTTTCCCTAAAAACGAAGAACCAAGCATTAGTATTCTTCAATACTTAGAAAAGTTGTTCACGCAGTATTGATGTACGATATATTCAATCTGCAAACCTGCTAATTTCTTCATGAATCGATCGTGCAACGGAGGAGGATATTAATGGATAAAATTGTCCAAGATAATCCATAGATTTTTGAAATAGTTCTTGTCTGAGATCTTTTATTTTGGATGCTTTATCATTTGTTGTTGATGCCTGATCAAAAGAAAAATAACCTGACAAGAATTCTCTCACAATTTCCTTAGCGACAGAAGTATTGGTTGTTCTTTTTAAGCTCCGACAGAGGAATTGAATGATATCCCAAACCGGGTCACTGTCAGCACCATTTTCGCTAAAATCGAATTGGTCCAAACTCGTAAAGAATACGCTGCCATTGGAGTTATCTGCATTGTTAACAATAATATTATTTGGTTTTATATTGCCTAGAGTGAAATGGGTCGCATGAACCATAGCAAAATTTTTTCCAATTGCCTTGATCCAAAAGATATTTTTTGCTCCAGCTGTTAATTTCTTCTTCAATGAGTCTTGAATGATCCGATGCATGCTTTGCCCTTCAACAAAGTTTGTTACCAATATTAGGCGCTCTAAATCAATGGCTAGTATAGCGGGAGTATTCAAACCTACCTCATTCCGCAAGTATCTGAGGGCCTTATACTCAGTCCCTAGTCTAAATAGAGGATCAATCTTAAGAGGATATTTAGAAAGAGTGTAGTTAGATAAAGCCCAGAAATTCAATGTAGCCCATTTTAGTCCTTTTAGTTTGGCAAAATTTTTTGCTACTACTGACAAGATCCGATCTGGGTTATAAGTGTCCTGCAGAGTGTAACACGTAGTTCTGCTATTTACACTTCCCAGATGAATCCTCTTTAGTATAGTATAGGAAAGCAGACCAAATGATTTTGCGACGAGATCCAACCATTTTTTATTGCTTCTGGTAATAACTAGACCCTCCTCTAGTTTCCAATAATGCTCTCGAGGATATGCCATGAATTCTGGCAAACTAATTGGTTGAGTCCTATGTCGTCTTATTTTTGATTCTGCCTCCTGCATTGTGTAGTGTAAAACTCTTCTGCCAGCGTAAGCATGCACAAAATATGAATTAAGGACTTGTAATTTTCTAGCGAGCATTAACCTTAGATTATTTCTTTCTGCTTGCTTGTTGAGGGCCAGACGTTTTTTGCTTATTTGTAGTAAGTTAACATCGGTTGTTGTTGATGAGGTTTTTAATATTAGCAATTCTTTATCGTTTGTCATTATCTCCTCCAGAGCTTTTCTGTACCCTTCAAGCGCAAAGGCTAAATTTGTAGCGGCTCGTCTACCGGTATATATTTTGTAATAACTGTATAGGGCAGAAGGATATACTAAGCTGCGCTGCTTTATTTTTGAAAACACGATGAACTCTAAAGGAAACGATATTTCTGTGCACAAAATACTTGTGGTCCGTATAATACCTAACAGCTCTTCTAGAATGACCCGCTTTTTATACAAGATTTCTATCGACTTAAATAGCTCCTGGTTAATTATGGCCTCGTAAGTATGAAGTAATCTACCTGCCACAAATTCTCCTAATAAGCCTGTCTGAGCATCTTTTTGAAGTGCAATATGATCAACGATTAGCGCAGATATTCTAAGTCCCTCTGACCGGAAGTATGAATACCTTACAGTATATGGATAACCTTTTACGACAACAATTATATCTATATCGCTGTCTGGGCTTTCATATCCAGCAACTTTAGATCCGTACAGACAAGCCCCGATTACTTTGCGACGTTTAGCTAGCCTCTCAAGGAATTTATCTATGGCTCTTGATTCTTCCTTTGATAAGCTCGTGCAATTAGTCCTCATCCATACGCCTATATTTTATTTTTCAATTTTTGTATTGCTGCTCTTTCAAATTCAAGTATTTTTTCTCTGATCTCTCGACCAACCTTTATCCCAGCCACAGCTTCAGCAGGTATCTTGATTATGTTGGAATCTAGGGACACACTTACTGAAGGAAGACCTCTATTCATCCAATATTTAATTGTCTTTTCTTCTAGTCTTGAGTCCTTGAACCCCTCTGGAAACTTTTTAGCAATATGATCCCTTAAGACCTGATCTGATCTAAATACACATTTGGCTTCTAACAAGCGGCCGGAATCTCGGTATCTATTTTCAAATAGACTTGCAGTAAGATCGTCTGAAATTATATCCATTTTCATTATCCGGTTCAATAGCTCTAAATAATGCATGAATTCGTGAGCCAAAATTGCATGAATGGTCCCAAGCAAGCCATATATGACAAGTGGGGCTGTTATCCGAATGAGTATTTCGACTTCATTGTTTTTCTTCACTACCGGGATAGTCTGTGCAAACAGGAAGCCAAATTGAGCAAATTGAAAGTCAGCAGATGATGGGGCAGCAATAATAAGAGTCGGATCAATATAATAGCGAGGATACTTTAGTCCTGATGCTCTTTCTATTCTCTGAATTCCCATCTCTACAATACTAGAGCGCTTTACTATGACACTATAGATCTCAGGCGGGATTAATTCTAGTTCTCTAGCGTCTCGCACTTTTATCAAGGGATCAAAAACCATATCAACTTACTTACAGAAGAATGGATGTGCTGTAAGAAAAATGTTACTGGTATTTATTTATTAATCAATATGTCGAGAACGTCAAATATTAAACATTCACACTTTAGGTTCACAGCCGCCGAAATATTTGGGCTTATATATTCGCGTCCTTCTACAAATTGTTTGATGGTTAGCCCTCCGTCTGCAACTAAATGGAGCTCGCATACTTCATTATCTTGTTTTACAACATCCAGGGAATAAATCCTTTTTGCCGATGCCCTATGTATGTTCTTTTGACTCCTAAAGATTATCACGGAATTAGCCAAAGATCTTATCTTTAAAACTTCTTCTTTTCCAAGTTGTCTTGGAGCCTTAATGACTATCCTTGTCTTTGCAATAAATTGAACAGGCTGCTCTGGAAGTTTCTTAAAAAGTCTCTCAATATTTACGAATAAACCATAACGAGGAAAATCTAGTCTCCTTTCATTAAGGTGGACAGTTTTAGGGTTTCGAATTCGAACAAAGAAAGGTCTCCCTGATCCCAAGACCAAACTGTTCTTATCCTCGCTACCGATCCAAGAAAATTTCAGTGCTTGGCCTCTTGTGATCCCTAGGATCTCATTGGATATTATCGATTGAATGCTAGTATCTTCCAAAGAACATTTTGCTGATCGATGTAGTAAACTAGAATTGACGGAAGGAGAGGAATCACTTTGCATACACGCTTTGTACCTGCTGTAATGGCCGCTCGCTCTCTGTGGGATTCCTCTATTCTTTTTTATATATCTACCTAAAATGATCAAGGGCCTCGTTTGGATATTTATATCTGGGTCGGATTCTTTTTCGAACTGTAAATTTACTATTATATCAGGATATAAGAAATCAATTCGCTTGTTTGTATATTTTCTGAACTTCTTCCTCAAGTCTGTGACTAACTGGCTTTTTATATTTTCTCTGCCACGTATTTTGAACCTAGCTCTAATTCGGTCTTCTTTTTCATAAAGAGATGCTGGTATAGTTGCTCCTATTAAAAAAGTGTCAAAACGGTAACGACCACTTAAGGAGTTTCTGATTTTTTGAATAACTAAGTCTGTTTTATGCATAAGTCCGCTACAAATATGGCATTTATTTCCATTGTTTAATTGAAATGAATCCTGAGCATTAAAATTAATGTCAGTATCGACTGATACCTGCCTACTGAGACAATATTTGCATAATATATAATTCTCTCTGAGTCGACGAAGAAGTAATTCCTGTGTCTTATTAGGAATACTAGCCGATGCCAAATTTCCTTAGCATTCCTTGCATTTGTCTTCCTTTGGCCTGTTTCATCATTGTTTTCGAGTTGCTATATTGTTTTACCAAATCCTTAACCTCGTGCTCGGTGAGGCCTGATCCTCTTGCTATGCGCTTCCTTCTAGACTCGTTAATTATTTCGGGGTTTCTCTTCTCATATTTTGTCATAGATTGAATAATAAATCTCCACTTCTCCATTTTTCCCTCCAAAACGTCTAGTTGGTCTTCCTTCAGCATACCTGACAGCCCAGGCAAGTTGTCTATTACGTTCCTGAAACCCATCTTTCCAACGTTTTCCATCTGTGCGTAGAAGTCTTCTATAGTCATCTTACCGCTCAACAGTCTTTTCGCCTGATTCTCATCAGCCTGAAGTTCTAAACCTCGAGCCATTTCTAGTATTGCCTGTATGTCTCCCATACCTAGGATCCTGCCTACGAAACTGGTAGGGGAAAAAACCTCAAGGTCGTCTATTCGTTCACCTGTTCCAATAAACATTACTCTTGCACCCGTCGCCGCAGAGGCCGCTAGTACTCCTCCACCTTTAGCCGTTCCATCAAGTTTAGTCACAATTATTCCCCCTATAGCTGCAGCTTCATGGAATGCTTTAGCTTGGTTAAATGCCTGCTGTCCTATTGTCCCATCGATTACGAGCAATACAAGGTCTGGATTTATAGCATTTCGCATATCGCGCATCTCCTCTAAAAGACTTGATTCCTCTTTGTGTCGTCCTGCCGTATCAACAATGACTACATCTAGGCTTTGCGCTCTAAAGTGCTCTACACCTTTTCTTACAATATCTATAGCGTCTGTATTTGCCTCCTCTCCATAGACTTCTGCGTTGATTCTACTGCAATTCATTTTTAATTGAGTTAGTGCTCCAGGCCTCCAGGTGTCAGCCCCTATAACACCCGCACTATAACCTTGCTTTGATAACCAGCGCGCGATCTTTGCAGTCACAGTGGTTTTGCCACTGCCTTGGATGCCGAGCATAAGGATGATGCTCTGCTTGTTAGGCTCAAAGTTTATTATCTTTTCAGCGGTTTGTTGTGATTTATCGATGTTTTTGATCGTTTGGCCAGAGTATCCTAGTAGTCTAGCAAGTTCACCGTACAAGATAGTAATAATATGGTCTTTTCTCGTGAGTCCCTTTACAGGTTCTTCATTCATTGATCTTTCCTTGATTCTCTTTGTAATTTCTAGCACCAGTTTTACATTGACGTCCGCCTGCAACAGAGCCCGTTGGATGTCCTTGCACAGAGAATCGATTAATTCTTCGTTAATATCAGAAGCTCTCACGATCTTCTTAATAGCGCCCCTTAGACCAGTGCGCAAGTTATCAAGCATATTGTTATTCCTTCGGTATTAACGCATGTTCCAATATTTCAAATATTCCCCGCTGACCGTCCCACTTTACGATGGATTTTTTAATTAATAATCTCTTCTTAAAGATCGGACAGTCAACTGTTAATGTTTCGGCTTCTCCGCCCTCAAAGGATATATTTATTCCGTACCTATTGCTTAGCAAGCGAAGTTTCTCTATTAAATCACGGTCAAGATCTTTTCCAAGCCAAGAAAAATCAAGTCCCATTGCAGACACTGAAACTATTTTCACATGAAAGCCATTGTCAATCAGAGCCTGAAGATAGTTGTACGGTTGGACATTCCATATCGGTGTGATATTTGCTAGGCCATGCCCAGTACACACTTTTCTAAATATTTCGTTTTGGAATATACTTGAGATCGTTCCATGTACGATACCCTCAACATCATAAGCTGATACAACTTGGGTTATAGCTTGTTCTAAAACTTCGATTTCTGCGTATTTGGTTGAGTCTACAGTAGAATCAACTCCCATGAATGGTATCTCTAAAGCAGCCGCCAGAGACTTGGTGATTTTGCTATTCGGGTAATGAAATAGCATACTATCGTCTGCACTTGGATGTATGGTAACTAAGCATTCAACTGTATGACCGTATTGGATGGCTTTATAGATAGAAAAGATGCTGTCCTTTCCGCCAGAACAAAGAGCGGCTAATTTCATGATTTGAGAATAAATATTCCATTCCGGACAGCATCTATGTGTGGCATTATTTTTGAGCGATATAGCAATTGGCGTGCGTAATAGGCTCTGATCCCAATAGACTCAGAGGAGCAGATTGCTGACATCAATGAACCCTTCTATACTTATTATGTAGTCTGCTGCGTGATCGAGAATTAATTCTCGACTAAAATCCAAACCCATTCATTCTCTACTTTGACTTTATATATCTTGAGCGGGTCTTCAGCCGGTAAATTTTGAGGTCTGCCGTTTTCTAAATTGAAATTAGACATATGCAATGGGCAAGTAACAGTTTTTTCAGATTCGTTTAGAAATCCTGTTGATAAGTCAGCATACGCATGAGTACATATTCTGTCGGTGGCATAGATTCTGTTGTCGAATTTCGCTATTAGTATCTTCTTATCATCGTAGTCAAAGTCTAAGAGATCGGAATTTTTCAGATCTTGGGTTTTACATACCTTTATCCACATGCTGGGTTTATCCTTCCTAATTTGGATTTGATTCTCGACTCCTATCTGTATTTATAGTGCTTTTCAAAAATATCTTCTGTCTCCCTATACCTGGATTTTTCTACTTCAAGAATTTGTTCCATGGCCTCGTCTGTCTTTAGCATAAGAGCTTTTCCAGACCACTTATTTTCTATCAGGTAGTTAACCCATGCCCTAATAGTTGGACCCATTTTTCGAGAAAGTGGTTCGAGAAAGCCACTGACAATTTCACGCTTTGCTAGTTCTCTGCTTAATCCTCTAGACATCAAGTAAAAAATCTGGGCTTCATCAAGTTGGGCAACCGAGGCTGAATGCGTGGCCTTTACTTCATTGGTCTCAATCTCCAGTCCTGGGATAGCATCAGATTTTGCTCCCTTATCGAGCAAGATCGCATGGCCAGCCAAATAAGATTCTGATGCCTTAGCGTATTTACCTATCTTTATCATACCCTTAAACAGGGATTTAGAATTGTCTTTCATTACTGATTTGACTAGGACTCTTCCTCTAGAGTTTTGACCATTATGTATCAAGTTTGATGTTACATCAAATGACTGATCATCGATTCCGAAGATTATCTCAAAATCTTCGGCTGTAGAACCTGATTCTTTCATGATACTATCCGTCTTATACCTTGATTGTTGTGCACCAAAAAGTCCTAGGTACCAAGACATCTTTGCATCTCTACCTACGAAGGCCTTTCTGTTAGAAAAATTGACTGTTTGTCCGGCCATTGATTGCAAACTGACCATGTCAAGATGGGCGTTTTGACCCAGGTGACACTGTACAAGTTCAAAATATGCTTGTTGAGTATTCAGCATTTCTGTCTTTTCATCCTTGTGCTCCAGAGCCTTAGCATATGACGGAGAGTAAATCTCTTGAACGACGGTAGCTTTAGAGCCAGCATCAGCAATAATTATATTTTGTGATACTGAAGAGGTTCCGTCATCAGTCAGAGAGCTTATGATACGCAGGGGAGCGTCAAGTGATGTATTCTTTGGGATATAAACAAAGACGCCTGTTCTAAAGGCGGCTGCCTCAAGTGCAAGAAATTTATCCTCGCTATACTGCAACTCATTAGCAAGCAGCCATTGTTTGATAAGTTCGCCGTGTTTTAGCAAGGAATCTTTCAAATCAGAGACAATTACTCCTTGGTTCGAAATGTTTTCAGGAACACTTATTTGGTCAATCGAAGGTCCAATTTGAACTATCGTAGTGTCCTCATGTCCTAATTCATTCAACCTGTTTTGGAGCTCCTGGTGTGGTCTTGTGTGTGAGGCCGACTCTCTAAGGCTGTTTGGAAGATAGATCCGTTCTGGCTTAATGCGATTTACATCAGAATATTTTACGTATAATGGAGACACTTCCGAAGGGAGAGATGAATATTGGGAGAATGCCCTCTGTCGTAATGCGGAAAGCCATTTAGGATCCTTGTTCTCTTCGATTATAGATTGGATGTAGTTGTCTGCTATAGCGGATAATGTTATCAATATTCAGGCCCTTCTTTTCTTAATAAAACTCCTAGATATTAAATATGATTTAGTTACCTGTAGGTGGCGGATTTGATTTGGTGTCTGTCTATCCTACTGATCCTTCCATTTCCATTTTTACAAGTCTGTTTAGCTCTACTGCGTATTCCATTGGCAATTCCTTTGTGAAGGGCTCCATGAACCCTCCAACTATCAAGGATAGTGCATCAGATTCGGAAAATCCTCTACTCATTAGATAGAAGATTTGGTCTTCTCCTATTTTCCCTACAGTTGCTTCATGAGAGATTGTGGCATCTTCTTCATTTACTTCTACGTAGGGATAAGTATCAGTCCTTGAATTTTCGTCTAATAGCAGCGCATC
>OCZS010000086.1_pt1 | contig 28845 bp, 35 predicted proteins | sample 1539071 | NCBI WGS metagenome assembly OCZS01 (sample SAMEA3113584, study PRJEB22503) | soil metagenome
ATAACGCAGTGTTGCGCCGCCGCCAGTTGATACATGACTTACTTCATTCTCAGCGACGCCAGCCCTCTTCATTGCTTCAAGTGTATCGCCGCCGCCTATCAAGGTCTTGCTTCCACGCCAGAATGCAAGAGCCATGCTCTTAGCGATGTTTATAGTACCGTTAGAAAATACCTTTATCTCAAACATACCCATGGGGCCATTCCAAAACAGAGCACCGCCTCCATTTGAACCCACTTCTGCTGAATAGCGCTCAACTGTTTCATTGCCTATGTCAAAGCCAGACATCCCAAGGGGTATGTCGCCGCTAACCATTGTCACCGAAGTGTCTGTTGGGGAACTAGCGCAAATGTGATCGGTAGGCAGCAATATCTTGTCACCATAAGTGGAAAGTGCCTTTTCTACCCATTGTATGTGCTCCTGATCTATAATTGAGTTCCCAGTGTTGAGACCGTTTGCCTTGAGAAAAGTATATGCTGCTGCACCACCAACTATGACCTTATCTGCCTTTGGCAACAAATGCTCAAGCGCTCCAATCTTGTCTTTTATCTTTACTCCTCCTAGCACAAGGCTAAAGGGCCTAATCGGGTTTTCCCTTATCATTGAAAGGTACTTTACTTCCTTTATCAGATTAAAGCCTGCGAGCCGGATATCAAACATCCATGCTGCACCATACGTCGAAGAATGCTTCCTATGAGACGTACTGAATGCATCATTGACGTAGATGTCAGCAAGAGAAGCAAGTTTTTTGCTAAACTCTGGGTCGTTTGACTCCTCTTCCTTGTGGAAACGCAGGTTCTCAAGCAGCAGGATGTCTCCCTTATTCATTTTGCTTACGTTCTCCTCAATTTCTACCCCCACACAGTCGCTTGCAAACTTTATTGGTGGTCTTGATCTTCCAATGATCTCTGTCAAGTGCTTGGCTAGCGGTGCAACAGAATAATTCTTGTCATGTCCTTTAGGCCTTCCCAGGTGCGAAGCCAATATGACCTTGGCTCCCCGTTTTGCCAAATACTCAATTGTCGGAAGAGACATTCGGATTCTATAATCCTCACCTATAGCCCCGTTGTTTATGCTAACATTAAAATCAACTCGAACAAACACCCTCTTGCCATCAAATTGTGAGTCCTCCAAGTCTGAAAGAGTTCTGAGGTGCAAGTGAACAATTGGTAAAATGGTTAAGGTTTATTTATCTTTATAACAGAGGAGCAGGCCTCATGAGAGAGAATCCTTCACCGAAAAACATCTTCTTGTTGACGTTGGTATCTTTTTGAAGCGTTAAATATGATGGGCTATAAATATAGAGATAGTATTATCGTGAGCAGCAGCAAGCCCTCAGCCGGCAAGCCGGCCGATCTTGTCAATGAAGGCCTTATTGCAGGACAGAAGATTGCCAAGATTTCTGTTTTCACCCTGGTGAGCATAGGAGTTGCTGAAATCATAATGGGTCAAATAAGTGGCAGCGTTGTTGCAACGGCAGATGGCATAGATTCACTTTCAGATGCAATGATATCTTTCATAGTGCTTATCGGATTACGTATAGCACACAGGCCGGCAGACAGAAAATTCCCTTTCGGTTACCACAAAGTGGAAAGTTTTGCTGCGCTCATTGCAGCTATAGGTATGATTGCAATAGGAATATTCATCTTTTATCATTCATTTGAGGCGCTGCTCGACCCGACGGAGATTAGGCAGCCGATATTGACAATGATCGTCTTAGCCGCCGCAGGTGCTATTTCACTTCATAGGGCGTTTCAGATGAATTCAATAGCCAACAAATACAACCTCTTGTCATTAAAGACAGATGCCAAAAATTCCATAAAAGATGGCTCTGCCTCTGTTATTGGTTTTTTCAGCGTCCTCATTGCATCGCAGTTTGGCTTTCTCCAGATGGATGCGATAGGCGGTATGATAATTGCAGGCTACATATTTTCAGTGTCATACATTTCCCTGAAGCAGTCGTCGCTTATTTTGGTGGACTCGTGGCAGAATCCGAAATTGACCGATATGGTGAAACGGATAGTAGAAGAAAAATTCAAGGAAGAAAATATCAAAGTCAAGTCAGTGCTGCTGCGCCCAGCAGGAGCACTGGCACAAGCTGAAGTACATCTTGAGATCGATGGCAACAAAAGGCTTGCAGACGTAGAACTATTACTTGTTATGATAGAAATGTCCATCCGCTCGCAGATCCCTGCAATAGCAAGAATATCCTCAATACCGCATTCCCACCCCCAGCAAAAACAAGAAACGACAAGAAAGTTTGGCGGGATTTTCGGTGACAGGAAAAACCAGCAGGGTTCCGTCGCCCATAAATAACTTTGAAAGAGGTCACTCCATTTAGTTTGGTCAGTTTCTTGTATAGACTAAAATAATAATAATAATAATAATAATAATAATAATATCTGTTGTGGCATCTAAACATGCATTTTTCAGTTTTTGCATTGGTGTCTAGTGGGGACAAAAAAATTCCTAGACACTATATCTCATCCTGGAGAGCCCCTGATTGTTTCCTTTGCCTATTTCCAGCCTCATTGTGAGAAACTATGGTTTTGAATAATTGGCAGATATCTGTACTGCTTTTTTTATTCATTTGGCATTAGCCTTTATTTATTGAACAAAAAAATTGGTACCTCCTAGTGACTCGACTCTACGTGGGTGCTCAATTCATCGTCAGTCCTGAAGCTTGCATTGCAAAGGTTACATAGCAAGACTTGATCCTCCTGTCTGGTGGATCCTTGAGAAACAAGAAATGGTCTATCTTCTTGAGCTCTGGGCGGGATCTTGGGCATATTGATCTGAAATCTGCGCACGACATTTGCTGGGTCAACTGTAGGTGCGCTGCTGTAGTGATAGTTGTATGGGTCCGGCGCTGCATCTCTTTCATAATTGGTTTTTACCTCCGTGACAAGTCCTTTCTTTACGACTATGAAATTGCGGCTTACTGCTTCAATGTCTCCTATATCTTGGTCGTCGCTTGTATATACCGATTCGCTGATAAGGTCGGTCCAACTTGAAGGCTCTTTGGGCACAAAGAGGATACACGGAATAACTATTTAGCAATTCTAATTTAGAGCAAGGCTCCATCTGGGAAATTTTATTGCATCGCTAAATTTATTTTATTTCTACATTTCAAAAATTACTAGAATATGTGAATCATGTTTATCTACCAGTGACGCTTTAATAGAATGTTTTGTTTTCCATTGGTTCTTGCGAGAATACGTCTAAGGTCTTCTTTGCTTTTACAGCCTGTAATGTTTGTATGCGGAGCCAGATGCAAGTCGCATATTTGTGACTATATCAGATAGGCAGGTGTGTATTGTCGCGCGCACTTGGTATATTCAGAAGCCGAGACGAGTTTGATATATTGTTGGTTCCGAACATTAATAAATAAACAGCAGAACATGCTCTTATTGTGGGCACTAACAGCAGCAGCAGCGACTTCCCTCCAAAGAAGGTACTTGGCAAGTTCATGCACGTTTCTGACCAGCAGCTCAAAAGGTCAAATGATAAATCGCTGATATTCTTTATGGGAGCAGGCTTTTGTCCATTCTGTGCAAGTGAGCGGTGGGCTATTGTGAGCGCGCTTAACAATTTTGGCCGCTGGCAGGGGCTTGTAGAGACTGCAAGTGCTGACCATGACGAAAAATACCTCAACATCCCAACTCTCAATTTTGCGAGAGCAAAATACACAAGCGAGTATCTAGAGTTCGTTGGCCGTGAAACTACCGACAGAAATTTTGAGCCGCTGCAAGAGCTTGATGAAAGAGACTACGAAATTTTAGACACCTTCAACCCAGACCAGATAATTCCTTTCCTTCTGATCGATGGGCAGTTCATGCAGGTGGGCTCAGGTTACAGCCCGCAGTTGTTGGAAGGCATGAGTCATGCAAAGCTCAAAGTAGAGGTTCAAAATCCTGCTTCATCAGTAGGAAAGGCCATAAAAACAGAAGCAGACAACATTACTGCACTTATCTGCAAAAGCATAGCAGGTAAAGCAAATGTCTGCCATTCAGAAGACATAAAGACCTTGGCTCGCAAGATTTGATTTGATCTAATCCTCAGCTGTTGCCATTGCCTGCTCTTTTAGTGGCGTTATCCTGGTTGTTGTCGGCCGGCCGATCTTGCTTGCTGCCGTCTTAAACCCGTCCTGTGCTAGCTCAAGATTGGAAGCGGTGACGTATGCATCAAAGATCACTTGACCTGGTCTGATCCTTGCAGCAAGACCAGTTGACTTACCAAAAGCCCTCCTCATTCCCTCCTGAAGTCGGTCTGCTCCTGCAGTTGCAATCATTTTGTTTTCTCTGAGGAGCACATGAGGATATACGCGCAACGTGGAAAAGAAGCTTGTCTCGCCTGCTTGTGCCATCCTTTTGTTTGCTGCAAGTCTGGCAGCTTCTAGGGCGTTGTGCCGAATCTGGAGCTTTTCAGTTGCTATGAGTTCGACCTTGTAATCGTAGTTGTCTCCAGCGAGCCCAGATGAAAACCTAGCAATTTTCAGTTGAGGCTTGCCTGCTATGTATTCTCGCCTTACATACGGCATACCACGAGTTTCTCGATAATTAACACCCTTCATCTCTTAATTCACCAAATATTAGGTAATATTCAATTATGAGGGTTTGCTCTGATTTAATCGTTATGACGTCCTCCTTTTAAGAACTGTATGTGATTTAACCACCAGTTTAATTAGTCACCTTTACAAGATAGCTGTGATGTCATCCTCCTCGCCTCCTGTAACGAGCCCAAACCCATTATCTGAGAAGGTAAGTGAATCGGAAGCAGCTGCAGCAGAAGTACAACCGTCAATAATAGAGGGGCACTTGGCAGGCAATGGCAGGATAGTGATCGAGGAAACCCGCTTCCAAGATGAATTGCGTACGAAGGGTTTTGGAGAGAAAGAAAATGCCGAATTCGTCCTTAAGTCATACGAGGCTTTATATCTATTTCACACAAAACGCTTAAAGCTCAAGAACAAACCACATATCGGCTTTAACTCGCTCTTTGAGCTACTAATAAAACACAACCGGAACATAATGAGTGTGTTTCTTGTTTATCGCGACCTTCGAAGCAGAGGCTATGTGGCAAAGGAGGGCTTTGGCTTTGGCAACGACTTTCGCGTTTATGATCGAGGCGATTATGAGAAAAAGCCGGCTAAGTACGTCGTCTTTGGTATAAACGAGGGCAACAATACTACAGCCAGAGAATTCGCTTCGGCTGTCAGCCAAATACAAAAGATGGGCAAGGAAGCAGTCGTGGCAGTAATAGAGAGGAGAGGGGAAGTAATATACTACAAGGCATCAACGATACACTTTACGGACAACAAAAACATCAACAATTCCGGTAGTCAAAACAATCCATAAAAACTCGACTAAATATATACAGATTAACATGTGATAATATCACCTTGATGTTCAAAGAAATTTACTGCTCCGACTGTAAGATGGTACTTGCTAAGTACTCAACCAAATATTTCACAGACCTCAACATAAACGTGCTTGTACGATCACATTTTTCTATGCACATTAAGAACGGCCATTCTATGGAAATGCGGCTTGTGAAGACAGAGGACTGATAATAATAGTTATAATAAGAACAATAACCTGTAAGCAATTTATATTTCGAAGAGCAATAATCATGCATGCGAGAGCCCACTCTCTGTGAGAGAATTATCAAGCTTGACCGCAGCATACGCTTTGTAGGTATCGTGAATAATAGAGGCGAAGTCATTGAAGGTGGATTTAAACAAGGGGTAGAACCACTGCTCAATGGGACTGATGAGCAGCAGATGTACATCCAGTCGCTGTCAAACCTTACAATGCTTCAATCCTACAGTGACAGGCTTGGAGCGGTGCGCTACAGCCTAACTGAGCACGAAAAAGTCACACTGATGACATTTCCTCTCGGAGACGGAATACTCTGCCTTTCTGCTATGCCCAAGGCAAAAATGGATAAAATCCGGGACAAAGTAGTGAAAGTGCTCAAGAGCAAAGGCCAGAGCAGTACGACTAGTGGTAGCAGTAGCAGCAAAAAGCCAAGCAAGAAAAAAAAAGAGAATAAAGCAAAAAATTCGTTGAATCAAAGATAGATCTTGGCAAGTAAAGTATTATCCTGCTAGTCTCAATGAAGTTGTTTTCTCAATAGCTGATTCAATCGGAAATCAAATTTTGAGGAATGATCTGCTTCAAATCAACTATTTTAGATCCTTCAAGTGAATGTAGTTAAATAAGTACTGGCTTAGCACATTGCCTAAATCACAGGTAGGATTTTTTATCTGCTTGCTGTTTCACATTGTAGGTTGCAGGATGATGATGACGACGTAACAGTCCCCCTATTATCTGCCAGCAAAGGCAGACAAAATGAAGAGAATTTAACCGGACTGCCGAATCTACTGTAGCCTAAGCATAGGAGGACATACTCCTCCCTATGCTTTGCAGATACCTTAACCACTTCATGTTTTCTTTATGAAGCTAGATTCTCCAGCTATCTCGATTGAACGAGTATTATGAGTTCAAGAGAAAAGCCCAAGACATGTCATGTATATGTATCTGATTCTCTTGCATTAAAAAGAAGATAAAACCTGTCAGAGATACTTATTCCAGTAACGTTCATAGGAACTTAATATTTTATGTTCCACTCCGTTCGTGTGTATTAATTATTTTTGATTTCTTTCACAGCTCTTCTTCATCAGGCTCTGCTACTAAAGCCCCGGAGTTGTAATGCATAAATATATCTTTACTCAACACGTGACAAATGCCGACAGACGAAATCAAGCAACGAGAAACCTATTGTACATCCTGCAAACAAAATGTTCCTATTGCTGACGCAGCTTATGTTAGACTCGCCAACGGAAGGGCTATCATTAAGGGAAAATGTTCAAGGTGCGATTTAGAGTTGATCAAAGCAAGCGTAATGCCGAAATCATCTGCCTTAAAATTACTTATCAAAAAGAGGAAAAGAGCAAAGAGAGCTTTCTCGATTCCTTGATTTCAGTTACTTGTTTTACTCTTTTTCTTTTGTGATTTATTTCCTTCTTATGCTGCTGCTCCTCCGCCGCCCTCTCTTACGTCCTTAATTTCAAGCCTTGCCAAAATGTCCTCAATAGTTTGCTCATCTTCAAGTTCGTCCGTCAGTAATTTCAGTGCAAGCTGGTAGGTTCCGTGATCTTTGTCTTTTGTTGCATTTGCAAGATCATTGTAAAGCCCGATTCCAAACCTTTCCAACTCTAGAGCCCTCTCAAGCGCGCTCCTAAGGGAAAGATATTTCTTAGCTTGCGTCTTCCCTAATCCGCTTTCCTTCTCCCATGAACCGGGGTCGTCTGTCGGGTTTTCTCCAAGTTCCATCAACCTGTCATTAATCTCAGCTGCATGTCCTTGCTCCTCTTTTGCACGCTCTCCAAAAAAGTCGTCCAATAAGACTCCTATTCCCTCTATGTTGTTAGCTACATACTGAAAGTAGAGAGACGTCTGCATTTCAAATGAATAGGCTCTATGCAGCATTCCCACATTTTTGTCAACGTTAGGTCCAGCTATTTCTAAGGATTTCTTTCCCATTGTAGTATATCTCGGATCTAAACTATTTTTATGTTAGTATAAAAGGGGTTTGCAAAGACCAAAATGCCTGTTTCTTGCCATAGAAATCCTCAAAAAAAGGTGCTCCGGACGGGATGTATCCCCACTGGAGATATAACCTCGCAGTCGTTTGAACCCGTGATCTCCGCCTTGAGAGGGCGAAATGCTTAACCGGACTACACCACCGGAGCCCTGACAGTCTCAATAACCTACAGAATATAAATTAAGCTTTGGGACGACTGCAGAGAATTCTATTCTAAAGGCCAGGTGCTTGAACTGATATGTAAATCTTTGATAGCATATTGGTTATCATTTTTTCCTGGGCGTCTTTTAGGAAAAAGCTTGCCAATACCAGCAAGAGAGTAAACTCTTAAAAAGACGATATGTAACTACTATAAGAGTCATATCCTACCATTCCTAAGAAGAGAACTTTTTTGCGTCTATACACTTCTTTGGCTTGACCAAAGCATGGAAATTGCTCTAACTGACAAAATTTTTATCGCCATGCAGTCAATGATAATGACCTCTAACAATGGGCATCCCAGAGAAGATCAAGGAGATACAGGAGCAGATACATAACACCCAGATCAATAAGGCTACGGAGTTTCACATTGGTCTACTCAAGGCCAAGATAGCACGATTGAAGCGAGAGATGCAGGAAAATGTACACGGTAAGACGATGCATACGGGTGGTGAAAATGTTGGCTTTGATGTCAGAAAGGCAGGTGACGCGACTGTGGTGCTTATAGGCTTGCCAAGCGTAGGCAAATCGACACTTCTCAATAGCCTTACAAACGCCAAGTCGCGTGTAGCGTCCTATCAGTTCACAACACTCACGGCTGTCCCTGGCATGCTGCATTACAGAGGAGCAAAGATACAGGTGCTTGACCTACCGGGGATCATTGAGGGGGCTTCTGGCGGCAAGGGATTTGGTAAGCGTGTACTATCTGTTGCTCGCAGTGCAGATCTAGTTCTGATTGTGCTCGATGTCTTTCAGCCACATCACCACAGCGTACTAAAAAAAGAGCTGGCTGAAGCTGGAATCAGATTGGACGAGCAGCCGCCAAACATATTGGTCGAAAGGACATCAATTGGCGGCATATCTGTCAATGCGCAAGTACCTATCAAGGCTTCTGAAAGGCTGATAAAGGAAATAATGAGAGTTTACGGGTTGCACAATGGTCGAGTTATAATAAGGGAACCAAACCTTACTGATGATCAACTAATAGATGTGCTCAATGGCAACCGCATATACGTCCCTTCAGTTATTGTGCTCAATAAGATAGACCTCGTCAACCCAAGCTTTATTCAGGAGATCAAGTCAAAGATAGGAAGCAACAATAATGACAACTTTATCGCTGTCTCTGCAGATACCGGTATTAACATCGATGTCTTAAAAGAGGCGATATATCAAAGGCTTGGATTCATCAGAGTTTACATGCGGCCTAAAGGAGGTGAGACCGATTACAAAGAGCCCATGATAGTAAAGAACGGTTCAACTGTACAGGATGTATGCAATAAGGTGCACCGAAACATGGCCAAGAACTTCCGTTATGGACTTGTATGGGGTAAGAGCGCGAAATTTGCTGGACAAAAGGTCGGCCTTGATCACAAACTATCCGATGAAGATGTACTCACGATAGTTAAGGTTACAGGGACATCTACCTAAAGGTACAGAACTCCTAGACTGTCGGCTAATAATAATTCTCATAGAACAAGAATTCTTTGCAGATGTTTCTGTGCCATTATCGGCCGATAATATATCCCCGCATCTGCGGATGATAAGAGCAGTAATATTCGTATGTGCCAGGTTTTGATGCTACGATAGCCGTAAGAAAGTCCTGACCGCCGCGGAGCGGAGCAGTGTTTATCGGTGTTATTCCGTCGTTTGAGGAAGCATCAACTTTCAGGTCATGGGTTACCACGTCATTGTTTCGCACGACCAGCTTCGTTGGAGCGTTTAGGGCCACGTAGACTTCGGGGTTAGTATCGTTAAACGCACTTCTTTGCGCTATGAGGAGAATATCCTCGACAGGTACATCAACTTCTCGCTCAGGATTCAGGAGATTGCCTATACCCCACAATGCACCCACTGTTGCAAAGGAAATTGCCACGATGGCGATTATATTGTTATGCATCGGTGTCTGTAGGTCACCTTGCAACAAATAACCTAAATTTCTTTGGGCTGACTAACTATTATATCACGGAGACGGGGGAGCTAATAGCGTGTCAGAATATTCTGAGCTTGCAGCGAAGCACTACCGTCAGTACATGTGGCAGAAACAAAAAGAATCTTGGATTCATGGGCTGATGGCTCTTGTATTGCGCATTTTGCATGCGCTAGATAAAACACTACAACAGGCAAGCATAAAGAAGGCTCGAAGGGTGGAGAAGGTAAATGTTGAAGAAGAAGATCCGTAAAGATAAGAAAAAAAGTGTCACTGGGTACGTTTGTCAGGGTGCAGTAACTTAACTTGTTGGTTCGTTGGGTGAAGCAGCCGAGCCGTCGATGATTTCTGCCGTGGCGAACCTTGGTCCGATCTGGCTAATCCGGATCTTCGCGTTCTGACCTACCTTTCCCCCCTTTACAAAGATAACAAATCCTTGTATTCTTGCAATCCCGTCACCTTTCCGACTTATTTCAGTGATCTGCACGTCGTATTCTTTACCTGCTTCCACAGGCTTTGCGCCGAAGCTATCGTCTCCTCCTCCGTAGCTCATATTTGGAGTTGCTCAACTCAAAACCCAATATAAACTAAGAAGAGAATAATTATTACGAGCCTATCCTTATGGCATCGTCACATATCGAACGAAGGCATTCTATTGCTGAAAGCACAGCAAGGAAGCTTGTCTTGGGGTTTCCAGGTGCTGTTACATTGTTGACAGTTATTTTTATAACACCGAAGCTACCCGTTGCCGTAATTTCATGCTGGTTAGTAGTTGCCTTCGGATCTACTAATACCCTTACCTTGGTTTTGTCAGCACCAATGCCGGCAAGACTCAGAACGGCAGCTACATTGACATTTGCAGGGAACAACTTAACAGCTTCTACGGCTGAGCCCTCATAGATCTCTGTGGTTTTTGTTATTCTATCAAAGTTGATCTCTCTTGTGGCAAGGAACGGGGCACCAGCAAGCGCCTTAGGACTTTTCGTAGTAGTAAGCGTAACGGAATCTAGAAGGTGTCTGACGCTACGTATTGCATCGATGCCTGCTATAGCTCCAGTTGGTACGTAGATCCTGCTGCGGCCTTCCCTTAAAGCGGCTAGCTCGAACAATTCCGCTAAAAACTTCCTATCTGCAAGGGCACCTACACTCATTATCATTAGATCTTTGTTGGCTTGAATTACCAGCTTGCCAAACTTTCTGACAGCTTGCTGCGAGGCGGCCTCAATTATGATGTCTGCTGGGGAGTTAATGAGTCGGCCAAAATCAAGATAAACTTCCGGACCACTCTTCAACTTTGACTTTAGATTCTTTGCATTGCCATCGACAATATCAAAGAGTCCAATAAGCGATGCATTCGCTATGCTACCCGAATCTATGGCCAGAGCTAGATGGGTTCCGATAGTACCGCAACCTATCAGCGCAACACTTTTTCTTGGCATCTAACGTGACTGAAGATATGGTGTAAATATGTGATTTTTACCTTCTGCCCCCGCGGCGCTCCGGCTTCTTTTGGCCTGGCAGCCTCTTCTTTTCAAACCTCTTGATAAAATTATCTTTATTGCGAAGTCTAGCAATCGGCCCTGACCGCGGCTTACCCTGAATCTTCGGTGTCTGACCTCTTACCTTTCCAGCTTTTGTAAGCGATCCGTGTGTCGGCATTTCTCTCGATTGTGTAGTTGATATATACTAATATTTATATTTGTATGCATCAGTCTGAGATGGTAAAGTCCATATGGCATAAATCAATCCAACTCACAAGTGATGGTGGCAAGTATTGCCTTTAAATTCACTCTTGAAGGCAGCGTTGTCCTACATTATACTACTTTAAATGTAGACGCTCTATAATATCTCATGTTTATCAGCAGACATGACAATGTTAGACCTAGACTACAAGCATCGTGTACTTGAGTTAAAGAAACAAAGAAATGCCGTGGTACTGGCACACAATTACCAGCTTCCGGAAGTCCAAGACATAGCTGACTTTGTAGGAGATTCACTTGCATTATCAAAGAAGGCAGCCACTACAGAATCAAACATAATTTTATTTTGCGGGGTCCATTTTATGGCTGAGACAGCCTCGATTCTATGTCCGAATAAAAAAGTTCTCATACCTGACCTTGAGGCTGGATGCTCGCTTGCTTCTACAATTAACTCCCGCGAGTTACAAGCCTGGAAGTCAGAGCACCCAGGTGCATTAGTCGTAAGTTATGTTAACACAACTGCAGAAGTAAAGGCATTGTCTGACTATTGCTGCACGTCCTCAAATGCAGTCAAGGTTGTAAATAGCATCCCCAAAGACAGAGAAGTATTGTTTCTGCCTGACCTGTTTCTGGGTTCTTATGTCGCGGAGACAACCAAGAGAAAGAACATGTACATTTGGCCTGGTGAATGCCACGTGCATGCTGGTATCAAGGCAGAGGACATTAACAAGATGTTTGCAAGCTTCAAAGATGCTGACTTTTTAGTTCATCCAGAATGTAGTTGCACCTCTTCAGTGATATATCACATATCAAAGGGTGATTTGGCAAAGAACGGACACATACTTTCAACTGAAGGCATGATGAAACATGCAAGAGCATCTAGTACAAAGCAATTCCTAGTAGCTACTGAAACCGGGATTTTGTACCGCATGCAGAAGGAGAACCCTGACAAGCAGTTCATACCTATCAAATCCGATGCAGTGTGCAAATATATGAAAAAGATCACTTTAGAAAAGGTTTACAATTCACTTAGGGAAGATATCTATGAAGTAAAGGTGCCAAAGCATACCGCAGATAAGGCGCGGCTTGCAATTGACCGAATGCTAGCTATTTCGTAATTTCAAGACTGAAATCAACTGCCTTGGATGAATGCGTAATATAGCCGAGGGAAATAAAGTCAGGTTTGGCCCTCGAGTAATGTCTGATATTTTTTTGATTGATGCCACCTGAAAGCTCTATCTTTACCTTGTTTCTCAGCCCCATTCTTGTTATCTGCCTTATCGCTTGTTGAGCCTGTCTTGGAGTAAAATTGTCCAGCATGACAGCGTCCGCTTCAGCTGCAATGACTGCTAATGCTTCTTCCTTGGTCCTTGCTTCGCATTCAACCTTTATTGATGAGCCGACATTTTTTCTGGCAAGCCTAATACATCTTCCAAGATCAGAGAGAAGGACAAGGTGATTATCCTTTATTAGCACCATGTCATCGAGCCGCATTCTATGGGTGGCTCCTCCTCCCATAACCACTGCCTTTTTATCAAAATAACGTAGCCCCGGCGCTGTCTTGCGGGTCGCCAATATTGTAACGCCTTTTGCAAGGTCGACCATGCGCCTAGTCTCAGTTGCTATACCGCTCATCCTCATCACGATATTTAGCACTGTCCTTTCCGCCTTGAGGATAGCTCTTGCACAGCCTGATACATTCATAACCACCGTTCCCTTTGCTACTTTTGACCCTTCCTTAACAAGAATTACGCTATTGCAGCCACAAATATCAAAAAGCAGGGAGGCTTCTTCAAGGCCACAGACAACTGCAAAGCGCGATTTGCATACAATTTCTGCCTTGGCTGCAAGGTCTGCAGGAATTATGTTATCGCTTGTAATATCGCCCGCACCAACGTCTTCCTGCAAAAAATTAGCAAGCATTTCTCGGACATTAAGAAATGCCTTTAGATTTTCCATTTAGGTGACCTTAAGTGCATATTTGTTGGGACTGATAATATCAAGCGTCTTCGCAACCTGCGAATTCCCAGCGTCAAAAACCAGTATAATACCTGACCAGTCGACGCTTAGGTCAGTTGACTTGCAGTTGGGACACACTTTTCCCGTAGTAATCACTTTGCACTTTCTGCAAGCTTTCTCCTTTGCCATTACTTCCTGTCTCCCCCTTTTTTCTCCTTTGCAGCAGCCGATTGTTGTTGTTGTTCTCCGCTAGCCTTTGCCTTCTTTATCTCATCAGCAACCCATTCTACAGCACCAAGAAAAGGCTGCCTGCAAGTTATCCCTATCTTGCCCATGCCTGCTCCCTTGCCAAGGCTTACTGCAGTTATCCTTGCCCTAATCTTAGATCCAATCTTGAGGGACCGGGCAGTCTGATTTGCTACAATGACTCCCTGCTTGACATCGCTTTTAAGATAGTCATCAGTAATCTGAGAGAGGTGGAGAAGGGCGTCAGTAGGTCCTATCCTTACAAAGGCCCCAAAGTCAGTAATTTCGACCACTTCACCCTCAATTATTTCTTGGAGCTTGGGATAGAATGCAAGGGCCTTAAAAGTGACTTTGTGGTATGTCGCACCGTCGCCAGCGACGAGCTTGCCAATTGAACTTGGATTTGCATCTGTTATCATAATGACGTATCCAACTTCGGGACTGATCATGCTTTCGTATTTTTCCTTGAGAATTTGAATGGCCGCATCATTGAGAGAATGAGTAAGCCTGTTTGGAGGAATTCTAACGACGTCGCTCATATGCACTATGGCAAACATAATCCAGGCATTCTAGATGGAGAGGTCATTATGAACTTTTTGTCTTGTAGAAGGGCTTGCTACCTTCTAGCAGGAATTTCGCATTTGACTGACGATTCAGTGATTTCAAATATGGCGTCGATGTCTAGTATGTGCTTTAGTCCCCCATGCAGATATCCCTCAAGGAAGCGTGATCCATTCTTTCCAAGCCTGTGGCGCACCACTATGGCCATCTGGCCTCCGGGCATCCTCCTCTCATCGTAAGTGCCAAGGTGGCCATATCTACAGACCATTTTCTCGATATACTCCATCACTGCCTTTTCGGTAGTTTCCTTTTTCCAAAACATGATGGTGTCTGCAAGCACAGTCTGGCCCAGCTTGACTCCCATCTTATAAAGCTCTTCTTCACCTAGCATTTCAATAAGAGACGTAAGAACCTCACGATTTATCACAACCATGTCTATTTTTGATAGATAGCGGGTAAATTCGGCATATCTACGCAAGATAATGCCCACTAGCGCGTTTACGGATATCCCCATCTGCCTTGCCTCTTCATCAAGTACGTTCAGCACGTCAGATTCAAACCTAAACGATCTGGTGATCGAAGTTGAGCGGGCATTTTCTGGAAGTACTTTCATATACGTCCATTACGAGGAAGATTAGGCGTTTAAATGGAACGATTCTGTGTTATAGTATTGTTTTATGTAGCGTCTTGCACTACACTGTAATGCATTCACCAATACTGTATACATGGGACTTAAATTAATTCCGTACCTATCGTTTGCAACATGAGTTACAAACTTGCATCGGAACCGGCAGAGGCTTGTTCTTTATGTAATAGCACTTCGATTGTTTTTGATTCTGAAACAAGCGAAGCCATCTGTTCGTCGTGTGGAATGGTCGTTAAGGATAATATTGAATCGATGGGGCCAGAATGGAGGTCTTACTCGGGCGAGGATATGGAAAGCAAGAGTAGGACAGGTATGCCGTCTTCACTTGCTTTTCATGATATGGGATTATCTACTTTCATCTCTTACTCCAACGTAGACGCAAATGGAGTCGCCATAAGTGCTGAGCAGAGAAGCAAAGTTCAGAGGATGCGTAGATGGAACAAGATCTCGAGTAATAACCGTAGTTACCACCGTAACTTGAAAAACGCATTCGCTATATTGAGCACAATAAAGGATAAGCTTTCCCTCAGCGACACTTTGATTGAAAAAGCTGCATATAACTACAGGAAGGCTCTTGACAAGAGGATAATCAAAGGACGATCAATTAGGGCTCTCATAGTCGCGGCAGTTTATGCTTCATGCAGAGATCTTTCGGTACCAAGAACGCTTGAAGAAATCTCCTCAGCAGCCAACACTGATCCGATATTTGCTGGCAAGTGCTATAGACTGCTTGTGCAGAACCTTGAGCTTCAATTGCCAGTGATTGACTCAAATAAATACCTAGCAAAGATAGCCAATAAGGCAAAGGTGAGTGAGAAGACCTACAGGAGCGCACTTGAAATGCTATCGACCATCAAGAATGATCCCATTTCGCATGGTAAGGATCCTAACGCGCTTGCAGTAGCAGTACTATATGCTGCCTGTCTAAGAGAAGGAGAGAATGTAAGCCAAGCCCAAATAGCAGTTTCCGGCGATATTAGTATCGTCACACTGCGAAAAAGGTTTCAAGACGTAAGGAAAACCTTCTCTTCCTAATTTTTGATAAATAGCGAGATTTTTCTCTTTCTTGATTGGTGTGGTAACAACTGAAGATAATGCAAACCTTGATTATGTAAATAGGCTCCTACACTTGTATATATAGTGAATTTATTTTGCGGTCTTTTTAAATAAACCGTCAAAAATACATACCTCTCGCGATGGCAACTTGTTGTTTCGTATTCAGAGATAATAAAAAACAATCACTTTATAGCCTTTCAATAAAAGAGTTGGCTAATACAATTTTAAAGGGTTTTTTTAAGAATAGGTGATTTTTCCTCCGATACGATGATTTAAATACCGTAAGGACAAATTTTTTCCAATGGTAACCGTCGATCAGGTTCTCGGCTCACTTAAGAAAGTTGTAGATCCTGAGCTTCACAAGGATATTGTATCAATGGGTATGATCAAGGACCTATCGATAAACGATGGGAAGGTCGCATTTACACTAGAGTTAACAACACCTGCCTGCCCGTTTAATAGCGAAATAGAGCAGGATGTGCGGAATGCAATCGCATCTCTAGGAGTAAATGATCTCAATATGAGGGTCACTGCTAAAGTCATGGAGGGCAGGTCGCTTTCAATGGATGAGCTATTGCCAGGTGTCAAAAATATTATTGCAGTTGCAAGTGGCAAGGGCGGGGTGGGAAAGACCACTGTTTCCGTTAATCTTGCGCTTGCATTAGCCAATGCTGGTGCAAAGGTTGGATTACTTGATGCTGACATTTATGGTCCAAGTGTTCCTCTAATGCTTGGGCTCAAGGCATCGCCAGAAGTAGTCAATAATAAGATCCAGCCTCCAGAAATCGAAGGTGTAAAGGTCATTTCAATGGGTTTTTTCTACGAGCAGTCGCAGCAGGCCGGCATTTATAGGGGCCCGATTGTTTCTGGTATCGTCAAGCAATTCTTGACGGACGTTAGTTGGGGTGAGCTAGATTATTTGATAATCGATCTGCCGCCCGGCACAGGCGACGCGCCTTTGACAATTGCACAAACGATACCTATTACAGGTATTCTCATAGTCACCACGCCACAAGACGTTGCAATGAACGTTGCAGTGAAGGCGATAGGAATGTTCAACAAGCTCAATGTGCCAATCGTCGGTGTCATTGAAAACATGAGCTACCTTCTATGCCCACATTGCAATGAGCAGATCTATCTTTTTGGAAAAGGTGGCGGCAAGAAGATAAGCGAAGACTTTGGATTACCATACATAGGCGAGGTTCCACTCCATCCGGGTATAAGGGAAAGCAGCGATTTAGGCAAGCCGACTGTAATCTCAGAGCCAGAGTCAGTGCAGGCACACGCCTTTACAAAGGCTGCCAAACTGATTGCAGGAAGGATTAGTGTCCTAGCAGCAGAAATTCAAGCACACGAGCAATCCGAAAGTCAAGCAACTGAACAGGCCAATAAAGAGTGATGCCGACGGACATAAGTGACACGCATCTTTTAAAACGACCGTTCGGAACGCTTGTGCTTGAAAAAGACATTACCAAGGAGAAAATCGTATCAATGCTAGAAGGTGCAAAGAAAATAATCTCAGTAGGCGACGCAACTACCGAACGTCTAATTTCTTTTGGCATAACGCCTGATATTGCAGTCATTGACGGCATGGAACGGAGGTCGCTGCGTAACCGCACCATCAACTATGATGCCAAAGAAATGATATGCACTAACCCTGCAGGCACAATTTCAAAGGAAGCGGTACATGTTTTGCAATGCGCGTTAGAAACGCCTTACCCTGTTACAGTCAAAGTAGAAGGCGAAGAGGATATGCTTGCTCTACCACTATTTAGGATGGCACCTAGAGGTTCGGCCGTTCTCTATGGGCAGCCGTTAGAGGGAATCGTTCTAGTGAATATAACCGAAGGAAAACAAAACGAAGCCAAAGATCTAATGGATAAGATTTATCATAATGCTAAATGAATGTCAAATTGAGACACAGTTTCTTGTATTTGCCTGTATCTAGATGTAGACTGAACATGTGGCCAAAGCAACAAGACAGGCTGCCTTGAACAATTGAAACCTGATTAATTGCGGGACAAAAAAAATCAACCATAAATTCATGCAAACAAAACGAGCGGATTGTTTCTTTGTCTATTGTGCCAGAGGAGTGAGGATTTGTTTGTGGCAGTGGTTGTAGTAGCAGTTCCTTTGTTTCACTTTCCCATTTTGTGCCGTCGCCTCTAAGATTATCAGAGGACAGTCGACATAAAAGTAACCTCATTCTATCCATTTTCGCTTTCTGACTACAGTCTCACAAGTGCCCACGATACGGAATGGTTTCAGAATGATTTCATCTCGTCTCACCATTTTTTTCCCCATTTAAAGTCGATCGTAGAATTATTTCTGACTCAAAGCTAGTCATTAATAATCAATGAATTTCCCATAATTTTTTCTCAGACACAACTTGCCAACTATACGCATCCCAAAATGCGAGATGTGGAGGCCCAAAACGCCATGCCTTCTTTGCATCCATCACAAATCATGGAAAAAAAATCTTGCTGAATTGAGATAAAAAATTCTTATTGTTATCATCAAAAATACCTCCCTGAACGGTTGCTCCAAATAGATAGGCACATGAGTCCCTCTAATGACAAGGTTTCTATGCTTCTGTAACTATGACTGTTCCTAACATATTAGGATGGAGTATGCAGAAGTATGGGTACTTGCCGGGCTCATCAAATGTGAAGCTGTATGTTTCTCCCTCTAAGAGCACATCAGCGGTTATGCTACTCTCTGCCGATCCCACTTGACCAGGAGTCGCAGTATGAGGTGAAGTGTCCTGGTTTATCCATTTTACTGTGTCTCCTATCTTGACTTCAATTGGATTTGGACTATACGCTTTATCAGTCGTGGTTGATGCCCCTTGAACTATCCTTACTAGATGACTTTTGTAGTCGTGGTCGCTTCCATTGTTGACGTCGTTGTCAATACCACTGGTGCTTCTTGAGCTACTAGCATTAGCATTGCTCCGATCCGGAATACCAACAGAAGATGACAATATATTCTCAGGAATCAGGGCAGGCCTCTGCGTTGTACCAGCAACAGCGTTGTCATAATCATTATCTTGCGCTCCTAATTCTCCTTCTCTTGCTTCTTTGACAAGCTCAAAGCTTTGGAATATCTGCTGAATTGGCTGTGGTGGACGGCCAGATGGCAGCGTTGCTGCGTCGGCCTCATAAGACAGGTTATATCCTGATATCATTCTCACGTTTGATGTGGCATTTGTAGCAGCTAACATGAAGTAGCCTCTCATGTCGACGGAATTGGCATTGTTATATCTCATTTCTATAATATTGGCTGGTATTATTGCTATTGTATTATTTGTATCGCTACTGCTAACGTTGATCGTCAATTTTGTGTTCTGAACAACACTAATGTCAGTGTAACCAAGATTCTGAAGCTTCAGTATTTGGTAATTGACAAGATCCTCATTTGGGATCGTGCCGTTGGGAATAGAATCAAATTCAGATTCGTCGGCTAGATTGGGATATCGTTGGATGTATATGTTCTCGGAAGATTCTTCGCAGCTGTATCGTCCCTCAATATCAGCAAGTGCCTGTTCTTGAGGGCAGAGTCGGGCTAGTAGTCTTGAGCCTTGCATTATTTCATCCAACAATATATCAGTATCAGTATTATAGACGTCTTGTATTACCCAGCCAGCCGGTATTGTTACACTAAAGCCATCACTCATGCTCTGAAACGTCCTATCTTGCGCTTCCGGAGTTAGGGGTTGGTTGGGTGGGATTTGAGCGTTACCTACCGGGATATTGCCAAAAAGAAACGTAGCGATTAATAAAGCTAAAGTAGACCGCATGTGAACTTGTGTCATGGTCAAAAACATCTTCATGATTGCCAGCCCCTGCTGAAAAGCAAGAAAAGGATGTGGGTCGATATCGGTTGATTATTCCATTAATAGGCTTTACATGAACAAAGAAAAATTTCATGCATCTAGGCACGCTTAGAGAACGAAATCCCATCTATGCATGTGGATCTGTCTGGATACATTTCTCTCCGTCTGTATTGCCAACAGGTATTTTTTTCTTGTTCGGTTATTAATTTTGGTGCTTATTTTTTACAATGTATTTTTAGAACAACAATAGCTGTCGGAGTAAACAATGCCTAAAGAGTGGAAATGAAACTTTACGTTAAGCAGTGCAATCTGCCAAAAGAAGGCAAAAAGCATTTTTGTCAAAAACGTAAGATATAAGGCATAGAATTAGCATTGTTTAGCGCAGGGGATGAAGATGTGGTGGCTGTATGATTTAGATGATTAGGAATACCAACTTTCTGACCCCTTCTCTTGCTCTTATCTATCACAACCGCAGCCGTCGTTCCCAAGATCATAGGACTTGATGTTGTATTTTTTCATACACTCGGTACAAACGCTCTCGCCAAATCGAATTCTTGCATCACAAAAGGCACATGCCGCTGCTACTGTATCGCTATTTATCTTTGATGCTACTACCAACAGCACAGGACAGGAAAGAACGAGGTATTAAATCTTGTTGGATATTCGTATCGCTTTTTGACACGTTTGTTCTCTGATTTATTGGAACATCTAATTAACAAAATGTGGAATCTATCCTTTAAACCCAGATTCTGAGCTAGAGCAGAAATCATGTAGATGTCAACGCTCTCGATTCTAGTATCCATTAAGAAAAAATTGAAGATTACAACTTCTGCGGAAACCTTGCTCGATAAGTTGGAGGATGTTTACTGTTATTCGGCGGCCAACCACCTTTACTATGTTCAATGTATTTTCAAATTTCATTATGAGTTCTTGTAGATGAAAAAAACATAATAATCATAACAATAATGCTTCCATGAAAATTTGTTATAGCTGGGCAGCCACATTATATCGTGAATATAGGCCATGAATTACTTCGCATTGCGAAAGGCGAGATTCTTAAAGACAGATGGAGCAGGCAGATATACTCTGTAGATGCAAGCCATTATGAGATCGAGCCTGTTGCAGTAGTGTGCCCTTCAGATGTGCATGACGTTCAACGATTGTGTGAATATAGTTCATCCAAGAAAATACCGATAACCGCAAGAGGCGCAGGTACAGGACTTCTTGGACAGTCCCTATCTTCTGGCATAGTTCTTGATTTTTCAAAGCACATGAATAAGATAATAGAGATTGACAACGACTACGTCACAGTCCAACCAGGCATTGTGAAAGGGGTACTGGACAAAGAGCTAAAAAAGAGGAACAAATTCCTACCGCCTGATCCGGCTAGCAGCAACTACTGCACAATAGGCGGTATGATAGCAGACAACTCTAGTGGTATTCACAGTTTGAGCTATGGCAGCACTATTTCCTTTCTTGAAGAAATTAATTTAGTGTACGCAGATGGCCAGGTAGGTTTTGCAAGCCCAGTCAAATTCGATGACAAGATCAAAAAACTTGGCCAGTTACTATCCCCGCATTTCCATGAGATTAGAAGTTCTTATCCAAACGTGAGTAAGAATTCTTGTGGATACAGGCTCGACGCTGCCATTGCAAATGACTTCAATCCACAGAAGATCTTTGCAGCTTCTGAAGGCACTCTGGGCATGATGACTTCTGCTAAGCTTCACATCCTAGACATGCCTACATATAGGTCCTTGATAGTGTTGGGCTTTGAAGATTTGTTAAGTGCTGTTTCGACAGTCCCTTCGATCTTGAAGTTTTCACCAGTCGCAATGGAAATGTTAGATCATACCGTTGTGAGATCTAATGAGAGCAACAGATCTGACTCAGGCTGCCTGCTATTTATTGAATTTGCAGGCAATCGCAGCAGGAACAAAGTAGAAGAATGCATGAGAGCCTGCAAGCAAGAGCTTGTAGATAGATGCACCGTGATTGAATACGCTTCAGATGAGCAGAGTATAAGCAAGATATGGATGGCTAGAAAAAATGCACTTAACAGCGTCATGAAGCTTACCCTGGGCAGTCGAAAACCTATAGGCCTAATAGAGGACACGGTGGTTCGCCCCGATATTCTTGTAGAGCACGCAGCCAATCTTCTGCAGATATACAGAGAAAACAAAGTAGATTATGTAATCTATGGGCACGTAGGCGACGGCAACATGCATACGAGGCCTCTGATAGATACTGCCTCAACAAAAGAAGTTGAATTGATACACAGTATCGCAAATAAGGTATTTGCTCAAGTAATAAAGAGAGGAGGTACCATCACCGGCGAGCACGGCGATGGGCTTGCTCGAACAGGCTATATCCAAATGATGTATGGCAAGCGGATCACGTCACTCTTCTCAAGGGTTAAGAAACTATTCGATCCTTCATTTACAATGAATCCATGCAAAAAAATTCCGTGTAATGATTTATGAACCGCATAGGTTGAGCAATCTTACTTGAAGAACCATCGCTCAACTGACTTCGCAAGGCTCTGGGAGTACTCTGTCGGCTTTTACGGGGTGTGGATAATACACATAGGGAGGCAAATGAAGCTATTCGATCATCTTGCTGCTATGCCTATGTCCATAGAAGAACTGATGGTCAGCACTAAATTGTATCCGGCTGCAGTCAGGGCTTGGTGTTCTGCTGCACAAGCATATCGACTTATCATCGCAAAGAACGGCAAGTTACAATTGAAGAAGCAAATGAGGCGTATCCTTATTGATAAGACGAGTCCAGACTATCTCGGTGGACAATTCTCATATCTTGCACTGAGGAGCCTAGAATATGGAGCGTTTGAAGAGCTCTTCAAATCTGGGAAGACTAGAAAAACGATGTCCACCTTGAATGCAGTAGAGCAGGCGACAGACTGGGACCACTATGCGTTTCTTGCTGCCACTCGAAGTCATACAAAATTACACCAACTGCTGTCCAAGGGATGTAGACTGCTCGATGTCGGTTGCGGGACAGGCGGCATGCTTGCCAAGATCCATAAAGCATATCCCAAGTCAAGATTGGTCGGAATAGACCCTTCAGCCAAAGCAGTTGCAATCGCACGTCAAATAGCTGGTAGCAAGCCTATTACCTTAATAAAAGGCTCCGGCGAATCAATGAAATTTGCAAATGAATTTGAGATTGTGTTTTTGGGTGAATCACTCTACGCTATAAAGGACAAGGAAAGGGCTGTATCAAATTGCTGGCGCGCTCTGAAAAATGATGGTACAATAGTCATAGTGGAGGGACTGCTGCCAGAATCAAAGTTTGATGATGCAGCAAACCGACTGATAATGGGGATGCAGCTTGACTTTGCGCTGCAAGGTCAAATGTTCATGAATAAAAAAGACATCATCCTACTGCTTAAGAGTAGGTTCTCAAAGGCACATTTTGAAGAACTTGGCGGTGATGTATATCTTGTAACCGCAACGAAGAAGCGATAAAACTAATAGCAATCGTCCATTATTCTGCACCTATAAGGCCCAGGAGGTCAAAGCCTCCTGACGATTTTTCGTTGATCTCTGCTATCGATATGAGATGGCCGTCGGGGTCCTTAACTATTGCATGCTTGCCAAAAGGTTCCTCTTTTGGCCTTTTAAAGAACTTGACCCTCTTTTCCTTCAGCTTTTTTATGGTCAGGTCAAGGTCTGTCACTTCAAAACCCACAAGTGTGCCTGAACCTGTCTTTAGCGTCCTTATTTTCTTCGGAGCCGGGTGAAGGGCTAGCACAGTACTACTGTTGAAGAATTCTGTCCAATCCTTAGACCTGGTCTTGATTGGGAGCTCTAGTATCTCACTATAAAACTTGATCGATCTTTCCATGTTTGAAACTAGCAGGATTACTGCTCCAACTTTTCTAAAAGTCAAACAGGTGCACCTATGATACTACAGTTATGCAAAGTAAATTATGAACCTATCGCCAGACCTGTCCACCTTTTTAAATCGAGATAATGAATCATGTTAGGATGTTAAAAAGCGAGCTCTTAACCAAAATGCCCGGCTAGATTAGACAAGCATTGTGCATCTGTCAAAAATCCTGAATATTGAATGTATATTATTAATAGTATTTCTTTTAAGGGAGGTAGTTGATAAGTCTGTATGGTTACCCCTACTATCCCCTCGGATGAGAGTAACGCTGCTAATATCAGCAGAGTTAGAGGGAACACTTCAACAACCAATACTAGTACCGGCATGGCAACGTCAGCTGACGCACAACAGACAGCAGAAACAATTAAAAGTATTGCACGCAGGATAAGAGAAGAATCAATCAGGATGAGAGAAATGGTAGTTGCAATACGCCAGAGCGGAGCAGTCGAAGAACTCGTTGATTCGTTTAGGGAGGCATCACTTGCAACACGTGATACAGCAAAAGAAATTAATGATGCCGCTCGCGCTTTAAGAGACCGCGGTGCAATCAGAGAGACTGCTGTTGCAATAGATGAGACAGCAAAGGCAGCACAGGAAACAGCTGAAACCGTCAGATTCGCTGCAAGAGAAGTCGGAGAAGCTGCACCTATTAGCTCAGAAGCAGTTAGAAAGACTAGCAGGAGGCTTCGAAGGTCGCCAAGGACAACTACCACTGACACAGTCAGCTCGCTCGAAGAAGGAACACCAACAAGCTAATAGGACAAGCGACGCAGTTGACAATGCTGATTGCACTCAAGGCCTAAGGTTGTAGTGGAAATGCCAATGCAAATAGCAAAGACGAGATTGACAATCGGATGGATAATCCCCTTAGCTTTTCTGCTACCATCGGTCCTTCTTACGCTATCCGTATGGCGGCAGATAAGTAAATACCGGCGATACAAAAAGCCACAGTATTACAATCACGACACTATACGAAAGCTGGTGTAAAAGCAAAAATACTGCATAGATAAGTTCCCTCTATCTAATTTTTTGAGGTCGTTCTTTCACGAAAGACATAAGAGTTATCTAATATATACAGGGTCAGCTAGCAAACATTGCTTGATATCACAGGGTATGTTTTTTAGCAGGGCTAAGCTCTTGTCGTAGAGGTTGCCTGGTTATTAAAACAATTATCATACTGGATCTTTAAGCTGCCAAAAAAATTCCTCTATCAGTTATTGCATAATGATATAAAGCCATCAAAATCTATCTTTTAGAGCTTAGACAAAATTTATTAAAAATATTAGTTAACTCAATAAATAGGATGCAGCGGAATATCGCGTATATGGCAGCAAACCAAGATAAGGTTGAAGAAAAAGCGGTAAAGGAACTTCGAGACAGGATTAAGGCCGGCAAAAGTTCTTCAGAAATAGAAAAGGAGCTGAATACCCAGGATGTGGCCTACAAGATAAAAAACGACACAGCTGAGCAGTAAGGAGTCTATGCATTTGTAAGTCATGGTGTACAATTAAAATTAAAATCGTTGCACTGTCTTCAAGATGAGGGCGGTGGCTGCTGCTCTTGTATTGTCTTTTGCAGTGGACGCTCTTGACTATCTTGCCCCAATGCTATTTGCAATGCTCCTTAGCTCAATCATCAATCGGGAGAAATGAAAGAATGATAGAATGGGATTTACATAATGCACATTTTGGAGGATAAAAGTCGTAGGCCTCCCTTGGGCTATACTCTGTGATGTTAGTGGATCAGTACGATAACATGTACGTTAGAACCATTGATACTGTACCTATCACCGCAAAGCCAATGCCTGCGTAGAGAAACATCCTCATTTTCTGTCTGGGTTGCATACCCATGTTATCGAATGGATAGAGGAGTAAATCAGTGTTGCGCATATATTACAATAGGATGAGCAGTTGATAAATAAATGAAGAGTCTATTATGATGTGGAATATATAACACTTCTATAGGCATGGAGCGCATCCAATGATTAAGCCAGCATAAGTCAAGTGAGTAAATACAAGCATCGTTGCAGGAGCGGCAAATATAAGCCTGCATCACCAATTTGCTGTGGAGTCATCATTGAAAGCAGACAGGCTCTTCTTCATATATATTGCAAAAGAAAAAGAATGGCAGCAGATGGAAAGGGAGGACTGGGAGTATGTTTCGGCGATGACACGTTTTTTCAAGTGGTGGACGCAACGTTATTTTGGCATTTCTCTTCCCGTACAGGCAGACATTTTGCCAGTTATCCCCGGAAAGCTCTTTGACAGGATGTCTGTGGCATACTTAATAAAGGATCACTCCGAAAGGGGACAGGGCACATTTCATTTTTACCTTGCATATTTTAAGCCTCTATTTACTGACTGCAACACAGAAGGTTACACCGCGCCAGGTATTGGGATTGCATGGTGGCAGAGGCCAGGAGCAAGCATGTCTGAAATTCAGCGTTACCGCTTCTATGCAGACAATAACTGCCCACGAGTCTCGCATGTGCTCACGCATGAACTTCTCAGGATGAAAGGTAAGACTAAAAAGGACTTTTTTGGCAATGTGCACGAGCTTTGGGACAAACATGTTTACAAGCTCCAGCCGTTTCTATACTTTGACAGCCAGTTTAGACGTGTAGGCAGTGAAGACTCGTACAGGTTTGTGACAATGAATCCTGACGAACTCTAGATGAAAAGACCTAGAGACACAAAAGAAATATCAAGTGCTTTGAGCGATTATAAGCCGCTGCATTATGTCACTAGAAACTCTGGCAAAGTCAGGAGCAATAGTTTCTTCTGCAGGTGTGGCGCTCATGGTCGTGTTTGTGGTTGCCTTACTGGCATTTCCTGTGATAAAAAATTGCAGTGAAAGTGAAAAATGCTCCTACCACTCAACTGCTCCAGGACAGCTCCAGTCAATAGTGCAACCTAGCTTTCTCGCAATTTCTCTAATTACTATTTCTGCAGGAGTGTTGATTCTGAGGTTTAGCAGGTGGTTAGAGAACAAAAAATCAGAAAAATATGGTACGAAGTACTAAGGCCGGTCAAATCTTGTCGTTTTACAAGTATTAATCTCTATATGTAATGGCCCTACTTCTGTGAAAGCCAGAGATGTTTCTGGAGGAAAACAAATTTTGAAAGTGTTGATTCTTTACTCTATACATCATTATTTAAGCTTCAACCCTTGTACTTTAGCAGGCTTAATGAGTCCTCTTGCATCGAAGAGGCAGGCCTATAAATATTAGATTTTCACAGTTCTATCGTTGGCCAAGGTAACGTTTAGCCAGGCGGAAAGAGATTTTTTGAACAGGAATGAAGCCTGCAGGATAGCAACATGTCATGACGGAAATCCTCACGTCGTCCCTGTATCGTACATTTTTGAGCATGGATCCTTCTTTATCGCAACCGATTATGAAACTAGGAAATACGAAAACATCAAACGTAACAAGATGGCGGCTCTTGTAGTGGATATCTATAGCTCTGTAGGCAACAGCGCTGTGTGCGTGCAAGGCACAGCGAAAATCATAGAAAGGGGGGAAGAGTTTGCAAGGCTCTATAAGATGTTTCATGATCGCTTTGAGTGGGTAAGACGTGATGCCTGGAAGGAAGGCGAAGCGCCCTTTGTCAAAGTCACACCGACAAATAAAGTAAGCTGGGGTCTAGAATGACGTTAATAATGAAAAGACTGGAGGATGGGGCTGGCAAGTTATGCAAAGCCCTGGTGCCAATCAAGCACGAATACTATCTTGGCGCAGGAAAATCATCAGCAATATGTACACTGTCAAGCATTGACCTTCTGGAGATGCTATCTAAATCGTCTCTCATGAATAAAGTGCTCATAGCAGGCAGGCTTCTCTCTGAAAACAAGGGCATAGACGCAATGATAGCCTTCACTGTGCAAAATCCAGAGCTTAAGCGCATACTCGTCTGCGGTAAAGAGGTTAAGGGTCACAGAGCAGGACAGGCCCTGCTGGCACTTGCCAGCAACGGTGTGGACTCATCTGGTAGGATAATTGGAGCAGCTGGCCCTAATCCAATAGTCAAGCGATGTGCGCAGGATGTCGACATATTTAGGCGTCAAATACAAATCATAGACCTGATAGGGACAGTTGACATGGGGAAGATTGCCCAGCTACTAGTAGCCTGATAATTGCCTGTCACGGTTGACCTCGTTTTTCTTCTTGTATTCATTGAGTACATCAGAGGGGCTCATCCCAAGCTCAATTGATGCCTGGACAACAAAATGCCAAATGTCAATAAGTTCTTCTTTTGCCGCCGCACTATCAAAAGGTGTGGGCTTTTTCCACCATTTCCAGCTTGTCAACCTTTGGAGTTCTATAGCCTCATGAACTATAGCTGTAGATAGTGCAGACACTCTTCCATCTATAGAAGCAGGGTATCGAGAAAGATCCATCATTGATGCAAGTTCTTTTTGAATTGAGAAAATAGTTTCAAGTGAGTCCATTAAACTTGTACTGGTATTAGTTGCGTAAAAAGCCTTGGTTACTGTAAGTGTCAGCAACAAATCAGAAGTTTACCAAAAACTGAGAGGGCTTATCTCCAAATATTGAAAGTAATCAAAGCGCGAGCTCAAGACCAGATAGTACTATAAGATGATAGCATAATAAGCTAACCCAGTATTCAGCATTCTAGCTAGGTTTACAGTCTGTTTGCATATACTTGACGGCGCAGCCTGGTAACACGTATAGTCATAGTTCAGGGCTCAAACCAAAAAAGAACCGAGCAAATCCAGTTTAATAATATACAAGTTTACATCATATATCATGCAAGCCACATCTCGTACGCTTTGAAGATATATTTCCTGTGTTGACATATTTACTAATATTTTTCTCGTTAGCTTTGTAATTGTCATAAATAATTTTGATAAGATATACGAACTCTATTATCTAAGTAAAAGAGGAGCGATTAGCTCCAGATTTTTTCCTTGAACGTCCACTTCTTATTCAACAAGAAGTTTCCCACAGATGCTGCAGCAACTGCCAAGATCAGCGATAGGGGGTATTCCATATTGTAGTTTTCTACTAGCGCATACACTAGAATAAGCTGGACAATGGCTCCAAGCAAGCTAAAGCTAACAAACATGCCAAACTGAATTCCAGTTTGTTTCATGTTGAGTTTCCTGTCTTCAAAAGTCCACAGTTTGTTCAGGAAAAAGTTGGATGTCATCGAAATGACTATGCCAATAATAGTAGAGT
>OCZS010000087.1_pt1 | contig 28844 bp, 24 predicted proteins | sample 1539071 | NCBI WGS metagenome assembly OCZS01 (sample SAMEA3113584, study PRJEB22503) | soil metagenome
GTCCACACCACCGACAGCCCCAGCTGAGTAAGGAGATGCCGCCCCAGGCGAGGCCAAAGTCCCGCTGTCGAGTCGCTTCAGCTCTGGCGGGCTGGGCGAGTGGTCGGAAACCACGAAGTCGATCACGCCTTCCGCCCAGGCCTGCCAGAGCTGGTCCCGGTTCGCCGCATCGCGTACCGGTGGCAGCACTTGAACTGCGTAGCGCCGTCCGCGACCTCCTCGGCAGTCAAGGTCAGATAATGCGGGCACGTCTCCGCGGTGATCCGTAGGCCCTGTCGGCGGGCCCGCGCAAGTGCGGGAACGGCGTCGGCGCTGGACAGGTGCACGATGTGAGTCGGCAGCCGGTTGATCGTGCTGCGTCGATCACCGCTTGAATAGCCGTGGTCCCAGCAGACGGGGGCCGGGAGTCGAAAAATCGGCGTAGCGGACGGCGGTCACGGATTTGCCAGGATCACATCCGGATCCTCGGCATGCACGATGAGCAGCCCGTCGAAGGATGCGACCTCGGTCATGGCCTGCCGCAGCTGCGCATCCGACAGAGGAGGGAACTCCGGCACGCCAGAGTCCACGAGAAAAGCCGAAACCCCAGCATCCTGCAGCTCCTGCAGGTGCCCGAGGTTGTCGGGCACAGCGTCGCACCAGATTCGACGTCGATCACGCACTGGTTTCGGGCAGCCTGCTCTTCACCACCAAGGCCTGCGGGCTGGTGGTCGGAGGAATGGAGTTGAGCGGCATGTCCAGCAGGCGTGGTCACCCCACCCGCCGCCGCGGCGCGCCTGGCGCTGGCGAAACCTTCCCAATGGGTGCGTCCCGGCTCATTGCCGTGAACATGGGTCGACCAGCCCCGGCAGGAGAACCTCATCGTCGGCCAGCTCAACGACCGGCACTGTGTCGCCGATCGAGCCGCCGACCACGAAATCGATGATCTTTGTTTTCGGCGTGGACCAGGCTTCCGGCAATCACTCCGTCCCCCGTGACGATTGGTGACGCGCGGAGGAGCAGCTCCGGAGTCATGAGGGGAGCTGCTCGACCGCGATGATGCGCCCGACCTGACGCAGCAGGGGTGCCGCGTTCGCGATGCTCCGGACCGGGTCCGGCTCCAGGTCCGACAGCGGATAGGCGGCCATGATGCCGGCAGCCCGTAGACGATCAGGCGAGAGCTGAGTGCGGCCGGCGACGGCCACGACTCCGACGCCCACGCGCGCAGCCGCCTGCGCCACCCCGATCGGCGCCTTGCCCGCCAGCGACTGCTCGTCCAACGATCCCTCGCCGGTCACCACCAGATCTGCACCGGCCACCGCCTCGTCGAATCGCAGCAGCTCCAAGATCAACTCAATTCCCGAACGGAGTTCGGCATCGAGCAGGGCAAGGGCGGCGAAGCCGGTGCCCCCGGCCGCGCCGGCGCCCGGGCGATTGGCGTCATCCCGACCGACAGTTGCGTTCACGACGCGAGCCCATCGCGTAAGCCCGTCCTCCAAGAGACGGACATCATCGGCGCTGGCCCCTTTTTGTGGCCCAAAGACGGCCGCCGCACCTCGTGAGCCGAGCAGAGGATTATCGACATCGCTAGCGACCAGGATTCGTACGCCGGCCATGCGGTCCCGGAGCCCCGCCACATCCAGCGAGTCCAGCGAGCTGAGCGCAGCACCGCCGTGAGCAAGCTCTGCACCGCTCGCGTCGAGCAGCCGCGCACCGAGGGCTTGGGCCATGCCCGCGCCACCGTCGGTGGACGCACTGCCCCCGATGCCGAGGACGACCTCACGGGCGCCGTGCTGGATCGCGTGCCCGATCACCTCGCCAAGCCCGTACGTCGACGCACCGAGGGCGTCGGGTCGACCGTTGGGGAGACGGTCGAGACCGCAGACCGCCGCCAGTTCGATCACCGCCCGCTGGCCTTGGCGGGCGTAGCTCACCGGCCCGGACACGCCGGTCGGTCCTGCGGCGGACATGGTCACCTCGCCGAATCCTCGGGAGAGGGCAGCGGCCACCGTGCCGTCACCACCGTCGGCGACGGGCATCCTGGTGATCTGGAGATCCGGTCGCTCCTCCAGCAAGCCGTTGGCCACGGCGTCGGTGACCTGTGCGGCGGTCAGGCAGCCCTTGAACTTGTCCGGCGAGACGACGACTCGCATGACGTCAGTCGAGCAGCACGGCGGTCGGGGCGTCCCCGCCGCGGACGGCGGCGTACAAGGGTTTGATCGCGGGTCCCGGCAGCCCGAAGGTCTGGGTGGCACCTTCCAGCTCGAGGATTTTCACAACGGCGTCGGCTGCGGTCACGCGAGACATGGCTTGTTTCTCCACATTGGTTGCTAGGGAACGTTTGCCATCTCAAGATGGCAGACATCCGGGTTCGTCGCGTTTCACGGGTTGCGCGCCATCTCAAGATGGCTGGCGCCCGGGAGCGCGTGTGGCCGTCGGCGCTGGTCGCGGACCACCTTAAGACGGCTGGCGCCCCGGAGATCGGGATCTGGGCCGTCGCCGCTCATCTCGAGATTGGAGACGACGCAGTGGGCTGCTCGTGGTCACGACCGGACAGACGTTCCACACCTTTGAGCAAGGCGGAGTGGTCGAGGCCACCGTCGCCCTGGGCCCGAATGGCGCCGACGAGCTGGGCGGTCAGCGCACCCAGCGGAATGGCGACGCCTTTGGCCCGCGCGGCCTCGGTAACGATCCCCATGTCTTTGTGGTGGAGGTCGATCCGGAAGCCGGGCTCGAACTGCCGGGCGAGCATGCTCGCCCCCTTCCGGTCGAGAATCCGGTTGCCGGCTAGACCACCGGCCAGTACGGCAATGGCCGCCTCCGTGTCGACGCCGTACGCCTCGAGGAACACGATCGCTTCGGCCACCAGTTCGATGGTCCCGGCGACGATGAGCTGATTGGCCGCCTTGACGGTCTGTCCGGAGCCCGCCGGGCCCACATAGACGATGGTGGAGCCGACTGTCTCCAAGATCGGCCTGGCCTCCTTGAAGTCGGCCTCTTCCCCGCCCACCATGATCGACAGCTTGGCTTCCTTCGCACCGGCCTCGCCGCCGCTCACCGGCGCGTCGAGCACCCGGATCCCGCGCTCCCGTCCGGCCTCGGCCAGCCCAACTGAGACATCGGGCCGGATGGAGGACATGTCCAGATGGATCGCGCCGGAGCGGGCATTGGCGTAGATGCCGTCGTCGCCCAGAGCCAACCCCTCGACGTCGGGGGAGTCCGGAACCATCGTGATGATCACGTCGGCCTCGGCGACCGCTTCGGCGACCGACTCGGCTCGTTGGCCGCCCGCCTCGACCAGCCTCTGTACGGGCGCCGGGCTGCGGTTGAAGCCGACGACGGTGTGCCCCGCCTGCACCAGGTGTCCCGCGATGGGCCCGCCCATGATCCCGAGACCGATGAACGCGATGGTTGACATGAATCTCCTAGCTCCGTGCGTTGGGTGGAGCTGCTCGCCGTTGCGGTGGCAACCACTCCAGGCTGTCAAGGGTCGGGCGGGTCGGCTTGTACTCCAGGGCGGCGTAGCCCGTATAGCCGCTCTGTTCGATGCGGGATAGGTAGTGGTCCAGATCCAGTGACCCGCTGCCGGGTTCACCACGGCCGGGGTAGTCGGCGATCTGGACGTGAGCGATGCGGTCTGCATACAAGTCCAGCACGCGTTCGATGTCATCGCCGTTGTTGGCCAGGTGAAAGAGGTCGCACAGAAAGCCGATGTTGTGCGCACCCGCCCCCTGCACCTGGTCCAGGATGCGCACGACGTCATCGGCGGTACGCAGCGGGTACGGCTTCGGCCCGCTCACCGCCTCGAGCAGCACTGTCGCTCCGATCCGGTTTGCGGCTTTCGCGGCCGCGGTGAGCTGCTCGACTCCGAGCTCGTCCTGTTCCTCGGGCGACGATTCCGGCATCCGGTTCCCGTACAGGGCGTTGAAGGCGCGGACGCCCAGCCGCTCACCGATGTCCACGGTGACAGCAAGATTGTCGCGGAACTCAGCGGCCCGAGCTGGAACCGACAGCACCCCGCAGTCAGGTCCTGCCAGGTCACCGGCGAAGAAATTCAGGCCGATGAGCGACACCTCTGCGGCGCGGACTGCGTCGACGAACTCGTCAACGTCGCGGTCGGCTGGCACCGGCTGATCCGGCCAAGGCCACCAGAACTCGATCGCCTGGAAGCCGGCGGCCCCCGCCGCACCAGGGCGCTCGACCAGTGGCACCTCGGTGAACAACATGGAGCAGTTAGCGGCATAGCGCAATGAGTGAGGCATCGACGTATGGGGTCAAAGTCGCGGCGAGGAGGCCGCGAGCCGCTCCAGGGTGGCGCGGGCGCCGTATGCGTACAAGGACTCAAGCGTGTCGACGTAGGGCGTGACGAAGGCTGGCTGATCGACCAGGTCCCCGAACAGCTCGCGGTTGGCGATGAAGGCCGTGCGGTCCGTTCGCTGCCTGGCTGCGATCGCCTTGAGGGCGTCAGCCAGTCGATCCACCACCGCTATCGGTTGGCCCTGCTCGTCGACGCCCTCCGCGTATCGGGCCCAGCTGGCCACCACCGCCGCGGCAAGGCGAACGTCCCGGCCAGCGGCTACGTTCTCATTCACCGCCGGCAACACGAATTTCGGAATCCGGTCCGACGATTCCGTGCAGAGTCGGGCGACCGTGTCTCGTACCGCACGATTAGAGAACCGCTCGATCAGCGTCCGCTTGTACGCGTCAAGGTCAACACCCGGCACTGGGGGGAGCGTTGGAGTCGCCTCACGATTCATGTACTCGAGCAGGAAGTTCGCGAAGAGCCTGTCTTGCGCGACTTCGTGCACGAGTCGGTAGCCGGCCAGATACCCGAAATAGCACATCGCCTGATGGCCGGCATTGAGCAAACGAAGCTTCATCAGTTCGTACGGCTCAACATCGGCCACCACCTGGACACCGACGTCTTCCAGGGGTGGCCGGCCAGTCGGAAAGTTGTCTTCAAGCACCCACTGGGTGAACGGCTCGCAGACGACCGGCCAGTCATCTTCGATCCCGAAACGCTGGCGGACCTGTTCCCGATCTTCGTCGGTAGTCACCGGAGTGATCCGATCCACCATTGAGTTGGGGAACGAGACGTTGGATGCTACCCACTCGCCGAGATCAGGGTCACGCAGCCGAGCGAAGGCGGAAAAGACTTCCGAGGCGACGTGGCCGTTGCCCTGGATGTTGTCGCAGGACATGATCGTGAAGGGCTCCACACCTCGCGCCCGCCGTCGAGCCAGCGCCTCGGTGATCAAGCCAAAGGTCGTGGTGGGAACCGCGCCCGGCGTGAGATCTGCTTGCACGGCCGGGTTGTCAGCGTCGAACTTCCCGGTGACCGGGTGGAAGTTGTATCCGCCCTCGGTCACGGTCATGGACACGATCCCCGTCGCGGGATCGGCCATCTGCTCGATCACCGCTTCCGGGTCGTCTGGCGCGTAGCGGTAGGCGACGATGGATCCGATCACCTTCGGGGTCCAATTTCCCTCCGGATCCTTCTCGACAAGTGTGTAAAGGCAATCCTGAGCGCGCAGGGCATCGCGCACCTTCAGATCGAACGGCATGACCCCTACGCCACAGATCCCCCAGTCGAGCGCCTTGCCCTGCTCCATCAAGGCGTCCAGGTACTTCGCCTGGTGAGCTCGGTGGAATGCGCCCACGCCGACGTGGACGATGCCCACCCTGACCCGCGATCGGTCGTAACCCGGGCCGGGGATCGACAACGAGGTGACAGTGGCGTTGCCAAGTTGTGTCACGGCCGACTCATTTCTGCTCGCGCGGAGGAAATGATCATGGTCCGATGCTATCGGTGGCGCGTGCCCGGTGACTACGCGTCCCTTGAACCGCAGGCCCGAGGCGCGCAATCGGGGGCCGCCGCCATGCTGGAGGAGGGTGCCTGACCGCGCAATCGGAGCTCGGCCGGCGCCCATCACACGGTCCGGGTGAATCCGTCCCACCCAGCCACGTGGCACCATTGGTCCCACGTGTTTACGGGGAGGCAGCCAGGATCGGCATCCCTAGGTAAAGGGGACACATGAGCGGCAATGCAGGCTTTCGGCTCCACAACACCACGATGCTGTCGGTGTGCGCGGTGGAGGCACCGATCGTGGTGCCTTCGTCGGCTTTTGACGACCGGCTCGCGGCCACCTATCAGCGGGTCGGCATGAAGCCCGGGATGCTGGCCGAGCGGGCCGGAGTCTTAGAGCGACGCTGGTGGCCGACCGACGTGAGTTTCGCCGACGCCGCCGCGATGGCGGGCGCCAAGGCGCTCGCCGAGGCGGGCATCATTCCGGCCCAGGTCGGGGTCATGATGAACACGTCGGTCTCTCGGGAGTATCTCGAGCCGTCGACCGCCGTCGCGGTTCATCATCAGCTCGGCCTGCCCACGAGCTGCCTCAACTTCGACCTGGCCAACGCCTGCCTCGGCTTCGTCAACGCCATCCAGCTGGCCGGAAACATGATCGACGCAGGACAGGCTGACTACGCTGTGCTGGTTGACGCGGAGGGCTCCCGCTACACCCAAGAGGTGACGCTCGGTCGGCTTGAGGGCGAGGACGCGACCGCGGACGACTTGCGCTCACAGTTCGCCACGCTGACTCTGGGCTCCGGTGCCGCGGCGGTGGTTTTGGGTCGCGCGGACCGGCACCCGGAGGGCCACCGGGTGGTCGGCGGCGTCAGCCGGGCCGGCACCGAGCACCACGACCTGTGTGTCGGCGACCTGAATCGGATGCGTACGGACACCAAGCGGCTCTTCGAAGCTGGCCTTGCGTTGGCCCTGGAGACGTGGCGGGACGCGAAGGCCGAGTTCGACTGGCAGGGCATCGACTGGTTCGTGGCGCACCAGACCTCGGTGGTGCATATCCGGGCGATGGCGGCGGCCCTTGGCGTGGATCCGTCGCGATTCCCGCTGACCTTGCCGACCTACGGCAACATGGGCCCGGCAGCCGTCCCGTTCACGTTGGCTCGGCACGCCGATGATCTCCGCTCTCAGGACCGGATCTTGTTGCTGGGCATCGGCTCGGGGCTGAACACCTCGTACGCCGAGATCATCTGGTGAACTCTCGCCCGCTGACTGGCGACGAGATAGCCCGTGCACTGCACGGGATGCCGGAGGTCAATCCGGCCTGGTCACGTCTGGTGCCCGTCCGCGATGCCGAGGGCGTCTCACGGACCTGGCACGTGCTCGACACTGGCGGCGATGCCGCTTCCGGCACGATGCTGTGCGTTCACGGCAACCCGACGTGGTCCTACCTTTGGCGGCGATTCGTCGGCTTGGCGGCGCCCGGCTGGCGGGTGGTAGCCGTTGATCAGCTCGGCATGGGCTACTCCGATCGGTTGGCAGGGCCACGCACCTTGGCCGACCGGATCGATGACTTGTCACGGCTGACATCCGAGCTGAGCGTTACCGGCCGGGTCGTCCTGGCGGCGCACGACTGGGGTGGGCCGATTTCGCTGGGCTGGGCGCTCGCCCATCGAGATCAGGTCGCCGGGGTAGTGCTGGCCAATACTGGCGTGGCGGTCCCCGCGAAGGCCGCGGCTCCATGGCTCATCCGGCTGGCTCGCAGCCCGGCGTTGCGTGAGCTGGCGTGCGTCCGCACTCCCGCTTTCGTGTCGACGGCGGCGGCGCTTTCTCGACCACCTCTCCCGGTCCCCGTGCGGGAAGCGCTCCGAGCGCCGTACGGGTCACCGGCGCGACGGCAATCGGTGGGCGACTTCGTGGCGGACATTCCGCTGGAATCCAATCATCCGAGTCGCAAGCCTATGGACTCGGTGGCCGCACGGCTCGGCCAGCTTGGCGATGTGCCGGCTCTGCTGCTCTGGGGACCGCGGGACCCCGTGTTTCGCGAGGACCAGCTTCGAGACCTGAGGCAGCGCCTACCGAAAGCCGATGTCCACCGGTACGCGCGAGCCTCGCACCTTGTGATTGAGGACGTTCCGAAAGCGGCCGAAGACACCTGGCGTTGGGTCGCAGATCGCGTGGACTGCGTGTCCAGCCGCGGAACTCCGCCGACTACTCCGGTGGTCCCGGCGCGGGCCGACGACCAGCCGATGATTGGCGAACTCGGCGCGGCGCTTCGAGCCCGGGCCCACGATCCCGACCCGGCGGTCGCGGAACTCGGCGACCATGGCGTCAGCATCACGTCGTTTCGCGACCTTTCGGCATGGGTCGAGGCCCTCGCCGCCGGGCTGTCCGGCGCGAAGGTCAATCCCGGGGATCGGGTGGCGCTGCTGGTCCGTCCGGGGCTCGATCTGACGGCGGCGGTCTACGCCTGCTGGCGCGTCGGTGCGTCAATTGTGGTGGCCGACGCCGGCCTAGGGCTGCGCCGGATGGTCGACGCCTTGCGCAGTGCCGATCCCGACCACCTGATCGCCATCCCGGCCGGATTGGCGGCCGCCGCTGCCTTCCGTCTGCCCGGCCAGCGGTTCTTGGCCGGTCAGCTTCCAGACCAGCTACGGAAGCTGCTGAAGGTGAATTACACGCTCTCCGAACTGACTCAGAACCATCAGCGCGTGGGTTCTGCCACCGATGTCAGTGGCCAATCGCACCCGGTCGTGCTCGAGGACGAGGCTGAGGCGGCGGTGCTCTTCACCTCAGGCGCCACCGGCGCCCCGAAGGGCGTCGTTTACCGGCATCGACAGCTCCGCGCTCAGCTTGAGCTGGTTCGCACTGTCTTCGACATTCGCCCTGGCGACCGCATGGTGGCAGCCTTCGCTCCCTTCGCACTGTACGGACCGGCCCTCGGCATTGGCACTGCCGTGCCAGCCATGGATGTCACCAAACCAGGCACCCTGACCGCGACTGCACTGGCCGATGCGGCGGCCGCCATTCAGGCCACTCAGGTATTTGCCTCACCGGCTGCACTGCGGAACGTCGCGGCCACAGCCGGCCATCTGTCTCGCGACCAGCGCGCCGTTCTCGGTAAGATCCGCCTCCTCTTGTCCGCCGGTGCTCCGGTACCAGTGCCCCTGCTTCGGCAGGTCCAGAAGCTGCTGCCGGCGGCTGAGCTCCACACGCCCTACGGGATGACTGAGGCGCTGCCCGTGACCGACATCTCCCTCACCGAAATCGAGGAGGCAGGTCCCGGCGATGGCGTCTGTGTCGGCCGGCCACTCCCAGGCGTGAGGGTGCAGATAAGTCCGATGGACATGCTCGGGCGTGCAACCGGCGAGCTCACCGCTGCAGCCGACATCACCGGGGAGATCTGCGTCGCCGCGGCCCACGTCAAGGACCGATACGACCGACTGTGGGCAACGGAGGCGGCCAGCTCACGGAATCCCGGATGGCATCGCACGGGTGACATCGGGCACCTGGACCAGCAGGGGCGGCTCTGGGTCGAAGGACGGTTGGTCCATGTCATCACCCCTCCCGCTGGGCCGCTCACTCCTGTCGGCGTGGAACAGCGCATCGAGGCGCTTGAGGAGGTCGCGGCCGCCGCACTCGTCGGCGTGGGGCCGGTCGGAACTCAGCAGCCGGTGGCGATTGTGACGACGCCTTGGCCGAACGCTGCCCGTCCATCGCCGCTTTCCAGCCATCTGCCGGCGGTTCGCCGCCATGCCCAGGCGAGTTTCGGCGGCGCTCTCGCGGATCAGGAACTGACGGCTGCCGTCCGAGATGCAGCCGGCATCCCCCTCGCCGCCGTTCTCGTCGTCGACTCGCTGCCGGTGGACATTCGCCACGCATCCAAGGTGGACCGGACCCGGCTGGCTGCCTGGGCTGAGCGGATCCTTGGCGGAGGCAGGATCGGTCGGCCATGAAGGTTCTCGTCACCGGCGCGAGCGGCATGCTGGGCGCCGGCGTCGCGAAAGCGCTTGCCGCGCGGGGAGACTCGGTGACCGTTCTCCAACGCCGCCCGAGCGGCCTCGGATTGCCTGAGGTCCTGGCCGACGTTTCTGATGCCACCGCCATCGGAGCGGCGGTAAGGGGCCATGAGGCGGTGGTCCATCTCGCCGCCAAGGTGAACGTCACTGGCCCCTGGCCGGAGTACGAGCGAGTCAACATCACCGGCACACGGACCGTTGTCGAGGCGTGCCGAGCAGCCGGTGTCCAGCGCTTGGTTCATGTTTCATCGCCGTCGGTGGCCCACGCCGGACGGGCGCTCATCGGGGTCGGTGCCGAACCGGCTGACCCAGTCCGGGCCCGCGGACCGTACGCCCGAAGCAAGGCGGTCGCCGAGCAGATCGCATTGGGCGGCGATGCCGGTCACCTCGCCGTGCTCGCCATCCGCCCCCATCTGGTGTGGGGACCTGGTGATCCGATGCTGGTCGCCCGCGTGGTCGACCGCGCGCGCCGGGGACGGCTGCCGATGATCGGCTCCGGCGCCGCTCTGCTGGACAGCACGTACGTGACGAACGCCGTCGACGCCCTCATCGTTGCCTTGGCCCGCTGTGTCGAAGCAAGAGGTCAGGCGTTGGTGGTCACCAATGGCGAGCCACGCCCCATCGCCGAACTGCTCAGCTCGATCTGCGCTGCCGCTGGTGTATCGGCGCCCACCCGGCACGTTCCCGTGCCGCTGGCGGCCACCGGGGGTTCCGTGGTGCAGACCGCCTGGGCGGTCCATGATCGACTTCGCCCGAACCGCCCGGTCAGCGACCCGCCGATCACTCGATTTCTCGTTGAGCAGATGTCCACCGCCCACTGGTTCGACCAGCGCCACACCCGCGAGGTCCTGCAGTGGCGACCGCGGATCAGCCTCGACGAGGGATTCTCAGAGCTCCGGCGCTGGTTCCGAGACAGTCAGCCCTAGGGCGAGGCCTTTGCCGGTCGGAAGTCGGTCTGGGCAATGTCAAAACCACCACGGCCGCACACGAGTACGCGGCAGGTTCAGCCTTTGACGGCGCCCATGGTGAAGCCGGCGATGAACCGGTCCAGGAACAGGTTGAACACAAAGGCAATGGGCAATGCCACCAGCACGGTGGCCGCTTGAAGCGACTGCCAAAAGAAGACGTCACCGCGCACCAGCTCGGTGGGAACCCCCGTGCTGATCACTTTTTCTGCGGTCGGCGAGACGAAAGCAAGTGCGTAGATGAACTCGCTTGCGGTCAGCGTGAACGTGAAGACGATGACTGCCACGATTCCTGGGAACATCAGTGGCACGACTGCGCGTACGAACGCGCCGAGGCGGCTATAGCCGTCGATCATGGCCTGCTCTTCGATATCCTTGGGTATCCCCTTGAGAAACCCGACCAAAAGCCATACGGACACCGGGATCGTGATGGTCGGATAGATCCGCACCAGCGACCAGGTGTTGTCCTGCAGGCCTACGGCAACGACCAGCCGTGACAGCGACAGGAACAACAACGTCGGCGGCACCAGGTAAACGAAGAAGATCGCAATGGCCATCGGACCGGACCATGGCCGGTCCAGCCGGGCCAGCGCATATGCCGCGGGAAGACTGAGCACCAATGTGATTCCAACGACCAGCACGCCCACCCACAACGTGTTCCACACGAACGTCAAAAATGCGGTCTCTTGAAACAGATACACCACGTGCTTGCGAGTGGACGGCAGGTTGTAGAGGAACGGGTTGTTGTTGCGCTGGTAGAGGTCAGGGCTTTGCTTGAAGGCGGTGATGAGTGACCACAAAAACGGCCCGGCACAAATCAGGGCAGCACTAATAGCCGCCACGTACAGGCCCACCCGCCCCAGCCGGTGGCGAAATATTGCGCGTCGTCGAAGAGTCTCGACCGAGGCATCGACCATCGTCACGTCACATCACCTCCATCCTCCGGACCGCCCGAAGGATGGCAATGGCAGCAGCGAGCAACAGCGGGAAAAGGAACAGCGCTACCGCGGCTCCCTGCGCGATGTCTCCACCTTCGATGCCGCGGAAGAAGGCCCACGAAGGCAGGACTTGGGTTGAGTTGGTCGGGCCGCCACGGGTGAGGACGTACACCACGGTCATGTCTGTGAATGTCACGATCGCACCAAACAGGGCGGCGACGGCAATGAGTGGCATCATCAACGGAATGGTGATCTCGAACATCCGCCGCCAGTAGCCGGCGCTATCGATCTCGGCCTGCTCCTGTAGGTCCTTCGGGATTGCCACAAGCCCGGCCATCATGATGACCGCGGCCAGCGGGATGAGCCGCCACGCGTGTACCACGATGACCGACAAGATCGCTAGATTTGGACGTCCGAGCCAGTACATGTTGCCGTTGATAAAGCCAACTTGACGCAGCATCCAGTCGATAGGACTGAAGATCGAGTCCAACAGCCACAGCCAGGAGATCGCCGACAGTGCCACCGGGGTAGTCCACGGCAGTAAGACACATAATCGAACGATCCACTTGCCCCGGAAGTCGGCGACGAGGATGTTGGCAAGGACCTTGCCGAACACGACGATGAGCAGCATGGAGCCGACGGTGAAGACGATGGTGTTGCGTAGTGACTGCCAGAACACCGGGTCGTCGAAAATCTGTCGGTAGTTGGACAACCCGTCCCATTCGAACGAAGGGTCGCCAGCAGTGACATCGCTGAAGGAAAATGCGATCGCCAACAGTAGCGGCAGGCCAACCAAGGCAACGATGTAGATGATCGAAGGCAGCAGCATCGCCCAGGCAAGAAATCCTTCGCGGTCGGTAAGGCGCGGCTTATCGCGGCGATCTACTGTCTTCGGGACGGGCAGCTCGGTGCCTATCCTTGATGTCGTCGCGTGAACCACGACTAACCTTCACGCATCGGCACGGGCTCCGACCGTTCACCGCTGGCCGCGTCGAAGAACCGCAGTCGGTTCGTCGCAACCGCAAAAGTGTGGTCCTCACCGGTTTCGACGGGAAGCGTCACCGTGGCGGGGAGCCGTGTGATGACGCGAGTTTCCTTACCGAGCCGGTGCACCGTTCCGTAGAGATATCTGTCACCCGATAGGTATTCGATCCGGTCCACGGTGAACGGCACACGGATCTTGTCGTTGCCGGGCACGACATCTTCCGGGAGCAGGTGCTCCGGGCGAAAGCCGACCAGATGCCCGTCGTGCGGCACGAGGTTCATCGGCGGCGACCCGAGGAACGTCGCGACGAAAGTGTCTGCGGGATCGTCATATACCTCGACCGGAGGCGCCAGTTGCCGTACTCGGCCGCTCTCCATGACGGCAATTCGATCGCCCAGGCCCATCGCCTCTGACTGGTCGTGTGTGACATACACCGTTGTCGTGCCAACGCGTTGCTGGAACCGCTTGAGCTCGTCACGAGCGCTTGCTCGCAACTTTGCGTCAAGGTTTGACAGCGGCTCATCTAGCAGGAATACGGCTGGTTCGCGTACGAGGGCCCGCGCGAGCGCGACGCGCTGCCGTTCACCCCCGGAGAGCTGGCGCGGACGGCGTCTGAGCAAATCTTGGATTCCCAACAAGTCAGCCGCCCACTGGGCCTTGCGTTCGCGTTCAGCCTTGTCGAGCTGGGTCGCCTTGAGCGGAAACACAATATTGTCCAGAACCGTCTTGTGCGGATAGAGGGCATAGCTCTGGAAAACCATGGCGATGCGCCGCAGCCTCGGCGGCAGGCCGTTGACGACCTCGCCGCCGATGAGCACGTCGCCCTCGGTCGGTTGCTCGAGGCCCGCGATCGTCCGCAGCAGCGTCGTTTTGCCACAACCGGACGGACCGAGTAAGACCAGATATTCGCCTTCAGTGGTCGTCAAGTTGATGCCATCTATCGCGCGGACGCGTCCACCGTCGAAGTGTTTCGTGAGGTTTCGTACCTCGACGACAGCCACCGTGGTGCCTCCTCGTCGTACCGGCTATCCCGCAACGAGTCCGCGCGACCGCCAGTTCTGGAAAATGGCGTTGATTTGTTTTTCGGCTTCCGCAACAGCCTGCTTCGGGGAGAGCTCTTCGCGCGCTGCCTTGGCGTACATGTTCGGAATGACGAAGGTGTACAAGATTTCGCCGATGGCCGGACTCGCAGGTCCGGGATGGCCGATGTTGGTGCACCAATCAAGGGAATCCTTGAGTACGGCAAGCTTGTCCGGCGGGTTGGCTCCGAACGGATCCTTACTGAGCCAGCCGTCGAGTTCCGGCACCAGATCAGGAAACGCCGGGAAGTCGTAGAGCTTGGAGTGGTAAGTCACGGAGGGAAGGTTCGCTGTGTAGTGCAGCAGGAACTCCTTCGCGGCGTCAACATTCTTGGCAAAGGACGGGACGATCCAGTTGTACATGACGTGCTGCGCAACGAGAGCGGTACCGGGACCTTTCAGCGCCTTGAGGAAGAAGATGTCGTCGGCCACCGCTGGGTTTTCAGCCTGCGCGGTCCGCCAGGCCGAAATGGAATTGAGGATGTAGGACATCTGACCCGCGATGAGACCCTGGTTGTTAGACGCAGCGTTCCATGAGAACACCTCTGGTGTCATCGTCTCCTTGTAGAGCCGGGTCATGAACTCGACGGCTGCAATCGTCTCGGGCGAGTTGAGAACAACTTTCTCGTTTTCGTCCTGTATGGAGCCACCGAACGACCACATGAGGGCACGACCGGCCATGTTCGAGTCGATCTCCTGAGACATCCCGATCCCCATCTGGACGCCTTGTGACTTCTTGATTTCGGCACCGCCCCTGAGCAGCTCGTCCCAGGTGCTGGGGCCCTGGGGCAGGCCGACCTTCTCCCACATGCTCTTGCGGTAGTCACCCGGGTCGGGGGCCCAGGCCGGCGCATACGCGTAGTACTTGTCCGTGTTCGGGTTGAAGCTCGACTTCCGAACAACGTCGAGCATCTTGCCGTGCCGCTTCTCGGCCTCCTGCACGACGTCCTTCAGGTCGACGACGCTGGGCTCGTACTGCGACAGCGTCGCAATGTACTGAATGAGGTCGTGACCCTGGCCGGCTTGAATCTCGGCAGCGGCGCGTGGCGGAATCTCGGCCTGGTTGATGTGGTCGACGGTGACGTTGACTCCGACGCGCTTGGCCCAATCCTGCACAAACGGGTCGAACCACTGATCGTGCGCCGGTACGAAGTGGCTCCAGAGCAAGATTTTGAGGTCGCCGGACAACTGGCGAGTCGGCTCAGTAAACGTCGGGGACGGCGCTGGGACCTGCGTTGCGGGCGTCGGCTGAACTTCGGTTTCACCGGCTTGACACCCCGCAACGGCGGCGCTTGCCATGGTGGCGCCGGCAACCTGCAAGAACCGGCGGCGTGACATACCGTGTGTGCTCATGACCGCGGGCCTCCTCGTCAAGAAGATGGATCACGGCTTAGATGTCGGTTTTCAGCCTACGTCTGGCGCCGGTGCATAACCATCAACTCTGTCTGGCCTCTGTTGCGGTTCGATAACCATCCGACCCCTTGACGATTGCTGAAGTCGCTGTAAAGCTCCGGCTCGATCTGGACCCTTTCGAGCTACATCGTCGTGCTGTTGAGCACGGTGGAGCTGTTGATCTTGAGGACACCTCCGTCGTTGATCAGTCCGTACGCGGTTCGCTCCCTCACCACGCGCCCGTCCTTGTAGTAGTAGGTCAGCGTGGCTTGCGCCGAACCGGGAGGTGAGCCAGTCACGTCGCTCACCGAAACCCGGCCGATCTCGCCCCAGAACCGCTCGTACCCCTGTCGCCCGCCGGCGTGGTTGCTCTGGTACGACGCCGTCATACGGGGCCACCCCTGGTCGGTGTTGCCCGGCATCAGGGCGTAGTAACTCGTGATTGCCCGCCGCAGCTCGGCCGCCGTCGGGGTCCCGTTCACAGTCGGCGCGGACGTGGCCTTGGGCGACGGCACCAACGACGGCGGATTAGCTGAGGTGCGAGGGCTGCCTGAGAGCGACGGCTCGGGCGTGCGGGTTGGGCCGGCCGTGGTGGGCGACGTGGACGGCGCGGAGGCCGAAACCGATGCGCTCGACTGCCCGCTGCCGGCCTGGGGATCCGCATCCCGACCGCGACCCGGCAGCACGGTGGCGATCAGAATTCCCACACCGAGGAGCGCGACCAGCGCAACCGCCGCCGCGGCGATCCGCCACCACCGTTGCGGGCGGGGCGGAGGTTGGCCATCCCCGGAACCTGTCGGCGGCCGGCTCAGTTCATCGTTGTCTCCGGCCGTCGCCGGTGGCTGGTCTTGAGGGGCAGCGGTAGTCGACGCCGGGGCGACACTTTGTGATTTTGTGGCTGCGCCGGCGACTTCGGGGATCTCGGCGGTGGGTCCGGGTAACGGGCTCGGTCGGCGGACGTCAGGACGCGCGGTTCCGCTGCGTGCGGCAGCAAGCTCGGTGAGCGTGTGCGCCACAGCGTGCATCGGCGGCCGTGCTCCGGGATCCGCGGACAGCATCTGCAGGATCACGGGAGTCAGTGCTCCACTGCGCTGTGGCGGCTGGAATTGTCCCGCGGCCACGCGATGTAACAGCGCAATGGAGTTCTCGTCTTTCCCGAAAGGTGGCGTCCCCTCCAGAGCGGCATACAGCGTGGAGCCCAAAGAAAAGACATCGGAGGCGAAGCTGGAGGCCTCACCCCGGGCAACCTCTGGGGCAAGGAAGGCGGGCGTACCGTGCACCATGCCACTGGTGGTCAAGGTGGCGTCGCCCAGTGCCCGGGAAATCCCGAAATCACTGATCAGCGCCGTTCCGTCCTCGGCGATCAAGACGTTTCCCGGCTTGACATCTCGGTGGACGATGTTGACCGAATGCGCTGCAGCCAGTGCCGAAGCAATCTGCGCACCGACCTTAGCGGCTTCATCCGGCTGCAGCGGCCCGCCTTCGGCCAGCACGGCCGACAGGGTGATCGAGGGTATGAACTGCATCGTCAAGCAGGCTTGACCATCATGCTCAATCACGTCGAAGACCGGAACCGCGTGAGGGTGATGCAGCCGGGCGGCAATTCGAGCCTCGCGCATCGCCCGGCGGTTAGCCAGCTCCGCGTCGCTAGCAGATAGGCCGGACTGCCGACGCAGCTGTTTCAGAGCGACCCGTCGCTCCAGCCGCTCGTCCCAGGCTTCCCAGACCTCACCCATGCCCCCGCTACCCACGAGGCGCACCAGGCGATATCGCCCGGCGATGAGAGCTTGGGCCTCAGGCACCGAATCCCTTCCCGTTCCGCCGACAGAGCCGCCTTCGAGCGTACGACACCGCGCTAGTCGCTCCTGAAGGATAAGTACCCATTCGAGTCCCTGCCGCCTACGCACGGGAGGCAGACGTTCACGTGGTGTTCACTGATGGCTGTGCCTATTCGGGTCGGGCTTGTCTGCGGATATCTCGATCCCACCCGCGACGGCGTAGCCCACTACGTGAGCCGGCTCGCCGGGCAACTGTCTGAGAGCGGCCTGGAGCCCGTCCTGTTGACTACCGCTGAGTGGGCCGATCGAAGCAGCGGTCGGGCCGTGGGCGTGACCAGGGACTGGAGCGTTCTCGGAGTGCTCACCGCGGCCGCCCGTCTTCGCCGCCTCCACCTTGACGTGATTCACGTGCAGTTCGCCCCCTCGGTATTCCGCTTCTCGCGTGCGATCGGCCTGCTGCCGCTGCTGCTGCCTCGACGGATCCCGCTGATCGTCACTCTCCACGAATACGGCGTCTGGGGGGTGGGTCGCCGGGGGCGTCCCGTGCTCTCCTGCCTGTGGTCGGTGGTTGAACGGCGAGGTTGGGCTGATCGGGAGACGTTGCTGCTCGTGCCGCGTGCAGATCGCGTTTTGATCTGCTCGAGCGAGCACCTCGACGTCTTGGTGCAGCGGTTCGGATCTCATGTGCCCGCTGCTCTAGAAGTCCCTATCGGCCTCAATGTCGCGATAGCCTCCGGCGACGCCAGCCGGGACCGCGAATCGGCCCGCCGTCAGCTGGGCGTCGCTCCTGGTGCTCCGCTTGTCGCCTTCTTCGGCTTCCTGCATCCGGAGAAGTCGCTCGACCGGCTGATCGACGGCGTCGCCGCGCTTCGCGACTCCTGGCCAGACGTTCACCTCGTGCTCATCGGTGGAGTCGAGAGCCATTCGGTGAGCGAGGCGGCGGCCGGCACTCTACTGAACAGCCTGCAGCAATCGGCTTCGGCCGCGGGCATGACCGGGCGGGTCCACATCACTGGCTACCTACCGGACCCGGAGGTCTCCCGGCTCCTTCGTGCCGTCGACGTCGTGGCGCTGCCGCTCAATGCTGGTGTGACGCGTAAGTCAGGCTCACTGCTGGCCAGCTTTGCGGCCGGCGTACCAGTGGTCGCGACGGCCCCACCGGGTCAGCTCACCGAACCGACCGAAATCGATGGCGTACTGCGAGTACCGCCTGGCAACACGGCCGCACTGACTCAGGCCCTGGCTCGGGTGCTGAGCGAACCTGTGCTGGGCGATCGACTGAGGATGGCAGCGCGTACGGTCGCCGCCCGCCACAGCTGGGACGCCATCGCCGCGACACACGCACAGGTCTACGCTCGGGCGGCCGGCGGACGGGCGCGGGACAAGCGCGGCGAACCCTGGCAAAGTGGTCCTCGATCAACGCGGAAGGTGATGTTCATGTCACTCCTGGAGAGGGCGCGTTCGGCAGTAGAGAAATCCGTCGCCGCCGTCCGTGAGCGTGTGCCTGCCAACGGGGGGAACACCCGGGGACGACCGACCGAGGACCCGGCCTTGCACAGGCCGCTGATCTACGGCGATCCGACGCGGCTGCACATCGCGCCGACGGCGATCGTCAACAATGCTTTGTTCAACCTGTCGTCGGGCGACATCACTGTCGGCGACTATGCCTTCTTCGGTCATAGCGTCTCTGTGCTGACCGGCACCCACGACTGGACCAAGTTCGGCGCGGAGCGTCAGGTCGCCGTGCCGCAATCCGGCCGGGACGTGGTGATCGAAGAGGGCGCGTGGGTCTCCAGCAACGCCATCATCGTCGCCCCCTGCCGGATCGGTGCCCATTCCGTCGTCGGCGTGGGCTCGCTCGTGCTCAAGGACGTCGAGCCGTACACCATCGTCGCGGGAAGTCCGGCCAAGGTATTGCGGACCATTCCGCGGCCGGAGGAGCCGGGGGAGGCAAAGGTCGATCCCGAGCCTGGTGCGGGTGCGGCGGCCGCTGGATGACGTTGGCAGCAACCGACGAGCGGGATGCGGGCTTGCAGCAACGTATCCAGGCGCTGGAGGCCGAGGTACGAGAACTCGTACGGGAGCTGGCAGCGACTCGTCAGCGGGAGTCGGAACTCCAACGAGATCTGGCCAGGCTCCAGGAGAAGGTCGACGGGAGCGGCCCCCGTTTCGCTGCCCTCTACGCCGACTTCGCCGCTCGCTTCCGCGGAACGGCGGAGGAGATCACAGCCAAGCTGCGGGGCTACCTGCCCGACGTTCGACAGCTCGTCGATGCCGACGCAGGCCGGGACGGCGTACGTGTCCTCGACATCGGCTGTGGCCGGGGAGAGTGGCTGACGTTGCTGAAGGACGTTGGCATCCCCGCGGCGGGAGTGGATTCCCATCCGGCCTTTGTGGAGTCTGGGCGGGCGCGAGGCCTGGACATGGTCCTGGGCGACGGAATCGAGCACCTCGCGACCCTGCCGCCGAATTCACTCGACCTGGTGACCGCCTTTCACTTGATTGAACACCTGGACGTGGAGACCCTGCTCGCCTTGATCGAGGCGGCTCGCGGCGCTCTGCGGGCCGGCGGTTGCCTCCTGCTGGAGACGCCCAATCCACACAACCTGCAGATGGCGGCCTGCGACTTCTTCAACGACCCGACCCATCGCTCACCGCTGCCACCAGCACTGGTCGAGTTCCTGGTGTCCGCCTCCGGTTTCGAGCGAGTCGAGGTGCGGCCTCTGCACCCTGCGACGTCCCCGCTCGAGGGTGTGAGTGGCGCAGAGGTGGGTATCGAACTGGTTGAGCGTGCGCTCTACGGCCCCCAGGACTACGCCGTCCTGGGCTACACGATCAATCCGGTGGAATAGACATGACCGGGCCGAGCACAGTGAAGGCAGCGCGGCGGTTGCTCTATCTGGATGCCTATACCGTGCCGGTGGAACAGAAGTCGGCACCCGGATCACCGCCGTCCAGCGATGCCATCGGCTACGCCATTACGTCTTCGGAGGCGATCCGTACCGGGCTTCGGGAAGCCGGCTGGGATGTACGGCAGCCGCACATTCCCGATCCTCGTGATCAGAACAGGCACGTGCGGAGACTTCGTTGGCTGCTTCGCGCCTACGAGGGTGTGTTGGACTTGCTGCGTACCTCACCACCGGACGTGATCTTCGTCTTCCACGCGTTTTCGGTGTTTCCAGCCGAGATTCGGCGGATGATCTTGGATCTCCGGCTCGACGTACCGATGATCGGATACACCCACGGCAGCCATTGGGATCCCACCGACACCTTCCGCTTCGAGGTGTATCCCGGTATGGAGACGGCCGATCTCGCCAATCTGTGTGTGCTGGACAAGATCCTGCTGGTCTCCTATCAGATGCAGGACACGCTCCGGACCAGTATCGGCGCATTCAATGAGCCGCTCGCCGCCTCGCTGGAAGCCCGCTACGAGGTCGTCGGGCTGCCGCTCGATGTGGCACGGATCGAAGCATCACGCACCGATGAGCTGGACGCTCGGCCGACCATCGTCTTCAACCACGCCCCCGTCGCCAGCAAGGATCCGGACATGTTCGCCCGGGTGATGCGCCGGGTCTTGCCCCGTCACGACGCACAGGTGCTGTTCACCCGGAGGTTTCCGCCAGACCAAGCCGGTGGACAGGCCGTGGCGGCGCTCGCCAGGGACTTCGGCGACCAAGTGGTGTTCGGCAATGACATGCCGCTGCCGGCGTACTACTCGGCGCTGTGGCGGGCCGCGATGCAGGTCTCCACCGCGACGCACGAAAGTCTGGGCATCTCGACCCTGGAGGCGATGTACACCAGCACCTGCTGCATCCTTCCGCGCGTTGGCAGTTACCCGGAGATCACCGGCAACCACCCCGATGTGCTGTACGAACGCGGCGATGATCAACTCGAGGAACGGCTGACTTACTTCCTCGATCACCCTGAGCGACGGCGCGCCGTGGCGAATGACCTTCAGCAGGCAGCAGCCCTTTATCGGCCGGAGCTGGTAGTGCGTCGGATCGCCGACGTGCTGGACAAGGTCAGCTCAGGCGTCTGACCTGACCGGATCAGCTCAGCGAGCCGACCACGCCCGCGGTGGTGAGCAGGTCGGTCATGATGAAGGTGTCGTTCGAGCCGTACGTCGGCGTCCAGTCCGGTTCGAGCGAAAGGTAGGACGACGGGTCGCCGTCGATCAGTCCTTGGATGACCTCCGCGACAATTCGACCGCCGACGGCGCCGAGGTGCTGGCCGTCAGCTTGTACGTCGGCCTCCCGCAAGACGTAGAACCAGAGAGGTGTCTGCCGGTCGAGACCGAGATCGGCCAGGTCGGCGAGGTCGGCTAGCGCCAGTGGGGTCTCGTTCATTGCCTTGGCGACCCGCTGACCTGACGGAACTTTCATGGTCAGGTTGCGGATCAGATTACGGGTGGCCAGGGAGTCCAGGTCCGTGGTGGGTTGGCCGAGGAGGTGGAAGAGTACCGACGACAGGGCGGTGTCGATCTTCTTGTTCCTGCGCGCCCGGCCGTCACCGAAGTCGAAGAACGTCTGCCAGTCGATGAAGCGTCGCGGCGCCCGGCAACCACCGCGAAAATCAGCGGGGTCGGTGCCGCTCAGCGCGGGATTGAAGATCAACGCGAAGAACTGCTGGGCAGGGTCGGTGACCGAGGTCCCGAAGTTGGCGCGGTAGCTGGGCCGAACTTGGGAGTGACCGAATCGGTAGGCAGCCACAGAGAACTCCACCGGAATGAAGGGATCGTTGTGCCAGTCGTAGAACTGGCGTCCGTCGGTCAAGATCGATTCCACAACGTCGTCGCCGCAGGTCAGCGGCAGGAATTCATGCAAGATCATCCATTGGTAGTGCCAGCGCACGACCCGCTGAGCTTCACTGAACACCTCGGCGGTGGTGGCCAACGGACCAAGATCATTACGGACGTCGCCGACCACGTGGTTGTGGAACCGTACGACGGCCAGGTGCAACTGGCTGACGATCAGATTCTCGTCGTTGCGCGGGTCGCCGATCAGTGCAGTGACCTGACTGTTCCTCGGAACGTCCGACCGGATCTGGCCGTCGATGGCCGCCGTTTCGGAGCCCGGGTTGGTCTCGACGAGCAGAGTGGTCCGACCAGCGTCGACATTGCGATTGTAGAGATGCGGCGAGACGCCCGGACCACCGCCGTACACGCTGTCCAGATCGAGCGCCGGGATCCGGAAGTTGCGGATCGACTCGGGATCCTGCGCGCGAGCCAAGCTCGACGTGGGATCGAAGGTCATGTCATGGTCCAGGAACTGCCCGAGGAACGTCATGCCGGCGGAAAGTCGAGGGTTGTCGGCGTTGTTGGCGCTGAGCCCGGGGTTGGTGATCAAGGCAATCGGATCAGTCAAGTCATCGTCGGCGTCCATGAGCCCGCCGGGCTGGCCGAGCTCGGTGAGCGCGGCCCTCACCAAGGGAGTGTCGGATGCGAATGGCGGCAAGGTGGGGAAGAGGCGACCGAAGCGCCCCTGGTCGTAGAAGGTGGAACTCGGAGTGATCACACCGTGGTCAGCGTCACCGTGGGGCATGGCATCCTTCCTTGGACATCGGCTCTACTGATCAAGAGCGCTTCGGACCGCACGGTGATACGTCCGGCTAGTGCGGCAGCTGAGAGTCGGTGAGCCGCAGCACATGATCTTCAACGGGCAGCCGCCCGTTATCGGCCGAAGCTCGTGGTGCGTCGGATCGCCGACGTGCTGGACAAGGTAGATCAGGGCGGATGACCTTAGCGCCTGATGGAGCGCTCGCCAGCCGAGAACATTAGGAGTGATCGTTGCGTCGCTGAGACAAGCGTCGACCAATCGGGAAGCTCAGCGTCACCGAGCAAGGTGATGGTCAAGGTGCCGGCGTAACTGAAGACCGTCACTCCGAGCCGTACGCCGGCCACCAGCGGGGCATAAGGGACGGCATTGTCCAGCTGTGCTCCGGCGAGGTACAGCGGCTTCCGGGGGCCCCGTACGTTGGTGACGAAGCAGTTGACCTTGAGCCCCCCACGACGGGCCAGCCAGGGGATGCCGATTCGCATCAGCGAGACCGGAAACAACGGAGAGCCGGTGATATCGGTATGGGCCACATCGGCGTGCTGCGCCTTCAGTGCGCTCGTGGTGCCGTGGATCCTGGACAAGCGCTTCGCCGGGTCCGACTCGTCCACCGGCAGCGGCACCACCACCATGCGACCGGCGTTCTGCTCCCGGCCCGGTACAGCCACAGGCATCGACGCTCGCAGCGTCAGCCCAGGCCGCAGCTCGTGACGTGTCGCCAGCCACTCGCCCAGTCCCGCGGTGACCGCGGCCAGCACACAATCGTTGACGCTCACTCCAGCCGCGTCAGCCGACCGGTGAACCTCGTCGAGCGGGGCCGAGATCAGTCCTGTCCGCCGCGACGGCCCGATCGTCCCGGCGAGCGACGTGGCCGGCGCGTCCTTCCGTACCGTCTCCGCAGTCCCTCGAAAAGCATTGATCAATACGGGCAGCCGAGGAATCGCCCGGACCAGCGGTGGTACCGCGTGAAGCCGGGTCGACACGTTGTCAGTCACCAGTCGGCGGCGGCTCGGCGGCGGTTGCGGTCGCCAATCGCGCTCAGGAACCGGCTGATCAGGGACGGTGTCCAAGAGCTCGGAGAGCGCCGCCACCCCGGCGAGACCGTCCACAGCGACGTGGTGAATGACGAAGACCATCCCGATCCGATCACCCTCGAGGCCTGGCACGAAGATCATTTGCCAGAGCGGCCGGTCACGGTCAAGTGGCGAAATCGTCTCCACGGCAGCCCAGTCCCAAAAGTCGGCCAGATCGGTGCCGGGGAGCGGGGCTGCGCGCACGTGGGAGGCGATGTCGAAGTCGGCGTCGTCAACCCAGACCGGACGTCCTTCACCGAACCGAGTCCAGCGGATGCGCCGCCGCAGGACTGGCGCGCGGCGGGTCCGGCGCTCGACCTGATCGGCAAGCCACGACAAACGCAGCTGCCCGGCACGGTCGAGCCAACCCGGGGCGTGGAACGTTCCGGCCAGCCCGATCTGCATCGGGCTGTTCCGACCTTCGGCCCAGAAGTTGAAGAGATCGCCGACGTTCAGCCGATGAAGGTCAGTTGGAACGGCGGCCTCCGCGGCTGCCCTGTCGCTGATCACGGCATGCCTCACATCGTCGTGCTGATGTCAGGTAATCGCTGGGGTGTGCTCATGTCTTGTCTGATCGTAGATCTCGGGCACGACGATCAGCGGGCTTCGCGTCTGCTTGACAACTGCGCGAAGAACGGCGTGGGTCCAGTGACTCCATCCGTGCCGCTTCCGACGCCCCAGCACCAGCACAGCCGCGAAACGAGACCACTTGACGAGGTTCGCGTCCGCATCGCCGGACACCACCATTACCTGTACCGACACGTCTGGGTGATCTTCCTTCCAGCCGGCAACCTGCTCGGTCAGGCTTGCCTCCTCAGCCGCGACCCCACTTTGCTCGCTGTGGCGGTAGGGCGACGCGTGCAGGACCACCACGCCGGTGTGCAGGAACTCGGCCTCCTGAAAGGCGAAGCCCAAGACCGCATCTGCTGGCGTGTCGTCGTCGAGTGCGACGACGACGGGGTGACGCTCACTCGTCCGGGGCGCTCGCCAGCCGCCCGGGACAACCACCACCGGACATTGGGCCTTCTGCCCCACGTGGGCGGCAACGGCCCCCAAGCGCAAGCGCTCTCCCCAACCCAGGTGGTCTTGTCCGACAACCAGCAAGGGAACAGTCCGAGAGATGCGGTCGAGCAGCACCACTGGAGAGTCTGGTTGAACCACTGTCTCGACCTGCATCCGGCTGGGAATGACGAGCTGTGCTGCGACGTCCACCATCAACTTCCGTGCAGACTGATCACAAGCATCCAAGATCGCCTGCTCCATGGGCACATCTAGCGGCGGAAGCTCGTAAGCGTGGACCATCAGGAGGTCGAGACCTCGGAAGTCCGCCGCCCGGACCGCGTAACGGGCGGCGGCCAAGGCCTGCGGGGAGTCATCAATACCGACCGCAACGACTTGGTCGTTGACCTCTGAATCCTGCTCTGCTGCCACCACGTCGGTCACCTCATCCTCAGTCTCCACTATTGGTCCTGGGATACGCCGGCCGGCGGCCCGGGTTCACCCGCGCGGCGCGGTGCTAACCGACTGTTGAGTGCCCGCTCCCACCGCTCGAGCGGGATGGCCAGCTAGCTGTGGCGCCCCATCGGGGCCGGCGATGACGTAGATCAGCGTCACGATGAAGGGGAAGCCGAGCAGGCCAACCACCAGGAGCACGATGAACCATCCCTTGTCGGGCAGGTTTGCGGTGTTCAGCACGGCGCCGATCCAGGCGACGAACTGCGCGATCGCCCCGGCGGCGATGACGAGCATTCCCAATGCCATGAGGCTGAGCAGCGTCCACGCCAGCGGGCTGGCATTGATGCCCGTCACGTCGGGCCCGTTCATCACGAAGACGTTGTTCGCGAAGGCCAAGCCACCGGCCACTGCCAGCAGTATCAAGCCTCCGACAAGACCGATCAGGCTGCCGAAGAACAGCTTGTTGATCAACGATTTGGTCATGGGACACCACCTCCATTACCACTGTGCGCCTGTGCCCCTTGAGAGGCAAGAGCCGATAGTCCCCTTTGCCGACGGGCTCGGACGCTCGGGCACCAAGCGCTTGCGGCCGTCCAGGCTGCCGAGGACAGGTCCAGCAGCCGTTAGTGCTCGGACGCCGATTCGGCGCGGGGCTTCTCGTCGTCCGGGGGTACGGAGACCACCGGGCAATTGGCGCGGCGGACGCACTGCTGGGCGACGGAGCCGGTGAGCAGGCGACCCAGCCCGACGTGGGATGAGGTGCCGAGGACCAACGCCCGGGCCGCCTTGGATTGCTCGAGCAGCACCGGGCCGGCGTCACCTTTGACCAGTTGCAGCTGCCAGTCCGGGCGCGGCTGGATCTGCTCGAAAAGACTGGTGATGCTGTCCCGATACGCCTGGTCGATTTCGTCGAGTGACAGTACGCGCTGGTCCCCGGCGCCGAATGGCCAGCTCAGCGCATGCACGGCTCGCAGTCGCCAGCTGGTGAGCCGGGCATATTCGGCGGCCCAGCGGAGTGCCGCTTGGCCGCCGGGTGAATCGTCGAGTCCCACCACGATCTCGTCCGTCATGTGCTGGTTGTCCTTGTCATGGTCTGGTCATGGCGCTTTGTCGCCTGAGCTCCGCCAGAATCTTCAAGAGCCGAGCCGTGGCCTCAGCGTATCTGCCGATGGCGTTGCTGGGTTCGCAAGAATGAGCTGCATGACGCTTGCGGCGTACCGAAGAGCGGCTCATTGTTTCGGTCGCGGGGTGGCGCCCCGATGAGAGCCTGGATTGTCGACTCTCCCGGACCGATGGCAAGCCGGCCTCTTCGGGAGGTTGAGCTGCCCGATCCTCATCCAGGCGGCGGTCAGGTGCGGGTTCGAGTGTTGGCCTGCGGCGTCTGCCGTACCGATCTGCACCTGGCCGAGGGGGACCTGCCACCCCGACGACCAGGGGTGGTCCCCGGTCATGAGGTCGTCGGTGTGGTGGATGAGCTCGGGGACGGGTGTACGCGTTTCCGCCGCGGGGATCATGTTGGCGTTGCGTGGTTGGCCCGTACCGATGGCAGTTGCCGTTACTGCCGACGGGGCGATGAGAATCTGTGCGAGCTACCGACGTTCACCGGCTGGGATGTGAACGGCGGCTACGCCGACTACTGCTGCGTTGACGAGCGGTTCGGCTACGGGTTGCCGGTTGAGCTGGATGAGGTCGCTACCGCACCCCTGCTCTGTGCGGGCATTATCGGTTACCGGGCGCTGCTGGCGAGCGCGGTGCGCCCCGGTGGAGCGCTGGGCATCTACGGCTTCGGCGGCAGCGCGCATCTCACCGCTCAGATCGCTTTGCGCCTCGGGATGCGAGTCCATGTCCTCACCCGAGGAGTGGCCAATCGCGAGCTGGCTGCCTCCCTTGGCGTCGATTCGGTCGGCGCAGCGGAGGAGGCGCCGCCCGAACCCTTGGACGGGGCGATCCTGTTCGCCCCGGCTGGCGACCTGGTACCCGTCGCGTTGCGCGCCCTGGATCGGGGCGGCACGCTGGCGGTAGCCGGGATCTGGCTGTCGGACATCCCGCCGCTCAATTATGACAACGAACTGTTCTTGGAGCGCCGGTTGCGCAGCGTCACGGCGAACACCCGCGCCGACGGCGAGGCATTTCTGGCGCTCGCCCGTCGGCTGGGTATCCGAGCGACTACCCACCCGTACGACATGTCGCAAGCCGATCAGGCGCTCGCGGACCTGGCGGGCGGCGCTTTCGATGGTGCTGCAGTCCTGTGCCAGTCGATCTAGCAAACTCCGCCTAGCGGAGGCTGGGCTCACGCGTCGGCACCCCTCACTCACGCGCGCCTAGCGGTATGAAACGATTTAGCATCGCAAGCTAGCGCCAGTCGCTAGGGGGCGCCGCAGCAAGGAGTCCGGCCAGATGGTGTCAGGTGAGGCGTCTGTCAGCATGAAGGACGTCGCTGCGCTGGCCGGCGTCTCATTGGGAACTGTTTCCAACGTCGTCAATTCGCCCGAGATTGTCGCCGAGCACACCCGGGAACGGGTGGAACTGGCGATCGCCAAGCTGGGCTGGGTCCCGAACGAATCGGCGCGGCAGCTGCGCGCAGGACGCAGCAGGTCTATCGGGATGGTCGTCATGGACATTGCCAACCCCTTCTTCACCGATCTTGTCCTTGGCGCGGACGACTGGCTGAGCGAACATGGCTACTCCGTCCAGGTCGCGAACAGCGCCCAACGGCCGGATCGCGAAACTGCCCGATTGGCGCTGTTCGAGCAGCATCGCGTGCGGGGCGTCCTCTACGCACCGATTTGGGGACCTGATGAAGGCATCCGGCGACTACGGCGTCGTGCGATCCCGGTGGTGATTCTTGACCGGGCCGGAAGCCAAGGCGACTTCTGTTCGGTCTCGGTGGATGACGTCGAGGGAGGCCGAATCGCGGTCACCCACTTGCTGGAACAGGGCCACCGAAACATCGCGTTCGTGGGTGGGCCGAGCAAGCTGCAGCAGGTTCGTGACCGGCGGCTGGGCGCCGAGTTGGCGCGGACGCAACAGGGGGGTCAGGCGAACCTCTTGACCATCTCTACGCCCGGCACCGACGCCGACTCCGGGGTCGGCGCGGCGGACCAGATCGTGGCGCTGCCGACTGTGGAGCGTCCGACCGCGGTCTTTGCGGCCAACGACCTGGTGGCGATCGGGCTGCTGCAGGGCTTCCTCACGCATGGTCTCCATGTCCCCAAAGACATGGCGATCATCGGCTATGACGACATCGCGTTTGCCGCCTCGGCAGCCGTACCTCTGTCTTCGGTCAGGCAACCGAGCCGCGACCTAGGCCGGTGTGCCGCGGAACTCTTGTTCGCGGAAATCGACGCAGCCGATGAAGGAGTCGATCATGATCATCAGCAACTGGTGTTCACCCCGGAACTGGTCGTCCGCCGCTCCACCATGCCGACGAAGAAGCGGCGAGGAATCCATCGCGACTCGGCCTAAAACAGTCGCGGGGATGCCGGAAGGCGAACGGCTGCGGCTGCCACTGGACTTCTGCGTCAGCTCCGGCTCACCTCCGAACTGAGCTCACCAGTCACTTGACTTTCCTCCGGACGCGCCGTTAGAGTCACTTCAGGCGAATGAAACGTTCCAAACTAAGAGGTTAGTGGTGCCAGAGTTCACCACCGGCAAGCTCGGCGAGTCCACAATCGGCGCGAAAAACCGTGTTGCTCGGGAACCGTTCGACTTCGTCAACGACAAATTTCACGTTTCGATCTGCAACTCAGTTGTCGGTGGCGTCGGGTCCGATCTGGGACCGGGGTGCCACTGGCCGCAACATTAATCTCACCCAAAACACTCCAGGGAA
>OCZS010000088.1_pt1 | contig 28794 bp, 27 predicted proteins | sample 1539071 | NCBI WGS metagenome assembly OCZS01 (sample SAMEA3113584, study PRJEB22503) | soil metagenome
TCATCCGACTCAACGGCATCTTCAGCCTCACTGGCGGCTACCAGGCAGTCAGCTTTTGGCCGACTTGCTCTCCTCCCGTCAGCCGAGGATCACAAGCCGGCCGGTCACTGCGCCAAGCTTGAGATGTTGCGGCAGTCGGGCAGCAAAGTCGCCGCTTTCAGGCCAGAACCTCGCACACATCGATGATCTTGCCCTGAACGGAATCGATCGTGATCGCAAAGCCTTCGGGCGCCGTCAAGTCTTCCGTGACGGTGAACTGAACATTGCCGACCGTGAGGAACATCCCCAATTCCTCAGTGAACAACAAGTTCCTACCGGTCCCCTTGGTGATTACGGAACCGTCGGGCTGTACGGCATCGTGAAAAGAGCCGGCGATGTTGTAGCGAACACTTTCATCGGTCTCGGTGTTGGTGACGGTGACTTTTTGGCCCGGTCCGACAGTGATAACGCGATCACCGTGCTCGATGACCTTCGTCTTGCCGGTGATCTCCAGCAGAACCGGGAAGTCGCAGACCCCCTCAATCACACCAGTAGCATCGGCAGGCTCCGGTGGCGCGGCCATGGCAGGTGTGAGACCCAGCGCCGACGTGGACATTGCTAGAGCCGCAGCGGTGAGCGCACGCTTCATTGGTATGTCCCCCCAAGATCTGTGGGGACACCCACTTGTCCCCGACGAGCGAAAAGACTTGCAAAGTTTTGGAACATTGTCCAGTGTTGCTAATCGTTGTCCGAAGGGTCTCCGGAGAAGCGCAACTGAAGCTATGCAACGGCCGGTGCCAAAATGCGTGCGCAACTGTGCGCATAGCGAGCACAGGCAGAGCGGCCAACTCCCGGCCTTTCCTAGGGCGCGGACAGGAATAGGTCCAGACCAAGTTGGCGTGAGAGAAAGGCCGCGGCGAGCTGGCCCTTTACGCTGTTGCCGGCTGCATCGAGCCGCGGGGCGAACGTACCCAGCCCGCCCTTGCCGGGGGACACCATCACAATCCCACCACCGATGCCACTCTTGCCCGGCAACCCGATGGTGTACAGCCAGTCGCCGGAGGTTTCATACAGCCCAGCTGTTGCCATCACAACGAGTGCGCACCGGCAGCTCACCTGATCGACGACCTGCTCTCCCGTTAAGGGATTCACGCCACCCGACGCGAGCGTTGCCGCCATCACAGCAAGGTCGCGAGCGCTGACCTTCAGGCAACTTTGCCTGGTATAGAGGTCGACCGTCTCGGCCGAACCGGTTGCTAGCCTGCCATAGCCGAGCAGAAGGTCACCAATGGCGCGATTGATTGAGTTTGTCGCCGAGGCCGAGGCGAAAATCTCCTCATCGATCCGTAGTTCGTGGCCGGCGAAACGGGACAAACCCTCATGGACAAAGCGCCACTTTTCTTCGGTGCTGCCGCCGGGGGCCATGCTTGTAGTCGCGATCGCTCCGGGATTGACCATCGGGTTGGTCCTACCGTCGGGGCGCTCTTCGATGGCGGCCACGGAGTTGAACTTCCTGCCCGTCGCGTTGAGACCGACAAACTGAGCGACGGTATGAGGAGTGTGCACACTACACATCAGGGCGAACACGAACGGCTTGGCCACGCTCATGATCGAGAACTCGACGTCTGCATCCCCTGCTTCGGCAGTTAGACCCTGGGTATTGGCCACACAGATTCCGAACCTGTCAGGGTCAACAGTCGCGAGTGAGGGATACACGTGTGACAACTCCCCCACGGAGTTGGCCCGGAAGCGCTCATAGGCCTCGTTCACTAAAAGACGCACATGGTCGGCCGGCGGAAGGCTTCCCGTGGAGACATAAGGTGCGCTCACCGCTGGGTCTGTGGTCATTTGATTGAGATCCCTTCGCTGGCTAGGTCGTCGGCCCGATCCGTCTGCTGGCGGCGACTACCTGTGGGGGCTAGTCCAGTGCGCGATGAACTTTCCGAGCTCCCATGCAAGCAGTATGACAACGGTCCAGTTCAGGATCAGTTGGCCATTCGGCACGAGCCAACCGTTACCGAGGAGCGGAAGGATTAAAGCCGGAGATGGCTGAGGTGTGGGGCGATCTCGGTGGCGGCTTCCGTGCCGTACGCCTCCTCAAAGCGAGTGAGGAAGGTGTCGCCGAAGCGATACTCCTGCGTTCCGACCACCTCGATCGCATAGCTCGCCAGCAGAGATCCGACCTGCGCGCAGCGTTCCAGCGACAGCTCCCAAGCGAGCCCCGTAAGAAATCCTGCACGGTAGGCATCGCCCACCCCGGTCGGGTCGACGCGTTCCACCTCTCGCGCGATAGGTATGTGCAGCTCGGGCTCGCCCGCGATCAGAACACTGGACCCCTTGGCACCCCGGGTGATCACCCGCACCGAGACCCGTTCCAGGATTTCCTCATGCGACCAGCCGGTCTTTTGTGTGATCAGGCCGTCCTCGTAGTCGTTGGAGAACAAGTACGTCGCCCCGTCGATGAGCCGTTTGATCTGCGGGCCATGCAGCCAGGCCATTTGCTGGGAAGGGTCCGCGACGAAGTTGAACCGGCGACTGCGGCACTCGTCGGTGTGCCGCAGCATTGCCTCCGGATCGTTCGGAGAAATCACCACCAGATCGAGGCCGCCCGCCCGCTCAGCAATCGGCTGCAGCTCGATCTGGCGCGCCTCTGCCATGGCGCCGGTGTAGAAGGAGCCGATCTGTGCACCGACCGAGTCGGTCGTGCAGATGAATCGAGCGGTGTGCTGGGTTTCCGAGATTCGTATCGGCCAGGTTTGCACCCCGTGCCGCTCTAGCCAAGCGCGATAGTCGGCAAAGTCCTCGCCGACCGACCCCACGAGAAGTGGATCCAACCCCAGCGCAGCTAGCCCGAAACAGATGTTGGGCGCGATCCCACCACGCCGGATCTGCAGGTCCTCGACGAGAAAAGACAGGGATACCCGATCCAGCTGCTCAGTGAGCAGCGACTCCGCGAACCGGCCGGAGAACCTCATCAGGTGGTCCATGGCTATCGAACCGGTGACGGCGATCTGCACGAGGCGAGGTTAACGGCTGCTGCTCCCGCTCGGCTTCCGTCTCGCAGAACCCGACATTCACTCGGCCCGAGAGAATGAGGACAGTAGCCACAAGATCGGCTCATCCATGGCGATCGGACGGCTTCAGCCCCGATGCCCACAGCTATCGCACCGAGCCAACACAAGCACAACAACCGCGCCGCCTCGGCGTGCTTGGGGGACCTCGAGAAGCACTTCGCATGCCACGGTTCGTCGGACCGCAACGACCTGCAAGACACTTAAGCGGTGTTCGGAGAGGCGGAGATCGTGGTGCCGGCCGAACTGGCTGCTCTGCACCAGAAGTATTCCGGTGAGTCGGGCCAAGCCTGGATCTCGGCTTTGCCGGCCCTCGCGGCGATGTGCATCGATCGCTGGCAGCTGCAGATAGACGGGGAGAGTGCGTTCGGTGCTGTGGCGCTGATCATCCCGGTTGCTCGCCGGGATGGTTCGAGGGCCGTGCTCAAGCTGCAGCCGGTCGACGACGAGACCGGTGGCGAGCCGACGGCGCTGCGGGCCTGGGCTGGACGGGGAGCGGTGCGGCTGCTGGAGCACGAACCCGGTTCAGGGGCGATGCTGCTGGAACGGCTCGATGCAGCACGGGACCTCACTGTGGTGGAGGACGACCTGGCGGCGGCCCGCATCATTGCGGAGCTTCTGGATCAACTGAACTCGGTCCCAGCCCCAGCAGGGATGCGCCGCCTGAGCGACATCGCGGCCGCCATCCTGGCTGAAGTGCCGGATGCTGTGCGGTTGGCGGGAGACGCTGATGAGCGCCGACTCCTTTCACAGTGCGCGGCCCGACTCGCTGCGATGATCACAGATCCGATCGAGGATCGGTTGCTGCATTGGGATCTGCACTATTTCAACGTCCTCTCCACCCTGGATGGAAGCCAGCGGTGGACGGCGATCGATCCCAAGCCGCTCAGCGGTGACTCCGGATTCGAGCTGATGCCCGCCTTGTGGAACCGCTGGGAGGATCTGATCCGGACCGGCGACCCCTCACGAGCCCTCTTACGCCGCTTCGACGTTATGACCGAAGTCCTGGCGCTGGACCGGCCACGCGCCGCGACGTGGACTCTGGCACGAGTGCTCCAAAATGCGGTCTGGGATCTCGTCAGGTTTAACGAACCCCAGATTCAATCCTCGCAACGCACCATTGCCGAGATCCTCATCGACAAGCGCGCCTAGAATCTGCGCGGGCCCGGGTCAAGGGCCACGGTGGTCGGATGCATCGGCTGGAATCGGCAAGGCGCTCTACCGCCTGAATCGCGCTTCAGCCACGCTCAGGCGGGAACTGGCTGACCCTTCAACATCGCCAGAGCGACCGGGTCGCTGACATCGCTCGCTGCGAGCAGCGGGGCGGCTCGTTCGTCGGCGGGAAAGAGGCCCGGGGGAAGGACGGCGGTGACCGCGGCGGCGAGCTGGCGCTCGTCGAGGTCCGAAGCGGCGTCGGGCCCGGCGGTGCCGCTGGCCAGGCGGCTGAGTAGGCGGGCCACCGGCTTGCCACCCCGTGCAATTCCGTCCACGCGGGACCCGGCCGCTCCGATGACGGAGACCGACAGCAGGCTTTGGATAACGTCACGGTCAGTCAGTGCCGAGGCTTGAGTGGGGTCGACCGCCGGCGACCGCAGCACGGTCACCGGCTCGCTCTCCACCTCGACGCCTCCAGCTGCCGGGTAGCTGGCCCTGACGACATAGCGCCCTGGCTGGTCGACCGCCGGCTGGCTGGCGGCGGTGGCGAGCAGCACCAGCCCAGCGACCAGACCTTCCCCTGGCTGCAGCGTGACCGAGCGGGCTCCGGAGTCGACGGGCCAGGGCCAACCGGCGGTTCGCGTGCTCCGGTCGGGCCGGGTCACCGTGACGGTGAGGTCGCCCTCGAGCAGGTTGAGCCGGGCGTTGACGGTGACCGGCTGCGACCCAGCCTCCAGCCAGACCGTCCCCAGCAGACATTCGTCCACCGGGGTCGGGCTGGGCAGTTCCAGGCGAAGTCGCAGCTCTGTCATTCCAGGCTCCTCAGTGTGTGGCCAGGGCCTCAAAGTTAGCCGCGATGTCGACCGCGCGGTCGACATCGGACTTGGCCTTACGCGCCTTTTTGACCCGGGCCACTGCGTCGGCGACGACCGGGGCGTCCTTCTCCACCGGGCTGGCCACGGTGACGGCCAGCTCCAGCACCCGGTCCGCGGATCTGCCCCGAATGGCCAGGTCCAGGAAGTGGGCGGCGTCCTCGACTTGGGCGTCCCGGGTGGCGTTGGCCCGGTGGTCGACATGGGTGCGAGCCAGCGCGTTGGCCATCACCAGGGCACAGGCGGCCCCGGTGTCGGAGTCGGAGTGCGACTCGGCCACCGAAGTGAGCAGCTGCCGGGCGTTGCCGTCGCTCCCGAAGTCGCCCAAGGCGATCGCCCGGCCCACCCCGGTTTCGAGGGTGGCCGCCGCGATGTCGAGCTCGGTCTCCGTGGCCGCCGGCCGGACGTCGACGGCAACCGCGGCACTGCGTACGGAAGTGAACGGATCGACCTCCAGCTCCGCGAGCACCTGATGACGGCCGGGAGTGGCGAAGGTGAACCCCGCGCTGGTGAAGTACACCTGCAGTTGCGCCTCCACCGTGCCACCTGGCGGCAGAGTCACCATCGGTCGCGGACCGCAGGCGACGACGATGTCACGGACCTGGTCGACGGCGCCGTTCGGATCCACCCGGAGCAGCCGGAGGTCGCCCTCGGCAAGGTTCAGCCGGGTAGTGACGTCGCGGGGGGCGTCGCCGGTGTTAGTCACACGGACGCTGGCGGTTACGTACTCCCCGACGAAGATCTGGCCGGGCATGTTCAGCACCAGATCCAGCCCATCGGCGTCGTCCGCGGCGACCAGGCCGCTGGCGTCCACCGGAGTGGGCAGGCCGGCGGACAGGCTGCCGTGGCCCCAGCCGAAGTTCTTCCAGCCCGGCCGGATCTGCGGGTCCGGAGAGTGGATCAGGGAGTCCCGGTCATGGCTGGAAAAGACGAAGCTGGCGTTGTCGGGGTACTGGTTGGTGGTGGTGGCGAAGCCGATCACGTCGCCCGTCTGGTTCATGATCTGGGTGCCGATCGGCGGGGCGTGCGTGTCGTGCTTGGGGTGGAACAGGTTGAACGCGTGTCCCGCCTCGTGCACAAGCGTGCGCAGGAACGCGGCCGGCACTTCGTCCAGCGGCCGGTTCCGGGCCGACGGCAAGATCACCGAGTCGCCGCCGAGGGTCGCGTCGGCGAACCCGGCCGCTCCCTCCCGCGGGATGGTGTCGTCGTCGAACATGATGCCGAACAGGCCGCCCTGGGACGACCCGATGAAGAGCCACAGCCGCCACGCCTCACCGGGCGGTGCGGCGGCGTGGCCAGAGAGCAGGGTGTTCAGCTCGGCGTTGGTCAGAGAGGCGTCCTCGGGGACGTTGATCTCGTCGACAGCGAGGGTGACGTCCCAGCCGGCGGTCGCGTAGACGCTGCGCAGGTCCGCGGTGGCTCCCGAGCCGATGGTGGCTGAGGCCGGGAAGGTTCGGTTGGTCATCACGTCGACCTCGATGCGGCAGGCGCGGTAGAAGTCCGACGTCTTGGTCGCGGTGACGGTCATTATGTTGCCGCCTATGGATAGGGCGCCGGTCATGGTGGCCGGGGTGCCGAACCGGGTGAGAATCGAGCGCTTGCACGTCAGGGTCATCCGGCCGGTGTCGGTGCTGCTGAACTCCTGGCTGGTCTTGTCCCACAGATGCCGGACCAGGCTGAAGCTGAGCTGGCCGGTGACAGAGCTGTAGCTGACGCCGGTGGAGCGGAAGTACCAGGAGTACTGGCCCTTGGGGAACGACGGGTAGCTCGGGGTCCCGGGAGCACCGTCGGCGACCGCGCCCGGGGCGCTGACCAACGGATTGACGGGCTCGCCGAGCGGACCGGGATCGGGGATTGGGATGAAGGGCGGCCGCTCGACCTCGGTGGGCGGCGGGAAGGTGAAACGTCGCTGGACGTAGATGTCACCACTCACCCGCAGGATGTTGGAACCGACCTCGATCCGCATCGGACCGCGGATCTGCGGAGAGAACACGGTCGGGATTTGCGGCTCGATGGTGAGCAGCCAAGAGCCGTTGAGCGTCTGCAACGAGCATGCTCGGGGCCGGAGGATATCCGGGGTCTCGATGCGTGGGCCGACGAGAACGCCGGTCGAGTCAAAGACGAGAGTCTTCTCGTCAGGGGTGCCGGTCTGGTCGGCATGATTACTTTCGCACATGGGTGCGCCTCCTGTGAGTGCTCGGTCACTCTGAATGAGTTGGGGACCGAGCGCGTGATACAGGTCCGCAACGCCTCGGCCAATGACAGGCTGATGAGGCCGAGCGCCAAGCCAGTGCCAGGTTCAGGTGCCGCCGGAGGGTTCGTCGAATGTAGGCAGGAGATGGTGGTTCACCAGGTGGAGCGCGGACATCCATCCGGAGGGCAGCGCGTCGCTCGGAGGCGGGCCAAAACTGAACTGAGGATCCCCGGTCAGGACGACGATCGCCTGGTGCGGTGGCGAGACGAGTACGTGTTGCCCGGCCCAGCCGCTGGCGAGGTAGTGGCCGTGCCCGATCCAGGTCAGATAGCCGTATTCGAGGAATTCAGGTGGCCCGCCACTCGCCTGGGCGGTAGTCATGTCACGCAGGTATCGCGGGTCCACCAGGCTCTCGCCGTTCCAGACGCCGCCGTTCAACCACAGGGTGCCCAGCTTCAGTAGGTCGTGGCCGCGCAGCTTGAGGTGCGCATGGCCGAAGGAGACGCCCGCGCGATCGGCAAGCCACTCATAATCCTCGATCCCGAGCGGCCCGAAGAGGACGCGCTCGGCGTACTTCGCCACGGCGCTCCCGACCACCGCCTCAAGCCCGGCCGAGATCAGGTGAGCGGAGGCGTTGTCGTAGCCGAACACTGCCCCGGAAGGCGTGAGCTGAGGTGCCTGAGCGATGTGGCCGACCTGGTCGCTTGGCAGTGCCACGATCTCGTCGATATCCCAGGGGCCATCGGTCTGGCTACCTCTGGTCATGGTGAGCAGGTGTCGCCAGGTATGCGCAGCCGCCGGTGTGCCCCGCAACTCGCTGAGCACGTCGCTCACCGGATCGTCGAGCGGTGGCATCCGACGCTCCCGCTGGGCCACCCCCACGAGCGTCGCCAATACGGTCTTGGTTACGGAGTACACATCCGCCAACTCGGGCCCAGTGAAGTGCGTGTCGTAGATCAGCGACCCGGCGATCTGCACAGCGAGATGGCTGGTGTGGGCGTACTTCTCCTCTGCCTGAATTTGCTGGGCGACCCTGTCGCACGCGGCGCGTATCGCCTGCATCGACATTGCCAAGCTGGACTTCTCCATTCCCTCAGGGTGGATGGCTGCGGCCGACAATCCTTGAGCCCGCCGCTATCGCGTGCATCGGCCGCTGCATTTTGGAGTGCATGGCAAGTGTTGCCGCGTTGGGGAATCAGGGGCAACCGGAATCAGGGGCAACCGGTTTAGCGTCTCACTCTTGCGCGGCGGTATCGGCCGGTGAGAGTTGTCGGTAGTGGCTTCGTGTCTCGGGGTCGAGGTGCTCGATCGCATAGCGGAGAGTGGTGCGGGGCATCGTGGCTGCGTGCTCGTCGAGGAAGCGGCGAAGGCCGGCCGGATTCCGCTTGCCTGCCTCACGGATCCAGCCACCGACAGCCTTCTGAACAAGATCGACGGGATCATGGGCGAGGATGTCACCGATTCGGAAGGTGTCCGCGGTGTCTCCTTGGCGTATGAAGTACCAGGTGCTGACGATGGCGGTGCGACGTTCCCACCATTGTGAGGACCTGGCGAGGAGGTAGAGCGGATCCCGGGGCTTGTCCGCGAGATAGCCGCCGACCACGTGCGGAGCGGCGCGGTCAACCAGATCCCAGGTGTTGATGCGGTCGTGTCGCCGCAGGTACAGCTGGTACAGCTCCTGGCGCCGGTGTTCCGTGGTCGCGCGGCGGCGAGCTTGGAAGTCCATGATGCTGACGGCTCCAACGCGGTTGAGATGGGGCGAGTCGCCAAGGAGCCGTTCGATCTCCTCCGGCTCGGTGTCGGTGAACTCACGAGCCAGATCGAACACGCGCCGCATGGGTATCCGTCCAGCCCCGGCCCGGCTGTTGGCTGCCGCCTCCGCCTGCAACTGCTCGAGGCGCACTCGGAATTCAGCCGCGGTCTTCGGGTTCGTTGACGCCGTCATGCCGAGCTACCCGCACTACTCGGGCGACTGTGCCGGGCGGGACAGCGCCGCCGCGACGGTTTGCCGCTGCGTGCCCAGTCGGTCGATCTCGAGATCAACGACGTCGCCGTCGGCCAGGTAGGGAAATCGACCGGAGAAGGCCACGCCTTCCGGCGTTCCGGTGTTGATGACGTCGCCGGGGTCGAGCACCATGTACTGGCTCAGATCCCATACCAGGTTCAGCACCGGAAAGATCATGTCTGCCGTCGACGAGTCCTGTCTCGGCTCGCCGTTGACGAACGAGCGCAGCCTAAGCCGCTGGGGGTCGATCTCATCGGCCGGTACGAGCCACGGGCCCATCGGGTTGAAGGTCTCACAGCTCTTCCCTTTGGACCACTGGCCGCCGGAGATCTCGTTCTGGAAGGCACGCTCGGACACGTCGTTGGAGATGGTGTACCCGGCGATGACGTCCGCGGCAGCATCGGGTGAGTCGAGGTAGCTCGCCCGCCGACCGATTACGACGGCCAGCTCAACCTCCCAGTCGAGCCTCTCCGCACCGCGTGGTCGCCGTACGTCGTCATAAGGCCCGATGACGGTATTGGAATGCTTGAAGAAGACGATTGGATACTTCGGCGGAGGGGCACCGGATTCGGCGGCGTGGGCGGCGTAGTTCTGCCCGATGCAGACAATCGCGCCAGGGCGCGCGAGGGGAGGACCGATGCGCTGGCCGTCTATATCCACCCCGGCCAGGCTTCCGGCGGTGAGGGCATCCCGGGTGCGCCGGATGCCGCCGTCGGCGAGAAAGCGTCCGACGATGTCCGCGGTGATCGTGGACAGGTCGAAAGCCACCCCATTGTCGTTTTGGACCACGGGGCGCTCTCGGCCCGGCTCCCCTACCCGAAGAAGACGCATCGCTGTTCTCTTTCACCTGCTCAGTGCGTATATGGACGGTTGAGCTGTTTGATCCGTGCGGCGCTCATCGCTGGCCTTCCTTGGCGACCCGACCCTGGAGGTACACAAGGATCTTGCTGGCGTCGAGGTTGCCAGATGCGAGCCGGGCGAACGCGTCCGGAGCTCTGTCGAGGTCGACCCGGTCGTCGATCAGGTGCTCCAACCCGGCCGGCCGGGAAGCCACCCACGCGGCCGTGTCCCGGAACTGTCGCGAGGAGTACGTGAAGGTGCCGATGATGCTGCGCTCGAAGGTGCTGATCTCAAAGGCGGGCAGCGCGAGCTCCCGAGCACCCATACCAACCAGCACAACGCGGGCACCCAGGCCGGACGCCGTCAATCCGTCCGACAGAGTGCGGCTGATGCCCACCGCGTCAATCACCACCGAGGCCGGTTGACCTAGCGACGCCCGCACGTGTTGGGCCAAGTCGCCGGAGCGCGGATCGATCGTCGCGAACCCGACCTTCTCCACCAATCTCCGCCGCGCCTCGTTCGGCTCGGACACCACCACCAGCCGCGCGCCCAGGCGGCGAGCGGCCAGCGCCGCCGCCTGGCCAATCGGGCCACCACCGATCACCAGAACCAGATCGCCTGAATCAACCTCGCCACGAGCGGCGGCGTGATAGCCGACCGCAAGCGGCTCCACTAACGCGCCGTACTCCTCAGGGATCGAATCGGGAAGGACGACGACGTTACCGGCCGGCGCACGCATCAGCTCCGCAAACGCGGACACGATCTCCTTGTCGACGCCGATCACCCGTCGCCGGGTGCATAACTGCTCGGTACCTGCCGCGCATTGGGGGCACTCGCCGCATCCGATCACCGGATTCACAGTCGCCACGCGACCTGGTTGGAGGGTCGGGTCGGACACGTTGGACCCCACCGCGGCGATCCGGCCCACCGTCTCATGGCCCATGATTTGTCCGGGATGACGGCGCTTGTTCTCACCGGTGTAGCCGTGAAGATCCGAACCGCAGATCCCTGTTGCGGTGATCCTCAGAAGGACCTCATCGGGACCGGGCTGCGGATCCTGCCGGTCCTCTACTCCCATTTCACCCGGTCCGTGGTACACAAGTGCGCGCATGGGGTCCTCCCTCCGCTGGCGCGCCTGGAGGCAGGCTGAGCATAGCGTGGCAGTCTTTTCGCCACCCTCGACGGCTCTTATCCCGCACTACGTGCGTGATGGTTCACAATGACGTCGTGGCGTTGACCTTCAGGCCACGGCATCCTCCCGATCTGGAAGAGGGTCAACACCATGTGGCAGGCCGTGGGTCATTTGCTACCGATTGCGGTCGCCCTGGCAGTCAGCTCGGTTCCGATCATGGTCATGATCATGATCTTGTTGTCGCCCAGGCGGAATGTGTCGGCGTTGCCGTTTCTGCTGGGATGGGTGATCGGGATCGCGCTGGTGGTATTCCTGAGCGCACTCGGCGCCAATGCGCTGCCCGAAGCGCCCCGGCGCGTGCAGGACACGCTTGCTGCCGTCCTAGAGATCGTCATTGGAGCCGTCCTGATCTGCGGCGCCGTGATCTCGTTCCTATGGCGCTCCAGATCACAGACCGCGGGTGTGCCGAACTGGCTGCGGTCCGTCGACTCATTCGGCCCACTATCGTCGTTTGCCGTTGCTGTCGTACTCAATTTTCGCCCGAAGGGCCTGGTGCTCGGTGTGGCGGCGGGCCTGGTCCTTCGTGGCGCATCGCTGCGGCCGTGGGAAACCGCGGTCGGAATTGCTATTTACACCGTCTTGGCGGCGTCCACGGTCGTTGTCCCGATCATCGCGACACTCCTGGCGCCGCATCGCGTTGAGCCCCGGCTGGTCGCTGCCCAGGCCTGGTTGACGAAGAACGGCGGCATCGTGGCGGCGTTGATCCTGTTCATGATCGGCGTGGTGATCTTGGGAGACGGGCTCGCCGGACTCTGATCAATGAGGAGAACACTCGATCAGCGGAACGCGTCACCCGGTGAGACAGCCTGAACGGTGTCTGTATACAGATGCGAGGTCGAAGTGGGCTGCCGTTGTCGCTGCGAGAGTAGGGTGGCAGTGGACCCGGACAGTGGTTCGAGAATTGTCTCGGCCCGCGGCCGGCCTCGCAGGCGCGAGTGAACTGCGAGGGAGGCGTGATGAGTGATCGGTCAGGCGTACTAGCACAGTTGGCGCGCGTGGTCGCGGGTACCGCCTCTGATAGCCCACTTCCGCTTCGGATGTGCCGAGCCTGCGTGTCGATCCTCGGGGTGGACGGCGGCTCCATCACACTCGCCTACGACTCTCCCCAGCGTGTCACGCTGTGCTCGACCGACAACGTGGCCGAGCGGTTGGAGGACCTGCACGAGGTGGTCGGCGAGGGTCCGAGCCTGTGGGCCTATGAGCATGGCATGGCGGTATCGACCGCGGTGGACGGCGGGGCCGACCACCGTTGGCCGCAGTTTGCCGAGTCGGTGAAGCGCGAAATCGGCCAGCTCTCGATCTACGCGGTTCCCATCATCCCAGAGTCAGAGATCGTCGGGGTGTCGACGTTTTACCTGCGCCGTCAGTCCTCTCTGTTGATCGATGAGGAAACCTGCCGCCTGCTCATCAACGCCGTCGGAGTCGCGTTGGTGGCGGATCCAGACCTGACCGACGACGGCTCGGCCGGTTCGTGGGCCAGCCGGGACAAGGTCAGCCAGGCCACCGGCATGGTGATGGCCCAACTCGGCTTAAGGCCGGAGGACGCGCTGGCACTTCTCCGAGCGCATGCCTACGCCGACAACACCTCGCTGAACGGGGTCAGCCAGGCGGTCATCGAGCGGCGACTCGACTTCGCTGGCACCGACTAGGAGCACCTGATGAACTCGACCACAGCAGCGCAGGCGTTCGCGGACGCCGCGTCCCGGATGGTCAGCAGAAGCGACGTCGCTGGTGACCTCGTCATGTTGCTGGTCGACTGTGCCGACCTGCTCGGAGCCCAGGCCGCAGGCCTGCTGGTCACCGTCCCCAACGACGGGCTCGACCTCTTGAGCTCCTCTTCCCACCGGGCCAGGGAGCTTGAACTCTACGAGCTCCAACACGGATCTGGACCATGCATCGAGGCAATCCGGACCGGCGAACAACGCACCGTAACCAGCCCGGAGCTCGGCACCGCCTGGCCTCCGCTCGGGGGAAAGATCGTCGCCAACGGGTTCCATTCGGTCCATGCGTTCCCGCTGAACTGGCACGGCACCGCGATCGGGGCTCTCAACGTCTTCCACACCGACCCCCTGGTGCTGGACGACGGTGATCGCCTGCTGGCCCAAACCTTCGCCGATCTGGCAACCGCCGTCGTGGCCCAGCCGCTCGACAATGGCGTCACAAGTCTGCGAGATCAGATCATGGCCGCCATCGAAGGACGCACCGTTATCGAACAGGCCAAGGGGATCATCGCTTTCCGGGAAAATCTCGAGATGGGCGACGCCTTCAGCCGCCTGCTGGAACTCGCGGCCACTTCCGGTCGACCGTTATCCCGGGTCGCCGGCGACATCCTAACCTCGGTCTCCCGCTCAGTCGGCCGAGATCAGTATGATCCCGGTGTCGACGGCCCTGAGGAGGTGTGAAGTGGAAATCGAGAGGCACCATCGCGAGCTGGCAGACGTGATGGCGGAGGTCGCTCGGACTCTGCACGAGCCCGAGTCGGTCAATGATGTCCTCAGTCGGCTTGTGCGTGTGGCTCGCGACGCGATACCCGCGGAATTCGTCGGAGTGTCCATCTCCAGTCCGAAAGGCATCTACACCGCCGCGGCCTCACACCCGATCGTGTCGGGCTTGGACCAGGCGCAGTACGAGCTGAGCGAAGGACCGTGCCTGGACGCCGTACGCCACCATGACGCCACCGCGGCAGCTGACCTCAGAACCGATACTCGCTGGCCCCGGTTCGGTCCTCGAGCAGTCGCCGCAGGCATCATCTCCCAGATGGGCATCGAAATTTTCCGTCAGCGTTCAACGGTTGGCGGACTCAACCTCTACGCAAGCCGTCCCAACGCCTTCGACGACGACACACGCCACGCCGCAGCCTTATTCGCCCGCCATGCCGGGCTGGCGCTGTACAAGACCCTCACGATCACGAACCTCACCGAAGCGCTCCATACCCGGCAAACGATCGGCCAGGCGGTCGGCATCGTCATGCAGCGCTACGCCATCGACGAGGCACAGGCGTTCAAGCACCTCACTCGCTTGTCCCAGACCACCAACACGAAACTGCGCGACATCGCTCAGAGGCTGGTCGACGACCTCAGCCGTCAAGCAAAGAAAGAAGTCGCGCGGCCAGAATAGGAGCGACCTGCGGCCACCAGCGGATAAGCGTCGGTTATCCCACAAGATCGATGGCTAGTGGAGTTCGTGCGGTCAGGTGATCTGCCTTATTCACAATGCGGTCGAACCACGACGACTCGCCGTTGAGTTCTTCGGTCGCCAAGATGTGTTCCAGCGCGCTTCGCGCTTCGCCCTTCGACCGCGGCACCAAGTACGCGAATGCTCCGTCGATCTCATTCCTCGGACCCGCGACGGAGTCGTCCATCGATCCAATTCTGAGGAGAGGTCCAACGGCTTCCAAGCTCACGAACGGCCGCCCAGCGATGTCAGGAGATGGACCTCAACAGGCTTGTCGCGTCCCTTCAGCGCCAGCTCGCCGAGCAGTGTCGTGTTCGCGTTGGGCAATAGCGCCTTGGTTTCGGGACCGATCGCCACCGCCCCGGCCGGCGCCCTGCCCTCGATGCGGGAGGCGGTGTTCACCGTGTCTCCCACAATCGTGTGCGTCCGCCCTCCCTGCGCACCCAGCAGGCTGACCGAGACAGGCCCCGAATTGATCCCGACTCGAAAGCGCGGCCAATTGGGATGCTCTTCTGCGATGCGTGCCGTGGCCGTTTGGAGTGCGAGCCCAGCGCCCGCAGCGCGCTCAGCGTGATCCCGCTGATCGCCGCGCTTGTTGAACGTCACCATCAAGGCGTCCCCGATGATCCGGTCAACCTCTCCCCCGTACCGTTTCACCACCGCCGGCACGGCAACCGAAAAGTACTCATTGAGCATCTTCGCCACCTCGTCGGGTTGATGCCTCTCGGAAAAGGTGGTGAACCCCTCGAGGTCGGCGAACAACACACTGATCTCGCGTGTACCGCCACTCGTCTGAGGCAAGTAAAGCTCGGCGAAACGCTCCTCATACCAGGAGATGCGCGCGCCCAGGGCAACCAACGCAAAGGCTGCCAGAAGCAGCACATGCCACTCCCACCAGGACAGGTGCCAATTGCGCGCGAAGGTGATCGCCACCATCGATTCCCCGAGCAGGATGAAGGCAGACGCTACGGCCAGCAGCATCATGGCGCGACGGCCAAGCCAAAGGTGCAGGTAACGCACGGCACTGGCCGCATACAGCAGCACGGCCGGCACGGCAAGCCAGAAGGGGAGGCCCTCTGCGAATTGCGGAGGCCGATTGAGTGGCGGCAGTGATGCGACCGACCACGCTCCCCACAACAGCATCAGGCCGATGAGCGCCAGTCGAATGCGCCTAGCAATGCGTACATTGCGGACGGCGCTGTCGCCTGAAAGCTCCGCAGTCGACCGTGCAGCGAACACCGAGCCCAGGGCGACACCGACTGGTGTGGCTATGGCGAAGCCGGTGTTGCTTGTCCCGAGCACGACCCCTGGCGTGGCCAACGCGTGCAAGGCCAGGAAGCCCGCTGAGGACAAGAAGGCGAGCGAGACGTAGAACAGGCGCGCATCCCCTCGTCGCCCGGCCGCCTCACCGGTGGCGTATGCCAGCACGGCAGAGACCACCGCCGTACCGAGCACCAACCAGAAGTGCGCGGGGTGGTGTTCCCAACGCAGATCGAGCTCGGGCCGCACAAGTAACAGACCCAGCCCGATCAGGGGCACCGCCAGAACTGCAGCGCCGAAGACTATGCGCGTGGCCGAGGATGCGGACTTCGTCACCTCAGGACTCGGCCACCTCAGTCGGGGGCCGTCGCCAGGTACTGGTGGATTTCGGAGACGACGACCGACCCCTCTCCGACGGCGGAGGCTACTCGCTTCACGGAGCCGCCCCGCACGTCGCCGACGGCGAACACCCCCGGCACCGTTGTTTCGTGTGGATGCGGCCGACGCTCGAGGTCCCAGAGAGAGTTGGCTGCTGCGTCGGTTCCGGTAAGCAGAAAGTCGAAGGAATCGCGTGCCACTTCCGGCGGTACCCAATTGGTACGCGGGTGCGCGCCGATCATCACGAACAAACTCTCCAGCGAGATGTCCTGCTCGTCGCCGGTGAGCCGGTTTCGAATCCTCATCTGCTCGAGCCGCCCAGTGCCCTCCCCGCCCGCGACCTCGGTATTGAGGTGGACGTGGATGGTTGGATGAGCCGCGATAGTGTCGACGAGGTAGGCCGACATGCTGTGGCCGAGGTCCGATCCTCGTACGACCAAGTGCACCGCCGCGCAGTACCTCGCCAGGTGGAGTACCGCCTGCCCGGCCGAATTGCCGGACCCGACCACGGCTGCGGTCAGCCCGATTAAGGCGTGTGCCGCCGTGAGGCTGGTGCCGTAGTACACGCCATGGCCCGTGAGATTGTCCAAGCTCGGCAATCCCAGACGTCGGTACGTGACGCCACTGGAGATCACCACGGCCCGCGCGCACACGTCGCCGACATCGCGGATGTGCGCCCAGAAACGGCTGCCGTCACGGCTGAGACCTTCAACTTCCCGTGTCACGAGGAAACGGGCACCGAAGACCCAGGCTTGCTGGTATCCGCGCTGAGCAAGCTCCGCGCCGCTGAGACCTCGGGAGAATCCGAGATAGTTGCGGATAAGCGAACTGGCCCCGGCTTGACCGCCAATCGCTTCCCGTTCCACCACCAGGGTGCGGACGCCCTCCGAAGCGGCATAGACGGCAGTGGCGAGCCCCGCTGGCCCGGCTCCCACCACGAGCAGGTCGAAGGCCCGATCGGTCTCGGGCAACGCCGTCGGGATTCCCCAGGCCTCAAGGATCTCGGCGTCGGTCGGATCCACCAAGCAGGTACCGCCGATGGCAGGCATCCAGATCACGATGTCGCCCTCCGGCTGCCCAGTCCGGGCCAGCACTCGTTGACCGAGGTCGGAAGCACGAGCACGAAAGGCATGCGGAATACCATTTCGACTGAGCAGGTCTCTGACCGTGTACGCCCGTCCGGTGTGTTCCGCGGCGACGACGACGACCTCGCGCAGGTTCGATGGCTCGCTGCGCGCCCATTCGGTCACGAATTCGGCAATGGTGCGGTGAAAGAACTCGTCGCGCTTGATCCAGGGCTTGAGCACGTAGTAGCTGATGTCACCGATGGCCATCCCCTGCAAGATCTTCTGCGCTGTCTCGGCGTGGGCCCAGGCGCCCCAGGCCACCAAGAGGGCGCGGCGCGCGTCAGGATGAAGAGTTCTCGCCATCGCAAAGATCTCGGCCCGAGCTGCGTCCGGAATTCCGTCGTCGACCAGGACGACCGCCACCCGCTCGTGCCGGTCATGCGCGCCCTGCAGCGTTCGGACGGCGTCCTCTGGTGACGACTCGCCGCGGATCCTGAAGTCCGCCCCAAACGAACGCTGGAGCTCACCTTCGATCCGACCGAGCTGGCGCGAATCAGAATCGACCGCCAAAAGCAACGGCCGGTCTCCCCACTCCTCGCCGATCATGGCTCCAGGCTAGGCATTAACTGGTCGCAGTCTGCCGAGAATCGCCACTCGGCTCGCGGTTTGCCGCAGCCGGTGGTCCGAAACTCGGGCACTGCAACGGCCAGTCCTCGGCGATCCACCGCGGGACCAGCTCGTTGAGCGCCTGCTCGACCGCTTTGCCGACGTACTCCTCGCGCACCCACCAGTCGATCTCGGCATCCGTGTCCGGCGACGATGGCGGATCGATGTACACGCAACCGATGAGCTCGGTCTCATCGCGGTCGAAAAGGGCGTAGTTGAACGATTCGTGGGCCTGGATCTCATCGGCGTGGCGTTGCAAGTCTTCCTGATCTTGTTCGGGTGTCAACGTGGCGGGCGGCCAGCCCCAGGCCGCGCCGTAGATCGACCACAGCCGCTCCCGCGATCCCATCACCGCGGGCATGTCCATGTCCACGTCAGTCGCGCGGATGGGACGCAAGTGGTGACCTGTGGACAGCTCGACCTCTGTCGGATGCATCCAGCCGTCGGGAAGCCAATTCACGTTCCGATCTTGCCAGACAATTGGCAGAGACGGTTCTAAACGAACACATGTTCGTATATCCTAGAACCACGATTCTCGGGGAAGATGACGCGACGGCTACTGGTGGCGACCGCCCAAATGGCTCGATCGAGAGCAGCGGCTCATCCTCAACACCAGGATTCGACTCGCTCGCCTAGCCGAGTCAGCCGTCGATCGCACCGCCCCCCGAGTCGTTTCCTAGCTACTTCGTGCCTCGCGTGCTACCGCCGAGGCAGGAAGTCGAAGACGTCAGGGTTGGATCCCGTGCGACCCTCCTCGCCTTTGTCCAGAGCGCTGATCGCCCTCATGTCATCCTCGGTCAGCTCGAAGTCGAAGATCTCAAAGTTCTCCCTGATCCGCGACGGCGTTGTCGACTTCGGGAAGATGATGTCACCGCGCTGAACATGCCAGCGCAACGTGACCTGAGCGGTCGTCTTGCCGACCCGCTCGGCTATCGCGCTGATCGTCGGATCGTTGAGCACTCCGCCCTGGGCGATGGGTGACCACGCCTCGGTGAGGATCCCGTGTTCCTTACCGTAAGTCCGGACTTTCTCGTTGGTGAAGTAAGGATGCACCTCAATTTGGTTCACCGCAGGTACGGTCTCGGTCTCGTCTGCCAATCTCTGCAAGTGGTCGACCTGAAAATTCGATACGCCGATAGAGCGCGCCCGCCCGTCGGCGTAGAACTCCTCCAACGTCTGCCACGTCGACACGAAGTCGCCGTCGTAGAGGGTCGGCAATGGCCAGTGGATCAAGAACAGGTCGACGTAATCGAAGCCAAGCGCTTTCAGGGTGCCCTCGAAAGCCCGCCACGCATCGTCGGGTCGATGGTCGGCGTTGTTCAGCTTGCTCGTCACGAAGACATCACTGCGATCAATCCCAGAAGCACGGATGGCTTCGCCGACACCCTCCTCGTTGCGGTACATCTCGGCCGTGTCAATATGGCGGTAACCAATGTCGAGCGCCTTCCTCACCGCATCAGCCGTCTCCGCTGGATCGATCTGGAAGACACCGAATCCGTGCTGCGGGATGGTCTTGCCGTTGTTCATCACAAGATCGGGGACATGGCTCACGGGCTGACTCCTCTTTGAATCCGATAGTCGGCTGAATGCCTGAACGCCCCTGATCTACCCAGCGATGCGGACTCTAACGCTGCTTTCCGCGACTGGCGGCCCTGCCTGCGCCGGTCGGTCTCTTCGGCTTTGAGCCACTCGACGGCTGCAGCGCAGGTCGGGCGGAGGCCTGTGCAACCGTGGCGCTCGCCTTATCGGCGCGCGACTGGGCCGCAGCACGCTCCTCCGGCGGGACCACCGAGGTGGACAGCACCACCATCGACTGGCTCTCGACCAGGTGCGCCGAATCGGCAAGCCAGCGGGGCCCCTCCATCCCGTCCACCACGCCGGTGTTGGTGTCGAGCCGAACAGTCCACTCGTCACCGAACTTGGCCGGCGGGACGGTGAATTTGATGGCATCCGAATGCGCATTGAACATCAGCAAGAAATGATCATCGGTGATCCGGCGGCCCATCCGGTCCGGCTCGGGAATCGCGTCCCCGTTCAGGAAGACCATGAGGCTCCGGGCAAAGCCTGAGTTCCAGTCCGACTCATCCATATGGGACCCGTCGGGCTTGAACCACTCAATGTCGCCCAGCTCGCTTTCTCCACCATGCTTCGCATCCCCACCGAAAAAACGACGACGGCGGAAGACGGGGTGCTTCTGTCGCAATGCGATCACGGCAGAGGTGAAGGCCAGCAGATCCTCTTGATCAGGAGTGAGGTCCCAGTGAACCCAGGAAATCTCATTGTCCTGAGCGTAGACATTGTTGTTTCCTCGCTGCGTGCGGTCGAGTTCGTCGCCATGTGACAGCATCGGCACGCCTTCACTGAGCATCAGCTTTGCGATGAAGTCCCGTTGCCGGCGACGTCGTAGCAGATTGATCGCCTTGTCCGTTGTCTCGCCCTCGACGCCGCTGTTCCAGGAGCGGTTGTGACTCTCACCGTCGCGACCGCCCTCGCCGTTCATCTCGTTGCGCTTCTCGTTGTAGGTCACCAGATCGTGCAGGGTGAATCCGTCGTGCGCGGTGATGAAGTTGACAGACGCCGTCGGACGTCGATCGGAGTGCGCGTAGAGATCGCTCGATCCGGTGATCCGGGACGCGAATTCGGCCAGGAACGCCGGCTCCCCGCGGCAGAAGTCGCGGAGAGTGTCGCGGTACTTGCCGTTCCACTCGGTCCACAGCGGCGGAAAGTTGCCGACCTGATAGCCGCCGTCGCCCAGGTCCCACGGCTCTGCGATCAGCTTGACCTGTGAGATGATCGGGTCCTGCTGGATGATGTCGAAGAATGCCGACAACTTGTCCACCTCATGGAACTGGCGGGCCAGCGTGGCGGCAAGATCGAATCGGAAGCCGTCGACCCGCATGTCCACCGCCCAGTAGCGCAGCGAGTCCATGATCAACTGAAGCACGTGAGGACTACGCATCAGCAGGCTGTTTCCAGTCCCGGTGGTGTCGTAGTAGTGCCGCTTGTCGTTGTCCACCAGCCGGTAGTAGGAGGCGTTGTCCAGGCCCCGGAAGGCGATCGTCGGTCCCTTCTCGTTGCCCTCGGCGGTGTGGTTGTAGACCACGTCCAAGATCACTTCGATGCCGGCGGCGTGCAGCGCCTTCACCATGGCCTTGAACTCCGTCGTCTGCTGTCCCCTGCCGTTGCTGGCATAACCGTTGTGTGGCGCAAGGTAGCCGATCGTGTTGTAGCCCCAATAGTTCGACAAGCCCTTGGCCACCAGATGGGTGTCGTTGACGAACTGATGCACCGGTAGCAGTTCGACCGCCGTCACGCCGAGCTTCGTCAGATGCTCGATGATCACCGGATGGCCGACGGCCGCATAGGACCCACGGATCTCCTCGGGGATGGCTGGATGCAGCATCGTCAAGCCCTTGACGTGCATTTCGTAGATCACAGTCTGGTGGTACTCCCGCCGCGGCGGACGATCATGACCCCAGTCGAAGAACGGATTCACGACCACTGACAGCATGGTGTGACCGAGAGAGTCTTGATCATTGAACGCATTCGGATCGTCGAATCGGTATGAGAACAAAGACTCGTGGCCGTCGATCTGGCCATCGATGGCCTTTGCGTACGGGTCGAGCAGCAGCTTCGACGGGTTGCAGCGGTGCCCGTTATGAGGCTCATACGGACCATGCACCCGGAAGCCGTAGCGCTGACCGGGAAGCACGCCCTGTAGATAGCCGTGCCACACGTAGCCGTCCACCTCGGTCAGCTCGATCCGCTTCTCTGCGTCCTCATCGTCGATCAGGCACAGCTCCACTCGGGTGGCGACCTCGGAGAAGACCGCAAAGTTCACACCGGCGCCGTCGTAGGTGGCGCCGAGAGGGTACGGGCTGCCCGGCCAGATATCCATGAACGTCCTTTGATCAGGTGCTCAGCCATGCCATTGTCGCGTACGGCGATGACACGAACTAGTAAACAATGACAACGTGCGCCGTGAGGCTTCCGTGCTGCATCTCGACCTCGACGCCTTCTTCGCCTCGGTCGAGCAGCGCGACAAGCCATCGCTGCGCGGCAAGCCGGTCGTGGTGGGCGGCACTGGCGTGCGCGGGGTTGTGGCAACCGCTTCGTACGAGGCGCGCACCTTCGGAGTGCGCTCAGCCATGCCCGCTTCTGAAGCACGACGACGCTGTCCGCACGCCGCATTCCTGGGCGGCCGCTTCGGCGTGTACCGCGAAGCCAGCGGGCTCGTCATGCGCATCCTTCGCGAGCTGTCACCGCTGGTTGAGCCGCTATCCCTTGACGAGGCGTTCGTCGACCTGCAGAGCGCCAGCCGAACGATCGACTTGACCAGGAAAGGGCTGCAGAGTCTGGTTGCCGACCTCAAGGCCGACATTGCGGAGCGGACCGGCGGGCTGACGGCCTCCGTTGGCGTGGCCACGTCGAAGTTCGTCGCGAAGGTGGCGAGCGAGCTGGCCAAGCCGGACGGTCTCCGGGTAGTCGAGGCGGGCACGGAGGTAGCGTTCCTGCGACCATTACCTGTTGGCGTGATACCCGGCGTCGGTCCCGTGAGCCAGGAACGGTTGCGTCGCATTGGGGTGCGAACGGTTGCCGATCTGCAGGCGGCCAGTGTGGATGAATTGGTGCAGGTGGTGGGGCAGTCACACGGTCATGCCCTCATCGACCTCGCGTTCGCCCGCGACGACCGTGCCGTCGAGCCGGAACGCGAGAGCAAATCCATCTCCGTCGAGGACACGTTTGAGAATGATCTTGTCGACTTTGGTGAACTTCGCCTCGTGCTGGAGCGCGACGCGGGCCAGGTAGCTGCTCGACTGCGGGCGGCCCGGCTCTTCGCGCGCACAGTCACGATCAAGGTCAGGCATGCCGACTTCACCACGCTCACGCGTTCCCGCACCCTGCTTGGGGCCACGGATCGCGCCCAGGTCATCAGCGACGTCGCTCAGTCCCTGCTCGCTGGAGTGAACACCGCGGGAGGAATCCGGTTGCTCGGCCTCGGAGTTGCCGGACTCACCGACGTGCTCCAGGAGGACCTGTTTGCCGGGGAAGTCGAGGGCACCGGAAACCCGGACGATCAATCGAGTGCGGACGACTTGTCGGCGCTGTGGCGGTCCACGCCGCGGTGGGTTTCCGGCGCGGACGTCGAACATGATGATCATGGTCGCGGCTGGGTGTGGGGTTCGGGACGAGGCCGGGTCACCGTCCGGTTCGAAACCAGGAACACTCCGCCTGGTCCGGTGCGAACGTTCGCAATAGACGATCCGGCCCTACATCTCCTCAACTGACCCCGAGACGAGCCGCTGCCTCGACCAGGCCGGCAAAGAGTCCATGATCATCGCCGTTCTCAGGATGCCACTGAACGGCCAGGAAAAACGGCCGTTCGGGATCTTCGATCGCCTCTACAGTGCCATCGGCTGCCCGCGCGGTCGGGACAAATCCCGGATGGGTGGCAACGGACTGGTGGTGGTGGCAGCTGACCTGCAGGTGGTTGCCCACCAAGCGCCGCACCAAAGAATCCGCGACCGTAGTGATCGAGATCCAGCCGTACGCATCAGCACCGGGTGAGTGCTCGTCGTGCCCGACGACATCGGGCGTGTACTGGTCCAAGACTCCGCCCGCTCGCACGGCCATGAGTTGCATCCCGCGGCAGATCCCCAAGGTAGGAAGCGCGCGTTCATCGGCGGCATTGAGCAGCGCCAGCTCCCAGGAATCACGATCGCGTCGAAAGTTCCGTGAGCGCGGGTGTGGTTTCTGACCGTAGCGGGCCGGCTCGATATCGCCTCCTCCAGACAGGATCAATCCGTCCAGACGGGCCACGATGTCGTCGGCGCCGATGCTCTGCGGCGGCAACAAGACGGCCGCGCCGCCTGCGGCTTCAACAGAGCGCGCGTAGACAGCGGGCAGCAGATCCGCCGACGTGTTCCACACTCCCCAGGCCGCCGGCTCGCGATACGTCGACAAGCCAATCAGGGGACGCGAACTCATAGCTACAGCTTAGAGTCGTCGCGACGTCTCGATGTCACACAAAATAGCTACAGCTCAAGGTTGCAACGGCGCCTCCATGCCACACAATCTGCCGGCGGTCAGCGGCGCGGTCGCCGACTTGGCCCGCCCGCAACCCAAGCGGTGTCGCGTACGCTCTGCCAGATGGCAATGTGGGTGGGCATGATCGAGTTCGACCTGCGGCTCGGTGAGGTGCATTCGCTGAAAGACAAGCGTTCGGTGCTGCGGCCACTCATTGCCGACGTCCGTCGCAAGTTCGCGATCAGCGTGGCCGAAGTTGATCATCTTGATCTCCATCGCCGCGCCGGCCTAGGGGTCGCGCTGGTCAGCTCTGAGCGGTCGCATGTCGTCGAGGTCCTTGACGCGGTGGAGCGACTGGTCGCCTATCGGCCAGAGATTGAGCTGCTCTCCGCCCGCCGAACGCTGGCTCACCCCGCCGTTGACTGACCAAGTGCAAGCCAGGCAGCCGCCTGGCGAATCGTCTCGGGCAGTTCGCCACTTACTCGACCCTGCTTCCGGAGCTGGTGGGTACAGCGGTTGATCACTTCCGTGCGGGCGCGCCGGCCGAGCTCCCCAGGCGAGCAGAGCCAGCGACGACCAAAGGCGACACCGAGCCGCTCCGGGAGCAGATCCAGTACGACTGCGATCTGGGCTAATTCCGCCAGTTCGATGGGTTCGGCGGGCATTCCTCTCAAGCCGGCACCCAGCCGACGCCCGAGGCGCGCGACTCGCGCCTCGGCACCGGACTGGGCTTCGACCTCGAAATCGACCGAACCGAGCACGATCGCCAGTTCTAACGCGGCAACATCCCGGGCGATCATTGCTGGCGGGTCCTCCGCCGCCCGATTGTCTCGCTCAACGTCGAGGCTTTCGCTCATCATGCGCAGCCGCTCGATCGCCCCTCGGGTGGGCGCGCCAAGAACGAGCGAGGCAGCACGCAACCGGAGCACTGCCAAGCCGAGCCCGGGAGTCGCGGACGAGCACCCGAGCAAACCCGTGACGACGGTATCCAGGAGTTCGGCATCGCCCTCGGCAACTGCCTGCCCGGTCAGAAAGGCCAGCGCCAGGGGGTCCACATTCTGCGTCTGGCTGATCCTTGCTGCCAACCGGGCGAGCGCGTCCGCCGCGTCCTCTGGTTGCTCGAGCTGGCCTTTGCTGAGCGCCTGCTGCACAACCAGACCTGCCGCCGCGTCGTCGATCCGGACAACGCCTGCCGGCGTCCTTTCCCCACCAAGCAGGCTGGCGGCGAGTCCGGTCAGAAAGAGATCGGGCGGGTCGGCGGCGAACAGTGAGTAGCCGACCACCCCAGTCGCAGAGCGGAGCTCCACGCGGTAGACCCCCGGCGCGCTGGCCTGGAGCTCGATGGTGTCGCCTTCTTCTGCCTGCACGTGCAGCCCCGGCGCCACGACGGCCGTGTCGGGTCCAGCGGTGATCCGCGCAGGCTGCTCGGTGATCAAGAAGAACGAGTTGGGCACGCCGGCATGGCGACCGCGGCCGAAGACGCGCGGGTTGGCGTACCAATCCCACTGCCAGTTGAGGACGTAGCGACCATGGGACGGCAGTTCGACCTCGCCGAGATTCGCACCGGCGGGACTGAAGCGGACTATTGATCCGAGACGGAGCACCCCACCGAGCACCGGAGACGCCCCATCGCCGGGGTGAATCGAGAAGGCCGCCTCACACCCGGCCGCTAAACCCCAGCCCATGTGACCAGGTGCAGCCTGCAGCGTCAGCTCGACATCGTCCAGTAGCTGTGGCTCACCGGTGAGATTGCTCAGCGCTAGCCGCATGCCCCAGCCGGCAGCGAAGGTATGCCGAAGGCTCAGTCCCAGCCCGCTCTGCGAATGCCAATCGATCTGGACCTCGTCGGCATCCGGTTGGATGTCCGGCTCGCCCCATGACACGGATTTCCCATCTCGCCATGCGTGCACCTGGGCTGTGTCGCACAGATAGTTGTCATTCGGCCGGCTCAGGTGCCAGGCGGCGGTGATCACACCATCGTCGTTGAGAGCAATGCGACCCGATCCGACCGAGAAGATCATCCGCGCCGCTGACACTTCCCGCACCAGAACAGGTTGCGCCCGGCAAGCACCTCGGTGCGAATGGTGGATCCACAGACCAAGCAGGGCTGGCCGGTGCGGCGGTAGACGTACACCTCGCCGCCGCGGATGTCCTGCCGGGGCGGTCGGTGCATGGCCTCCGGCGTGTGCTCGGGACGTACGGTGTCGATCCGGCCGTCTCGAACCCCGATGGGCATCAACTCGACCAGATCAGACCAGATGCCCTGCCAACTGCGCCGGCTCAATTTGCTGCCCGGCCGGTGCGGGTTGACCCGGTTCCGGAACAAGACCTCAGCTCGATAGACGTTTCCTATTCCCGACAGGATCGTCTGATCCATCAACAGCACGGCAATCGGGCGAGTGGCCCGCCGGATCCGACGCCATGCCACATCGGGATCGGCATCCCGCCGGAGCGGGTCCGGTCCGAGCGCGGCGACCTGCGCCTCGATCTCCGCGCGAGTCTTGATGGCACAAAGCTGAGGACCACGCAGGTCGGCAACTGTCTCGGACGTGGCCAGTCGCAGCCGCACCTGGCCGCGCGGTGGCTCTGGAGCTGACAGCACGAAGGAGCCGATCAAGCCCAGGTGCACATGCAGCCAGCACTCATGGTCGAACTCACAGAACAGATGCTTACCGTGCGCGGTCGCTTCAGCCAAGACCGTCTGGTCAATCTTGGCCGCTGATTCAGCGAACCGACCCTGCGGGCTGGAGGCGGCCACGACGCGACCGGCGAAGGCTTCGTTCAGCCCGCGGGCGAGCCGGTGCAGGGTGTGGCCCTCTGGCATAACAGGTCGATTTCGATTTCGGAACGGACAGGGTTATCGGGCTTAGGGTGTCAGCATGACAGGGGCGTCGCCACCTGGAGCTCGTACTCCAGGGACGCACGGCGGGCCACCTTACTCGGGGCATGGACATGATCGCGGCGATCTGTGGCCGCGCGACTTCGGTCGCGACGGCGTCTCCGGGTTGGTGACCTTGGACCGCGCGATGCGGGCCCGGGACGTGTCCCGGCCCGACGAAGAGGACGAGCGGGAGGCGCTCGCCGTCCTCGAGGAACTGCTCGCTCGGGTCGATGGGCGGCGAGCAGCGAGCACAGGCAGAAGTCGATAGCTGGGAGACCCGAGCGCACATCGACATCGGCAAGCTGAAAGCGTGATGCGCGAGAAGCCCTACGTCGGTGGCTTGCGATCGGCTTCGTAGTCAGCGAGCAACTGAATCCTGCGGGCGTGGCGAGGGTCGCCACTGAACGGCGTACTGAGGAAGATTCGCACCATCTCGAGAGCCTCCTCCTCGGTATGCATCCGGGCGCCGATGCTGATCACATTGGCATCGTTGTGCTGCCGCCCCAGCTTCGCGGTCTCGACGTTGTACGCCAGTGCGGCGCGGGTGCCGATCACCTTGTTCGCCGCAATCTGCTCACCGTTGCCGGAACCACCGATCACGACCGCCAGCGACCCCGGCTCTGCGACTGCACCCTCGGCTGCCGGGATGCAGAACACCGGGTAGTCGTCCTCGGCGTCGTACGCCTCCGGTCCATGATCGACGACGTCGTGACCCTCGGAGATCAAGGAGGAGACAAGATAGTTCTTCAACTCGAATCCGGCGTGGTCGCTACCGATGTGTACGCGCATGGCAGCACTATGTCACCTTGGTCGTGGACGCGCAGCCGCGCCGAGTTGGGCGATCAGTCCAAGATCGGCTCCTGCGGGCGAGCTCGCTTCAACTCACGAAAGCCCGAGAGTGCGTCCAGCATGGCGATCGCATCGAAGACCTGCCCAGCCTCCTGACTGTGAGGACGTGGTGAGAAGACGGGACCGAAGTAGGCGGCGCCGTCGATCCGTGTGACCGGCGAGCCGGACTCGAAGCCGACGAGCTCCATCGCCTCGCCGTGTGACTGGCGAAGGGCGTCGTCGTTATCTCCCAGGTAGCCGAGATCGGCCAGTTCAGTCGGCAGCCCGACGTCGGCCAGCGCCGCCTCGAGGACGGCCCTGCCGAAGCCTTCCTTCCGGAGATGGATCCTGGTGCCCAGCGCGGTATAGAACCTCCCCAGTTGCTCCTGACCGAATTGCTCGCCGACTGCTAAGGCGACCCGGACGGGCGCCCAACCGGCATCGAGCTGAGCGCGCTTGTCTTCGGCTACGTCCGCGCCGTCCTTCATGACCGACAGGCTCAGCACGTGCCACACCAGCTTCACGGGCCGCACTTCCTGAACCTCTATCAGCCACCGGGAGGTGAGCCAGGTCCACGGGCAGATCGGGTCGAACCAGAAATCCACGACGCTCGTCGGAGCGACTGGAGTTGAGGCGGCAAGTGCCTCGCTCACGGGCAAGCCGGCACCCTCCAGCTCGATAGTCGACACGTACTTGTCTTGTCGAGGTTCTTGAGCCTTGTGATGTTTGTCGTGCTGGCCCTTCGCGTGCTTGTCCTTCTTGCGCTTGTCCTTCTTGCGCTCGCGCTTTTTCGCCGCCCTTCCCATCCCGCAAGCCTAGAAGAGACGCCGGGCCACAGCCTGCACCACGTGGCAAGATCGACGTCATGTATCCGGACAACCTGACGCGGGCAGAGGCTCGAGAACGATTTGCCTTGATCAGGACCCGCGCCTACCAGGTCGAGATCGACCTGACTGGCCGAGGAGTTGATCAACCGGACACCACGTTTCGATCAACATCGACAGTGCAGTTCTCGTCAGTAGCAACCGGCAATTGCCACATCGACTTGATCGCCGATTCAGTCATCAGCGCCACGTTGGACGGGATCCAGCTGGATCCGAGAAGCTTCGCTGACTCTCGGCTGCCGTGCTCGGTGACGCCCGGCGAGCAGGTGCTGAGCGTTGTGGCGATCTTCCGGTATATCCGCAGCGGGGACGGTCTCCATC